>Ga0209724_1000608_pt1 | contig 33955 bp, 28 predicted proteins | sample grotaG_FD_184143 | JGI IMG/M metagenome (GOLD analysis project Ga0209724, IMG submission 184143) | Glacier valley bacterial and archeal communities from Borup Fiord, Nunavut, Canada, to study Microbial Dark Matter (Phase II) -... | ecosystem: Environmental > Aquatic > Freshwater > Ice > Glacier ... | reverse complement strand
GGGCACTTGCGCGCCCACGCACCTATTTTACAGTGTGTGCTTTCTGTCACTGTTCAGTTGTTAACGTGCGTGCCGACCGGGGAACAAAAAACCGAAAGCATGTCGCTGTCGGTTGGAACAAAGCTGGCAAAGCATCCGGCTTCTCTTGAAACCGTCACTCGCATTTACGCTGCGTTCGTCATTGTCTCCAGTTGGTGTGAGCTTCGCACTGCTTGCGCCGTGCGTTTTCTCATATAGGCAGTAGTATAGCATACACTTTTCTCAGCGCAAGGGTCAATTTTTCAGGAAAATGTGGACGTCTAATTTTCTGCCAATTTACCTGTTTTCAACCATTTGGCGACGTTTTCAGCCGAAATATTGCTGTTATCCAAAGTGATGTCAAAATTCTGCAACATAACTTGCGTGTCGTACACCCAACGCGCTTCATCATCGGTGATTGAGTGGGGACGTGCATGAAGTCGCTCCACGCACACGCCCCAAGTGGGCAGCAGTCGCACGATACGCACTGAAAAATCGGCTAGCGTCGTGCGATATTGCTGTGCCAGATCGTTCCACAGCACATCTAAAATCAGCGTTTCGTAGCCTTCACGTACAAACGACTCAGCCAGCAAACATGCGTGGTGAACGCCTAATCGGTGCTGACGCAAACCTTCCGTACCATCCCATGGCGCAACATGTGGTTGACGCAGCATCCCACGCACAACATCGACATCGATCAAGGCGCAGCGTTCGGAAAAGCGTGCTGCGTATAAATGACCGATTGTATTCTTTCCGGCAGCAGCGGGGCCAGTCAGAATTGTAATCATTGGAAACGATGAACTTGCAGGTTGAGCGTTGATTATCTGCCTCGCGGTTAGATGCTGATAATCTTAACGCCATTATCGCGAATAGCTTTCGCCAGCAAAGTCAGGCAAGCGGCGTATGAGCGTAGGCACATATCCATGTTGCTAATCCGCACAGTACGCTAGGCTATAGAAACCTGATAAGAATCGCAAGGGGTGAGAATAATGAGCAAGCGTGATGTTCGGCTCAACGATGACGGTGAACTCGAAGAAGATTCGTTGATCAATTGGCATGGTGATCAACCCAAACGCAAAAATGATACGCCTCAAAATAATGGGCGACCGCTGATCATCGCCGCTACGTTATTCATCACCAGCGTAATCGTGCTGGCGGGTGCGTTCTTGCTGGTTAAATCACAAGCGCCCGCGCCTGTTCCGGTAGCGCTTGTGCCAACTGCGACGTTCACAGTGACTCCACGTCCGACGCTTGCGGCGTTTGAAATCGCTCAAACCAGTTCGGCGGCTGAGTTTGCCGCTGGCGCAACCGTTACCGCTGGCGCAGTGGCACGCCTCACCAGTGAAGCGCCAACACAAGCCTACATGACGAATATCGCAGCGACTTACGCGCAATATGTCGTTATCTCGAATCAACAAACAGCAGATTCTTTGAGCACCCAAACAGCACAAAACGCCATGACGCATTCAGCGATCATGACGAGCACTTATCAGGCGTTCATGCAAACCGTGACGGCCACTCTTGCAACGCGAGTGATGAGTCCACGTCCGCGCGATACCGCCGCAAATACGTCAACTGTAACGGCCAGCAGCACGCGCGTACCACTTACCGCGACACGGCCAACGGCTACTGCGACCTTTACGCAAACCCCCGCCAATACGCCGACGAATATTCCGCCGACAGCGACGCCCATGCCGTCAGACACCTACACGCCCACCAGCACGCTCACCGCAACGCCGCTGCCGCCGCTTGGTGTGACGTTTTACCCTGGCTTTACCCCCGTCGGCCAAACGTCCAATCTACCGACACCAACGATCGGCGCGTTAGCACAGGTCAATACGCGCGTGCCCGTAACATCGCTGCCCACGCTCACCGCGTTATCGCCACGCCTGAACGTGACAGCCGCCGGAACGGTCGCTCCCCAAAATGCAACGCCGCAAGCCGTCGCGCAAAATGCAACAACCACCTTTACAACTTGCGATGATTTGATCCGATCGGGCAGCGAAAAACGGATTGTTTTTGAGTCGAATCGCAGCGGCGGTTGGGAATTGTTCGAGACTGAGCCAACGGGCAGCCTCGTTTGTCAATTGACCCATAACGGTCGCGCTTATCAACCTGCCTGGTCACCAGACAGTAACCAGATCGCGTTCATTTCGGATCGCGTGGGCGGCTTTCAGGTGTACGTGATGAACGCGGACGGCACGAATCAGCACGCGCTCACCAGCAATGGAGCGAAAAATTATCTGCCGATCTGGTCACCGGATGGTTCGCAGATCGCTTTTGTCGAACAGCGCGACAAAGTTTTTGAGATTTATGTGATGAACGCCGACGGTACGAACCAGCATCGCCTGCTGGTGGATGATCGCGCCTCACACCCGAACTGGTCACCGGACGGTACGCATTTGCTGTACGACTCATTTCACAATGGTCAGGACGGGATTTACGTTGCCAACGCGGACGGCACGCATCCTGTCAAGCTGGCCTATGGCGGCACGACGCCTGCCCGCGCCATCTGGTCACCGGACGGACAACAAATTACGTTCGACTCGAATGCTGACGGACGCGCGCAGGTGTACGTGATGAACGCGGATGGTACCAATCAGCACAAGCTGACCAACAGCAGCCAATGGAGTTATAATGCGGATTGGTCAGCGAACGGCACGCAGCTTGTGTTCGCTTCCACGCGCGACGGCAACGCTGAAATTTATGTCATGGATGCTGACGGTAGCAATCAACATCGTCTGACGAACAACCCGGCCAGCGATGATAATCCGAAGTTTGCGCCCTCATCCCATTATACTTACGTGAATTAACAAGCACAGGATCGCAATGGCACTTGACATCGAACGGGCGCTGGTCACCGGCGCCAATGGCTTTATCGGCGGGGCACTGACGCTGCGATTGTTGGCGGAAGGCGTGACCGTGCGTGCCATGTGCCGCGATCCCGAAAAAGGGCGCTTTCTGAGCGATGCAGCGCAGGCCAGCGATCAGGGTGGGCGACTTGAGCTTGTGCGCGGTGATGTGCAGGACGCCGCCACAGTCGATCGATATGCGCGCGGCTGCGATGTAGTGTTCCACGTGGCGGCGGTCGGCAGTGGATCGGCGGCGGTACATTATCGCGCCAATGTGCAAGGCTCGGAAAACGTGGCGAAGGCGGCATCGGCGGCAGGTGCAAAACGTCTGGTACACGTCAGCAGCATTGCAGTGTACGGCTTCAATGTGAGCGGCGAGATCACCGAAACGCATCCGCAAAAGCCTTCACCACACGATTTTTATCAGCAGACCAAAGCGCTCGGTGAGACTGCCGTGTGGCGTATCGCGCATGAAACAAGTTTGCCCACCACGGTTGTACGTCCGGCACTCGTGTACGGTCCGCGATCGGGCGCATGGACAGTGCGCATGAATCAGCTCGCCAAACAACTACCGTTCATCCCCAATCTCGGATCAGCGACGACGCATCCGATCTACATTGACGATCTGATCGATTTGATGTTGAACATGGCGACCCATCCGGCGGCGCTCGGCAATGCTTTCAATGCATCCGCTGATCCGCCTGTGACCTGGAACGAGTTTCTAGGTCACATCGCGCGGATTGCGGGCAACCCACGGCGTGCGCCTCTCCCGATCGGTTTGCTCAAACGATTGGCACGTCCGCTGGATGCTGCGCTGCAACTTACGGGCGATCCGCAAGATGTATACGGCATGTTGTCGATGCTGTCCAATTACACCGTTTATTGCACTGACAAAGCGACCCGCTTGCTCGGCTGGCGTCCGCGCGTCAGTTTGGCGGATGGCATGGCGGCGGCTGAAAAATGGCTGCGCAGCACAAACAATTCATAATAAATGCAACATGAAGGGATAGGCTCATGCGCCGATTGATGATTTTTGTGATTGCGCTGGCGAGTATGGCGCTGGCCTGCGATTTGTCGCCAAGTGTGCCAACGTTAGTTCCAGTGCCGACGCTGGCTTCACCGACGCTGTTCATCGGCTCGACCGAGTCATTTGGCGCGACGCTCACACTAGCCGCCCCGTTTATAACGGCTACCGACATTCCGCAAATATCAGTGGCAACGCAAGTTCCGCAAGCCCCGATCGCGTGCAGCTATCCGGCCAATTGGGCAGTCTATACGGTGCAAGCGGGTGATACACTCGGCACTATCGCACAGCGCGCCCAAACAACGATCGACCAACTGATGAGCGCCAACTGTCTGAGCAACCCGGATTTGATCTCGGTGGGGCAAGCCTTACATGTGCCGAATGCGCTCGCTCCGCGCGTTACGGTGACACCCGCTGCGCCCAATAATGCTACCGTTGGCGCGATCGCCATCAGCCCATCGATATTGGTCAACGGCGTTTATCAGGTTGCAGCAGGGCCGATCACGTTGACCGCGATCGGCGTTCAAGGCGTTACGCGCGTTACGTTCTATTTTCAGCAAACGAACACGCCACAGTCACAACCGATCGGCACTGATAACAACCCGACCAACGGAACGGCAACGGTCACATCGTCTATTCAAAATGTGGGCGTGACAGGCACGATTGTAGCGTTTGGTTATGGCAACAATTTTGTACAGGTGCAGGGTGGCTATATTTCGGTGGCGTTCGTCAACAGGGGCGGCGCAACCATTCTGCCGACGCTCACCACGACGGCGATACCACCCGTGAACCCCGTCGCGACTGCCACACCAACCGCCACATCGAACGCGAGCGCGACCACTACGCTCACCGCGACAAGTACCAATACCAGCTTACCCCTCAGCTTCGGGGCGCTGACGATCAGCCCTGCGCCGACAGCGAACGGTGTTTATCTACTGAGTCCGGGCACGGTTACGCTCACTGTGAACGGCGTCCAAAACGTCCCACAAGTGTTTTTCTACTTTCAGGCAACAGGAAGCACTACCAGACAATTGATTACCGTGACCAATAATCCATCAGGCGGCGTCGCTACAGGCTATTGGCGAGTGCCCGCTGCGCCCTTCTCAGGAACGATCGTTGCAGTGGGTAATGCGATAGGTGGTTCAGTGACCAGTGCGCCGGTATCGGTGGCTTCCGCCCCATGACAGCGATCGAACAAATCGGCATTGTGCTGCTCATCGTCTTGATCATTGCGGGCGGCGTGGGGCTGTTATGGTGGCTGTTGATCGCGACGGAGGGCGTATACCTGGGGCGGCGCGTGGTGATCTGGCTGTACGATGTGTACGCGCGCCGTTATGACAACATCAAGCAGTACGATGAGGAGTGGGAAGCCGAAACGCTCGGCGTGCCAATCCTGCAAACGCTGTGGGACGTGCCCGCGCCATTGGTGTTGGATGTAGCAACGGGCACGGCACGGCTGCCGCTCGCACTGCTGAATCAATCCGCGTTTCAGGGCAGCATCATCGGCTTGGATTACAGCCGCCAGATGTTGAGCATCGCCGCCGAAAAATTAGATCAGGCGGGCCGCCGTTGGTCGCTGATTTATCAACCCGCGCAAGCCTTACCCTTCGATGCTGACACTTTCGACATTGTAACGTGCTTGGAAGCGCTGGAATTCATGCCTGACCCGAACGCGGTCATTACGGAATTGGTGCGGGTGGTGCGACCAGGCGGCTTGATCCTGATCACGAACCGCAAAGGTTTCGATGCGCGCCTGATGCCCGGCAAAACGCAATCGGTGATGGCGATCATGGCGACCTTGCGCGAACGTTTCAAGCTGCAAAATGTGCGCGCGATGCAATGGCAAATGGATTATCAACTGATTTGGGCGTTCAAACCCGGACTGCGCACGCCTGCCCCCGATCACGCGCTGGAAGTGGTGCTGCGCTGCCCGAAGTGTGGCCGCCATACGTTGAGTTGCGACGGTCAGACGCTGCACTGCGAATCATGCGGGGCGCGCATCCCGATCGGCGCAGACGGCGTGATCGAGTATGCGGCAGCGTGACAGAACAGAAGGTTTTTGCGGACGTGCTTTTCGCTTCACCTACTCGAAAACATGCTTAGTTCGGCATTGTTCGCATCATGCGTCTCAACCAGTCTGGTACACCCGATTTCATCTGTTGTTTTGCTGTTGGCTCTAGAGTCGCCAGAATATGTTGATAACTGACTGCCTGATGCAGCGCCCCCAACGGCTCAGCCAGTTGCCATATCTCACGCAAACGATGCATCGGCTCATAGGCAAGCCATTGGCTCAGATAACTATCTACTACCGCCGCTCGTCCACCGGCAATATAATCTTCAACATCTTTTGTCAGCGTGCTCAAATCAAAAAATGGGTGCGCTATGCAAGCATCCGTCCAATCAAAAAAGAGGAGTGTTTGGGCTGTGATGTTGCTGCTGTGCAAGTCACCATGAACTAAGCTGCATGGGACGGCATATTCGGTTAATTCCTTGCACATTGCTCGTAAGCGAGGTATCAACGCCTGTAGCTGCGTCATTTCCTCCGGCGAAAGTTGGGAGAGCGCTTCTTCATCGGCTAAGAGCGGATCGATTTGGGCGGACAGGACATTCAACCGACGATCCAGACAGCCGACAGCAAGCAATTCTTCAACTTGCGGGATAGTGCTTATTTGAAGCCGACCAAATCGTACTATCGCATCAGCCCATTTTTCGAGAGCCGATAGTGAGCGCAGTTCTGGACCAAAATCGTGTAAAAGCATCCATCGCTGTGCTGGTTCAATGGCAATTGGGGTTGGCACCGCATCCGGGTAGCGTTCTGAGAGTGCTTCCAGCACGACCGGCTCATTGCAAAACAACGGCAAGGCTGAACACACTTTGAAAAAGATGCTTCCGCGCTCTGTCTGAGTATGTAGTATACAGGAAATGCCCCAAGTCCTGATCTGTTCGATGGGAGCGGTGAGTTGATCGCCTTGTTGTTCAATCTGTTCGCGTATCCAGGCAGAGGCCAGTGCGAACCATCCAGCGCGTGCCCACGGGGGCGTAACGCCGGGACGCTGTCCGTCGTGGCTTGTTGTAACTCTGTTTCGATTGTTGCATAAAACTCTGGCTGAGCGAGCGTCAAATTCTCAAGGTCGTTTTGACCGATCCATTTACTCTGTGGTGGCGGCGTCCAATCAAGGCTGTGATTCTCCAGCACATAGATCAAATCAACATGCGAATCGTCATCGGAATGGACAGCCTCAACGTTGCGCAGCACCGTTACGTTCGCCATCACTAACTTTTGCATTCCGCTGCAAGTAAGCACGACATTCGACAACCAAATGCGCTCATCCGATACGTGCACATGCGGAAGTGACCAGTTTCCCGCGTCGTCAACCAGCATCAATACGCGCGATGCACTTGGATCGAACAAAATGCCAAAAATGTCGGAAGTTCTTTGAAGTTCAATCATCATAAAATCTCAATTCGTCTACCAAAACAAAAAGCCGAGACGACATAACATCTCGGCTTTTTATTATACTTTCACGACCCGCATTTGGTTAGCGAACTTATGCGTGCGGCGTAACTGGACCAACATCGCCAGGTGTCAGCGTGTGCATTTCCTGCGTTTCAGATGGTCGTAAGTGGTGGATTTGGTAGGAAACTTTGGTGACCACCACGCGCTCCATGTTTTGCAGTGCCAGATCGAAGATCATCTGGCTGTTCTGATGCAGGGCTTGCTCCCAATACGTATCCATCACGAGATGGCCGAGGATGATATTCAGGTAGCCGTCGTTCATTTCGGCCAGCTCTGCCCGGATCGTATCTTGCAATGGTTCAACCAATCGACGGAAAGGCGACTCGATGATCATCAGCTCGCCATTTTGTCCGCCCGGCGCGCTGCCCACATAGTGATCCCACTTCTGCTTGACCTTCTCAGCCGAGCCGGGATTGACTTCAATGTGTATCGCTTTCCATGAGCTGTTCATAGCATTAGCGTAATCAACCATCGCCAGCGTGCCCAGGTGGACGTTATCGACCAGTAGCAAACTCTTGACGGGTCCGCTGTGGCGCACTGGCATGTGACCGTTGATACGCAGACGATGCGCTACGTTCTCATAATGATGGTGAATGCGGAAGAATACGAACACCAGAAACGGAATCAACAGCGTGACGAACCAGGCACCTTCGGTGAATTTTGTCACGATGAACACCAGCATCACGATCCCGGTGACAATTGCGCCTATCGCGCTGATCATGATCTGACGCGGCCATGTGGGGGTATAACGAAGCGTGGTCGACTCGGTCTTGATTTCTTCGCCGGGCTTCATATTGCGCAGCTTCCAGGTACGCACAACCATTCCGGTTTGCGACATGGTAAAGCTGAGAAAGACGCCAATCGCGTACAGTGGGATCAAGGCGCTGGTATCAGCTTTGAAGAATACAACCAGCAGCGTTGCCAGACCGCCCAGGATCAGGATACCCCAATTAAACACCAATCGCGCGCCCTTGAACGTGAACTGGCGTGGCAGGAAGCCGTCACCCGCGTGCAAAGCGGCCAACCGTGGAAAGTCGGCATAGCTGGTGTTCGCCGCCATCAGCAGGATCAAGCCAGTGCCGATCAGGATGATGAAATACATAGGGCTGCCGTTGCCAAATACGGCGCGTGCCATTTGCGAAATGACTGTTTCGCTGTATGACGGCATGGCGTTGACATAGCGCGCCAACAATGTGAAGCCCATGAACAAGATGATCAAAATGCCGCTCATCCAGGTGAGCGTGATCGCCGCGTTGTTGCTCTTGGGATCTTTGAAGGCAGTGATACCGTTGGAAATGGCCTCAACGCCAGTGAGTGCCGTACAGCCGCTTGAGAATGCGCGCAGCAGCAAGAACAAACCCAACGACTCCATCCCGATCGGGATTTGATCAGGAATGCTGCTCATAACGACGGGTACCAGGTGGCCGGTCAGATACTGGTAACTAGCCACAATCAACATGATGAAAGCGGCGATCAAAAAGAAATAAGTCGGTACGGCGAACACACGCCCCGACTCTTTGACGCCGCGTAGATTTACAACCGTCATGACGATGATCACGGCAACCGCGAATTCAACGCGGTAATCCTGCAAACCGTGGAAGCCAGACGCAATTTGCGCCACACCGCTTGCGATACTGACCGCAACCGTCAGCACATAATCCGTCAGCAAAGCGGCACCAGCAATTTGCGCCGGGAGTTCACCCAGGTTATCGCGTGCTACGATATAGGCACCACCGCCATTTGGATAGGCATGAATGGTTTGACGGTATGAAAGCGTCAGGATTATTAATAGTGCCGCGATCGCTAATGCAATCGGAATGGCGACACTGAACGCGCCTGAACCCGCTGCCACCAGAACAACCAGAATTTGTTCGGTTGCGTATGCAGTGGACGACAGCGCATCGGAAGCAAATACGGCGAGTCCGATGAAATTGCTGATCGCCTGATGGGGTAAATCGCGGGTCGCGATGGGTTCTCCAAAAACGGCGCGACCCAGATTGAAACCCTGAGTGGAAGTGGGTTGAGGTGGATTTACGCTTGCCACAAACTGTTCTCCTGTCAAGTGGACACTTAAAGCTGCGGCAAGTGTAATCCTGCCGACTTAGCCCATGAGAAGCGATTGCGCGCCATCAATCCAGATTTCAGTACCGCTGATGTGTTTGGACGCATCCGACACAAGAAAAAGAACCAACTGAGCGACGTCTTCGGAGCGCCCCGGTTGGCCGTGAGTGAGCGGTATGCTGCCTTCTGGAAAGTCGACGGGCGGCTTCTCTGCTGCAAGATTATCGCTCTTTTGTGTATTTTCGCCAATATTCGTTGTGATAGCACCAGGGCAGATCACATTCGCACGAATTTTGTACTTGGCAAGCTCCAGCGCGATCATCTTGGTAAAAGCGACTTGCCCTGCCTTTGAGCTGGAATAGGCCGATGCACCCGTATTACTGAACATGCGCGTCCCATTCACAGAGGCGGTCACCACGATCGATCCACCCTGCTTTTTGAGATGGGGCGCTGCATATTTCACTGTCAGAAACGTGCCCTTCAGGTTGATATTGAGCGTCTTGTCCCAATCGTCAGCGGTCAGTTCTTCGATAGGCGCCCACTTGCCGTTGATGCCCGCATTGGCGAATACCGCATCAATACGCCCCCACTTATCGACAAGCTGCTGAACGGCCTGTTCGACATGATAAGGCTGCGAAACATCCGCAGGCAAGCCAATTACCTGGCCACCATCTGCAGTGATCGTGTCAATCGTTTCTTTCAGCTGCTCGTCGGATATATCCAGAGCACCGATTTTTGCACCTTGTTTTGCCAGCAAAATCGCTGCGGCTTGCCCTATGCCTGAGCCTGCTCCGGTGATGAAAACAACTGATTCGTCAATCTGCATAAATCCCCCAAATAGTTCAAGAATAACCTGATTTCCATTGACCAATGGCAAAGATCATACCAGGGCAACGGCAGGGCAGTGGATGAGAGAATTGACTTTCTGGTCGCAACAGCGCGTGCCCCTTGACAAAATAACGCGCACCGATTACGCTTATGCCCAATCACATAGCAAAAGACGTCGAGTCGGGCGAGTACACAACAAGCGATGTTCAGAGAGCCGCCAGAAGGTGCGAAGGCGGTACACGCGCAGTTGTCGAATGGGCCGATGAGTCGCGAGGGCAAACCATACGTTCCGCAAAATTGATGCGGCGTGCGCAGTAGTCCGAGCCGGAACCGCCACCGTTATCAAGGCTGAAGGTATCCTGACCCCTGTAAACAGGCAGTCAGCGTACCCGCGAATGAGCGAGACCGTCACGGTCTAATCTGGGTGGCACCACGGGAGAATCCTCTCGTCCCAACAACGGGACAAGGATTCTTTTTAGTTTATTACACAACTACCGTACACCCGATCAGGAGAGACCATGACCTTATCTGCCACCCCACAAATGGCAACTGCCTCACGTACCGTTTACATACCCGGCCTGGATGACGCGCTTGCCTTATTCGCTGACAGCACGCGCGGCAATTTAGTTCCTGTTTATCGCGCCTATCCCGCCGACTTAGAAACGCCCGTATCCGTTTATCTGAAACTTGCGCAGGCGGACGAACCCGCCTTTTTGCTCGAATCCGTTGAGGGTGGCGAACAGGTTGGACGCTACTCGTTTCTGGGCGTTAACCCGACAGCTCTCCTGACCATCAAAGGTCGCACCATCACCGAACGGCGCGGCGCAGCACTCACCACTACTGAGCTAGCCGATCATGAAGACCCGCTCAGCGTGATCAAAGCGGCAATGGCGCGTTATACGCCGGTCGCGCTGCCCAATTTACCGCGCTTCATCGGCGGCGCAGTCGGCTTTCTGAGCTATGACGTAGTACGTACTTTTGAGCGGCTGCCGAACACCGCGATTGATGATCTGCATGTGCCGGATGCAGCGTTCATGCTGGTAGATACGCTGGTCATGTTCGATCACGTCAAGCACCAACTGCTCATTTTGTCGAACGCCCACAATGAAGGCGATCCAACCGCTGCTTATCAGGCGGCTACCGAACGGATCGATGCCATTGCGCGCCGCCTGAATACCGCGCTGCCGCCCAATCCATCCGCCGTGACCGTGCTCAATGATGAACTGCAATCAAACGTTAGTCGCGAAACTTTCGAGGACAATGTACGCCGCGCTAAAGAGTACATCGCAGCGGGTGACGCTTTTCAGATCGTGCTGTCGCAGCGGCTCACACGTGATACGGATGCATCGCCCTTCACGATTTATCGCGCCTTGCGGATGCTCAACCCATCGCCGTACATGTTCTACCTGAACTATCCGCAAGACGATATTACAGTGATCGGCGCGTCACCCGAAATGATGGTGCGCTACGAGGCCGATACCAACACGGCCACCGTCCGCCCGATCGCGGGAACGCGCAAACGGGGCGTTACCCATGAAGAAGATAAAGCGCTGGAAGTCGAACTCTTAGCCGATCCGAAAGAGCGCGCCGAGCACGTCATGCTGGTAGATTTGGGTCGCAACGATTTAGGCCGCGTATGCGAATACGGGACGGTCAGCGTGTCACAAATGATGATCGTGGAGCGCTATTCACACGTCATGCACATCGTATCGCATGTCAAGGGCACGCTGCGGCGCGGCATGGACGCATTCAGCTTGCTGCGCGCCACCTTTCCGGCGGGCACATTGAGCGGTGCACCCAAAGTGCGCGCCATGCAGATCATTGAAGAACTCGAAGGTGTGCGGCGCGGCATTTATGGTGGCGCGGTCGGCTATTTCAGCTATGGCGGTAGTATGGATACGTGCATCACGATTCGTACACTGTTGATGCGCGGTAAGACCTTGTACTTGCAGGTCGGCGCGGGTCTGGTTGCCGATAGCGATCCGGCCAGCGAATATGAAGAGTCACTCAACAAAGCGCGGGCGGTTATCGTGGCCGTGCGCAACGCCGAAAACGGATTATTGTAATCAGTCAGTCTTTTATTGCTCTGAGTCGTTCTGTTGGTACAAAACAAAAGGGAAAACAAATCATGATCGTCGTGATCGATAACTACGATAGCTTTACCTACAATCTGGTGCAGGCGTTCGGCTTGCTTGGCGCGGAATTGTGCGTGTTCCGCAATGATGAAACGACGCTCGCTGAACTTCAACAGCTCAAGCCGTCGCACATCGTGATCTCACCCGGCCCCGGAACGCCTGATGATGGTGGCATATCGCTGGACGTGATCCGCGAGATGGGCGCGACAACGCCGATTTTGGGCGTATGTTTGGGTCACCAGTGCATCGGGCAAGCCTACGGTGGGCAGGTGATTCGTGCGCCGCGTTTGATGCACGGCAAAACGTCACAGGTCTACCATCGTGGCGATGCGTTGTTCATGGGTGTGCCTAGCCCTTTTGACGCCACACGCTACCACAGTTTGATCGTCAACGAGCCGCTGCCTGATGTACTCAAAGTGACTGCCTTCACCGATCAGGGCGAAGTAATGGCATTACGGCACGTCAAATATCCAGTTGTAGGGGTACAATTTCATCCAGAGAGCATCTTGACCACGTTCGGCGTGCGGCTCATGCAAAACTTTTTGGAGAATCGGTTGTGAGCGTTCAAACACAAGTCACGCAAACGGCGCAACAAACCGGCTTATTGACGGCGGACGAGTTCTGGGCGCTGTACGGCGATCAAGACGAGTTCGCTGACGGAATGCGTCTGCACTACGAACTGATCAACGGAGAGGCGGTGGACGTTCCAATGCCAGGGTTCAAGCATGGTCAAATTCAACGCCGAACCGCTGCACGTTTGGGTGATTTTGCCGATGCAGCGGGACTCGGTGAGGTTGCCACTGAAATTCACTGCATCTTGGCACCCGACATAGTGCGCGTACCCGATGTGGCGTTCATTCGCACCGAGAACATGCGGAAGATTGTCGATCCGCAAAAACCGCTGCCGTTTGCGCCTGACCTAGCTATAGAGATCATTTCACCGGGTAACACGGTGAGTGAGATGCGCCAAAAGCTCGATCTGTACTTTGCCGCCGGGACGCTGCTGGTATGGTGGATATACCCCGATCTGCAAAGCGTCGAAGTGCATCATCCCGATCGGACGGCGCGCATGTTCATCATGGGCGAAACGCTGGACGGCGGCGACGTATTGCCGGGGCTGTCAATTCTGGTGGCAAGTTTGTTTCCGCCCGAACCTGTACAGGATAGGCAATAATCATGGGTATTCAACACGCGATCAGTAAATTGGCGCAGCGGCTTGATCTGAGCGAACCGGAAGCCGAAGCCGCCATGGACGAGATCATGAGCGGTGCGGCCACCCCTGCTCAAATCGGTGGCTACCTGATGGCGCTGCGATTCAAGGGCGAAACGGTGGCTGAGATTACAGGCAGTGCGCGTTCCATGCGCCGCGCAGCTAATCATCCGCCGGTCAACGTGGCGGGTTTGATCGATACGTGCGGCACGGGTGGCGATGGCGCGAATACCTTCAACATCTCCACGACGGTTGCGTTTGTGGTGGCCGGGGCAGGCTTGCCAGTGGCTAAACATGGCAACCGTTCGGTGAGCAGCAAAAGTGGATCGGCGGATGTGCTCGGCGCGCTCGGCGTCAACCTGAACCTGACGCCTGAGCAAGTCGGCCACTGTATCGATGCGATCGGGATCGGCTTTTTGTTCGCGCCAGCATTTCATCCGGCTATGAAGCACTCGATCGCGCCACGCCGTGAATTAGCCGTGCGGACGCTGTTCAACTTATTGGGGCCATTGACCAATCCAGCAGGCGCGCGCCGTCAACTGATGGGCGTGTACGATCCGGCGCTGACCGAACCGTTGGCGCTGGTGCTTTGTGAATTAGGTGGCGAAGCGGCATTCGTGGTGCATGGCGACGGTGGCCTGGATGAATTGACGATCAGCGGGCCGAATCGCGTCAGCGAACTGCGTGAAGGTCAGGTGCATACTTATACACTTGACCCGCGCAAATATGGCTTTGCGCCCTGCGATCCGTCGGAGCTGGCAGGTGGCGATCCAGCCCATAATGCTCAAATCACGCGCGCCATCCTGGAAAATCAGATGAATGGCGCAAAACGTGCGGTCGTGCTGCTCAATGCGGCGGCAGGTATCGTGGCAGGCGGACGTGCTGCGGATATTGAGCAAGGGATCAATATGGCACAGTACAGCTTGGACAGTGGCGCGGCGCTCGCCAAACTGGACGCGCTGATCGCTTATACTCAGCAAATTGGGGTGGCCTCATGAGCGCAGGGGTTCTGACGGCAACTGGCACGTACCTGGATCGGATCGTGGCGAACACGTTGGAAGAAATCACTCAGCGCAAGCGATTTGCCGCTGATCTGACACCCTACGCGAGTCCGCCACGCGGTTTTGCGGCTGCTTTGCGACGTGATACCGTAGCGCTAATTGCCGAAGTCAAACACGCCTCACCCTCGAAAGGCGTCTTGATCGAACCATTCGAGCCTGTAGTGATCGCAGCGGCGTATGCCGAAAATGGCGCGGCGGCGCTATCCGTGCTGACCGATCAGATGTTTTTCAAAGGTCATCTAGATGATCTGAAAGCCGTGCGTGCGGTAAATCCACTGCCAATTTTGCGCAAGGACTTCGTGATCGACGCCTTTCAAATTACGGAAGCGCGCGCGGCAGGAGCGGACGCCATCCTGTTGATCGTTGGCATTCTGGAGGACGCGCTGCTGGTTGATTTGTTTGCTACCGCCAGCGCGCAGGGTATGGCTGCCCTGATCGAAGTTCACGATGCCGCTGAACTGGATCGCGCCTTGCGAGTAGCGCCAACGCTGATTGGGATCAATAATCGCAATTTGCGCACCTTTGAAACTGACCTGAGCACTTTTGAGCACCTGGCCGCAAAAATCCCGTCAGACATAACGCTTGTGGCTGAAAGCGGATTGCACAGCGCCGCCGATGTCGTGCGCATGGCAGCAGCGGGTGCGCGTGCCGTACTGGTTGGCGAGGCGTTGATCATGGCAGCGGATCGCGCAACAAAAGTACGTGAAATCAGTAGGGTATTCATCATGTTATGACCGATTATGTTAGGCTAAACGGAGCACCGATTTTGCTATGACTTACGTTAAAATTTGTGGGTTGACGAGCCTTGACGATGCACTGTTTGCGTCTGAATCAGGTGCGGATTATCTGGGCTTCATCTTTTACGCCAAAAGTGCGCGCGCCATGACTGCCGAAACGGTCGCACCGATCGTGAAGCAGCTGCCACGTTCACAAAAAACCGTCGGCGTTTTTGTGGACGAGCACGCCGTAACGATCCGCGTCATCCGGCATCAGGTGAAGTTGACCCTGGTGCAGCTTCATGGCGACGAACCGATCGCAATGCTGAGTCAAGTGGGTGACTGCTATAAAGCAATTCGCCCGGTCGATGCAGAAGAGGGCTTGATGCTCATGGAAAGCTACACGCAGTTGCAAGCGGCTGATCTGAAACCGAATCTGCCTGATATTTTGATCGATGCTTACCATCCAACCTTATACGGTGGAACAGGTCAGCGACTCGATCGCGAATTGGCGCTCACCTTGAATCAACAGGATCGACGTGTAATCTTAGCAGGCGGCCTGACCCCCGATAATGTAGGCGATGTAATCCGCGCAGTGCGCCCGTTTGCGGTGGACGTGTCCAGCGGCGTCGAGTTCGCGCCCGGTAAAAAAGATCATGGCAAAGTGCGCGCTTTCATTCAGGCTGTGCGTGAAGCCAGTATTGATTAAAAGCAATCGGACTTCCGATAAGCGATCTGTTAGGCGCACGCTCAAATAGATATCTGCCGACAGTGCCATATTTGGCGTTGATAACCAATGTGCAGCGGGTCATAAACGTGCTATAAACTAACCAAATGGATGAGCGCAAAAGTCACATAGAAAGCGTGGAAGTATGCGAGCAGCGTTACCTTTGTTGGGCGTGTTGATGGTGTTAATCGGCGGCGTGTGGGCATTGCAAGGCTTCAACGTTTTGCCCGGCTCACCTATGACGGGCGTAGCGTTTTGGGCAGTTGCCGGAAGCGTTCTGGCGATCGCTGGCGTTGCCTTGATCGTGTATTGGGCGCGTGGTCGTCGCCCCACTGTCGGGCTTTAATCGTCGGTAGCATCAATGGGTGGCCGCATAGCTGAAGCCATATTGGTTTGGCTATGCTGCACTCGCATTTCCGGCTTGACTTAACTAAATATGGGTTCATACTCACTATACAGCTAAAATATGGTTTGTTTGGCGGGTTGCCGGAACGTACCGCCCTGGCTCGGCAATTAGGCGACCAACAAGCGCATACCGATTGCTTGTTGGCGCAACCCAGCGTGTTGAATGGGGCCGACAACGACCCGATTGAATTGCTGTTCCCCCTCCGCGAAGGGCCTACCCAACAGCAAGTTGGCAAAAAAGGGACGGACAAAGGGCACTGGACGGTGGGTCTGCAGCGGTGTTGGATCAGCAACCCCTTGGGGCAGCTGTGTGGCTGGCCTTGGGACCCCTTAAATTGCCCCGACAATACGTTTCTGGACTTATTTGAAGTCTACCAGCAGCAGGCTCTCCTTCTGGCCGATGTGGCTTTTCGGTGTGCGCACGGCTTGCCCGACAAGGTGAAAGTCTGCAAAAAAGACACCTGCAATGACCGGATGGCGCTTGAGACGACTTTTTCCTTGCTCACCGTCGTCACCCATCCCAAACAAATGTACCATCCCGCCGAAGCCTACATCGGCGCTCAGCTTGCCTATACGGCGGCCATGTTCAACATGTGCCTCGACCTTTTCCACCCCGTGCATCCTGATGCTTCACCTTTTAAGGTCAGTATTGCCCAATTCTCGCTCTGATCCTGACTTGCACCATTAGTTAATACAGTGTTCACGCGCTCGAATTCACGCGCCATTTTTTCCATTTAATTCGATGACATCGTTGAGCATGTCCGAAATCTTTCCGGCCAATCCGGTTTGCTCGACCGACATCCGCGCCGAAAAGTCGCCTTTGCGCACGGCAATAAGCGTCCTTAGCAGTTGTTTAAGATCAAGCACATCGGTGTCTGCACTATTCAATTCAATATCAGCCATAGCATCCTCATCAGTATCAACGCGGGATATAAAACGCTCTTATTTTCGATAAAGGCAGCTTAATAATAACCGCAATGGTTCGTTGTTGAAAGCCTATAAAGCCAAGGTACCAGGGCAAACGCATCAAAAACAGGGTTGAATAGAAGACCATAGGAGAAACGGGATGAGCGAACCAAGTGGTCTGAGTATCCAAGCGGTCAGTCGAAAATACCTTCCATCAGGATGATGCGCGCTTACGGGTTCTCAACGCTGCTGAAACTTTTGCCGTATTACGCCATTTTGCTCTCACTATTCTCAAACGCCATCCAGCCAAACTCAGTCTGCAACGCAAACGTTTCAAGGCCGCCCTTGATGATACTTTTCGCTCCCAACTTTTTGCTCACTTTTGATGCGTTTGCCCTGAACTGCGGCATCACCCATAGGTGACTCGCGCTGGAATGTGGTACACTGACGGTCACGGAAGCTAACCAAGCCTGTCAGGGAAAGCCGTGTATCAACGAGTCGGAACTCAATTAGGGCGGTTCACCATCCGTCACCTGCTTGGGGCAGGCGGCATGGCGGCAGTTTATTATGCCATCGACTCGACCACTCAACAGCCTATCGCGCTGAAAATCTTATCGGCACAATTAGCCGACATCATGGCCTTTCGCCAGCGCTTTGAGCTGGAAGCGCAAATCACAACCCGCTTACAGCATCCACATATTGTGCCGATCGTGGCATACGGCCAGATCGACGACGCGTTGTACATCGCTATGCGCTATCTCAGCGGCGGCACGCTGCACGATCGCTTTGTGATCGATGGGGCGGTTTCATTGCGCGAAACGGCGCATTATCTGACCCAATTGGCGGCGGCGCTGGATTACGCACATACGCAAGGGATCATTCATCGTGATTTGAAACTGGCAAACGTGCTGTTAGACGATGCGCAAAACGTCCTGCTGAGCGATTTCGGCATCGCGCGAATGCTCGAAAGCAGCCTGCATCTGACTGAAAGCGGATCAGTGCTCGGTTCGCCGCATTATATGTCGCCCGAACAGAGCGAAGGCAAGCCGCTCGACTCCCGCTCGGATATTTATTCGCTGTCGGTGATGATCTATCTGATGATCACCGGACGCTTCCCATTCCACGCCGATACCCCCGTCGCGATCGCTTTACAGCATGTCACCAAACAGCCACCAGCGCCTACCGAAATCAACCCGGAACTTCCTTTAGATGTGGACACGGTACTGCTCAAAGGATTGGCAAAAGCGCCTGTTGATCGGTTCAGCTCGGCGGGTGAACTGGCGGCTGCGTTTGAACGCGCGATCGGCGATTGCGATACACGTACCATGCTCCATATGCCCGATCTATCGCGCAGTGCGCCGCGTTTGCCGATACCGCCTTTATTGCCACTGCCTGTCCAGACGCCAACCGAGCCGTCGCTGCCTAAGAGTGATCACAGTGCGAACAATCCGGCATGGTCACCAAAGCGTCATTTATGGCGTTATCTGCTGCCACCTGTGCTCTTTTTTCTGCTATTGCTGACGTTCAAAAGCGGCCTGACACAATTCAACACGCCCGCCAATAGTACGCCGCCAACGGTTACCGCACCAAAGGTGATCATCCTAGCCACGCTGACGCCCACGGCTACCAATCTACAAGGCGTGACCACTGCCACGCGCGTCCCTGAATATTCAGTGGTGGTGAAAGATTTGTATACGCCCGCTAACATTCGCGGCGGTCCCGGTTTGACCTTCCGGGTGGTCGGTCAACTGTATGCCAGCGACATCGCGCAAATTATCGCGCGCACTCGTACGGTTGATAACATGTGGTATCTGATCCGTACCACGCAAGGCGTCACAGGTTGGGTGTCTGTGTCCGTGGTGGATGTGCTGCCGCTGGATGCGCTGCCCGATAATATCATGGTCGCCGTCACGATCCCGCCATCGCCAACGCCGAGCAATACACCCGCGCCAGTGACCGCTTCCGCTGCGCCATGATCAGCTATAGGGTGTGCAAAGTCAGACGAAAAGGTTGACCCCTAACCCCGCCCTTTCCCCGTGTACAGGGGAAGGGAGTCAACCACTTTCGTTTTTGAGCAATTGCTTAAAGAAGCGCCCTGTAATCTTGACGCGCCCGCTTACCCGTGTTAAACTGCGCTTAACGACGTTGAAAGAGAAAAGTACGCGCCGCGCTGCATTCAGAGAGGTACGGGATCCCGGCTGAAAGTCCCGCCCAAAGCGCTCGCCGAAAGTCACTCCAGAGTCGATACGCCGAACCTTAGCGATAAGCTACAGCTTTAAGCGTATCCGGGTCAAGCCCGTTATAGCGATCCGAGTGCCCGCGATCGTTTGTTATGCAGTGCCGTTTATAGCATTACTGGCATAACCAATGGCGGGAATCAAGGTGGTACCACGGAAGCAGCGCCTTTCGTCCTTGTTGTGACGAAGGCGCTTTTTGTTTCCTGGTGCTCATCCTGTAGCACAGACGAATGGAGCGATTATGTTTCGATCAAAACGTACGCAGCCCACATTGGACACCAACGATACCAACGAATTCTACGACGCCGTAGCCGATCATTATCACCTGTTCTATCGCGATTGGCGGGCAGCGGTCGATCGGGAAGGCTCGACTTTGCGACGCATATTTTCAGCGCGCGGGGTGCGGACGGTGCTTGATGCTTCCTGCGGAACGGGCACGCAAACGATCGCATTGGCACGGCTCGGCTTCACCGTCACCGCTGCCGACATCAGCGCCGCCATGCTCGACAAAGCGCGCGAGAATGCGGCACATTTCCGGGTGACCGATAAGATCAAGTTCGCGCACGTCAGCTTTTTGGAGCTTGGCCGTGCCTTTGATGCGCCCTTTGATGCTGTGATCACCAAAGGCAACGCGCTTCCACATCTGATCAGCGATGACGATATTAAGTCGGCACTGCGCCATTTCTATGCACTGCTCAAGCCAGGCGGCACGCTCATCATCGGCATTCGTGATTTCGATCTGCTGTTGGAAGATCGCCCGCGCTTTGTGCCCGGCCAGTTTCATGATGACGGCGAACAAAACATCCTGTTCGATATCTGGGATTGGGACGATGGGCCGCCGGTAACAGTGACCTTCAACAAATTCATCGTGAGCGGGCAGGGCGAAACATATCAGGCCAAAAAGCACGCCGTCAAATACCGCGCTTTGCGTCGTGCCGAATTGGAAGCGATGTTGGCCGAAATCGGCTTTATCGATCTGAAAGTCGAGTCGCAGCATTGGGAATTGGTGTTCACCGCCGCGCGCCCGCTTTCCTGAACACTCATTATCTGACTCCCTTGCCCTGTAATCGGGGAAAGGGCGGGGGCTAGGGGTCAATGGTGTTAGCCGGGGTTAAGGGTCAATGACTGTGGGATAGTTTTTCTTTCAAATGTACGTAAAAGGGGGAAGATTTATCATGACTGAAACGCCTACAACTGACATGCCTGAGATGTCCAAAACGTTCAATTTCAATGAAGCCGAACCGCGTATCTATGCGGGTTGGGAGTCGGCGGGTTATTTCAAGCCGGAAGCTGCCGCCACTGATGCGCCGCCGTTTGTGATTGCGATTCCGCCGCCTAACGTGACGGGTGAGCTGCATCTCGGCCATGCGCTGTTCGTCAGCTTACAAGATTTGATGATCCGCTATGAACGGATGCGCGGCAAAGCGGCACTATGGATTCCCGGTACTGACCACGCCAGCATTGCGACTCAATTGCAGGTCGAAAAGATGCTGCTTGCCGAGGGCACTTCACGCGAAAAAGTGGGGCGTGAAGAATTTTTGCGGCGCACCTGGGAATGGAGCAATAAGTACGGCGACGCGATCATCAAACAATTCCGACGGCTCGGCGCTAGCGCGGATTGGAGTCGCTTGCGCTTCACAATGGACGAGTCGCTGTCAACTGCGGTACGCGAAGCGTTCGTGACGCTGTACGAGCAAGGGCTGATCTATCGCGGCCCACGCCTGATCAACTGGTCACCAGGCTTGCAAACGGCGGTCAGCGATCTGGAAGTGGAGCGTTCGGAAGAAGAAGCGACGCTGTACTATTTCAAGTATCCGGTGGACGGTGGCGAATTTATTCCGGTGGCAACCACTCGCCCCGAAACAATTTTGGGCGATACGGCGGTGGCCGTTCATCCTGAAGACGAGCGCTACAAACACCTGATCGGCAAAAACGCTTATGTGCCGATCACGAATCGCCCGATCCGCGTGATCGGGGATGAGTACGTCGATCGCGCGTTCGGGACGGGTGCGCTCAAAGTGACGCCTGCGCATGACTTCAACGATTACGATTTGTCACAGCGTCACAACTTGCCACTGATTAATATCATGAACAAAGACGCCAGCCTGAACGACAACGGCGGGCCGTATGCCGGGCTGGATCGCTATGTGGCGCGCGAAAAGCTGTGGGCGGATATGACGGCTGCCGGACTGACGATCAAAACCGAAAAGTTTATGCATGTGGTGCCTCGAACGCAGCGCGGCGGCGAAATTGTCGAGCCGCTGTTAAGCGTCCAATGGTTCGCCAAAATGCAACCATTGGCCGATAAAGCATTGGCGGCAGTGCGCGATGGGCAGATCAAAATTGTGCCGGAACGTTTCGAGAAGGTGTATTTCAATTGGCTGGAAAACATCCGCGATTGGTGTATCAGCCGCCAATTGTGGTGGGGGCATCGCATCCCGGCGTTCTATTGCGAAAACGGGCACATCACCGTTGCGCGTGATACGCCGCTGAAATGTGCAACGTGCGGCAATGAGCATCTGCATCAGGATGAAGATGTGCTGGATACGTGGTTCAGCAGCGGCTTATGGCCGTTCAGCACGCTTGGCTGGCCGACACAGACGCCGGATTATGAGCGCTTCTATCCGACCGATGTGCTCGAAACGGGTGACGACATCCTGTTCTTCTGGGTGGCGCGCATGATCATGATGGGACTGTGGCTTACCGACAAAGCGCCATTCCATACCGTGTACCTGCATGGGTTGGTGTTGGATGAACATGGCGACAAGATGAGCAAGACCAAAGGCAACGTGATCGATCCGATGGTGTTTGTCGAGAAGTACGGCGTCGATGCGCTGCGCTTCACGCTGATCACGGGCAGCACGCCGGGCAACTCACAAAGCATGGCGGAGAGCAAGATCGAGTACAGCCGCAACTTCAGCAATAAGCTGTGGCAGATCGCCAAGTTTGTGCTGTCGAATTTGGGGGACAGCCCACCGCTTGATCCACCGCCACCGTTTCCAGATTACTACATAAATTACGCGCCCGATCAATGGATACTGAGCCGTCTGACAGGCTTAACTGACAGTGTTCAACACTTGTTCGATGCCTATCAGTATGGAGAAGCGGGGCGGCAAATCCGCGATTTTGTGTGGACAGAATTTGCCGATTGGTACATCGAGATCAGTAAAAACGTGTTGTATGCCGATAATGACGTGAGCAAACAGGGCACACGTCAAATTTTGTTGTATGTGCTTGATACGCTTCTGCGTTTGCTGCACCCGTTTATGCCTTACGTGACTGAGGAAATCTGGTCGAACTTGCCGGGCGATCGCAAATCGTTGATTATCAGCCGATGGCCTATCAGTAATCCGCACTATGTGAGGCCAGAAGGCGAACGCGATATGAATACATTGCGCGACTTGATCGTGAAAATTCGCAATGTGCGTGCCGAGTACAACGTTGAGCCAGGAAAGCGTATCAGCATCATTGCTGATGACGGCATGGAACTTTTGAGTGTCCATGATGAAGTATTTTCACGGCTGTGCAATGTAGAAGGCATGAGTTGGGCGATGGGTGATGCGCCTGTGCTGAATGCTGCCGCGATCGTTTCAGGCGGTATTACGGTTTACATCCCATTGGCGGATATGGTGGATTTTGCCGCCGAACGCGAACGACTCAACAAAGAACTGATCGAGGTGACCGCGCAAATCGACAAATCCGAAAAGATGCTCGGCAACGACGGCTTTGTGAGTCGCGCCAAGCCGGAAGTCGTGACGCGCGAACGGGCGCGGCTCAGCGAACTGACACAAACGCGCACCACGATTCAGGAGCGGATCGGGGCGCTGCCTGCGTAAGGCAGATACAGCATGAGCCTTACGGCGTTTGGGGCGGCCCCACCCAATAATCAGTGCGGCGGGCAGCATCGTTCAGCCGATCGACCGCTTGCGAGAAAGTTGCACTGAAAACGCCCGCTGTCGGAAAGCGATCCTTGGGGTTACGTGCCAGCGCCCGCAGCAATATCGCCTCGACCAATGCCGGAAAGCGTGGAATGAATTGGCGCGGCGGTGGCACTGAGTCGGTGACGTGTTTGAAAGCGACTTGCTGCGCGTTTTTTCCGTAAAAGGGAAGGCGTCCCAACAGCGCTTCGTAAGTCAGGACGGCCAACGCATACACGTCGCTTCGTCGGTCGAGCGGTTGATTCATGACTTGTTCGGGCGACATGTACTGCGGCGTGCCCATGCTTTTTCCGGCCACGGTGAGCGATGTATCCGTATGTGTTTTGCTCAGGCCAAAGTCGGTCAGATAAATTTGGCTGCCATCTAATGTTTGTGTCGGCGGCTCGGCTTTTAGCGCGTTGGCTGGCTCGATCAAGACGTTGCCCGGCTTAATATCGCGATGAATCACGCCCTGATCGTGGGCATAATCAAGCGCGGCAGACAGCGGTTGCAGAATTTGGCAAACGGTTTGCAGCGACCAATGGCGTTGTGCGCTCAGTTGATACAACGATGGGCCGCGAATCAAGCGCATCACCAGAAACATGATCGTATCGTCGCGCCCAAAGTCATACACAGGCACAATAGCCGGGTGGTTGAGGCGCATCAGCAAATAGGCTTCACGCTCGAAACGTTTGACGAATTCTGGGCTGTCAATAAAATCTGAACGCAGCACTTTGAGCGCTAACGGTTCTAACATGGGCTGTCGGGAAGCCAGCGCCTCAATCTGATAAACGGTCGCCATGCCGCCGGTGGCAATCACTTTGCCGACGATATATCCTGCGATTTCTTTGCCAATGAGTTGTTGTGTTGGTTCTGCCATGCGGATCGTGTCCTACGTTTTAGCGATTGGCTGCTCTATAATACGTTAATCATACGCCGAAACTCGCTATAAAAGATCATCGCACGTATATCGAAAACGTTGCAGTTTCGCCTGTGCTGGACTACAGTTTGGCAGAAAGCCTAAACTTTCGGGCTGATTTGCACCACCTAAGGACGCTTGATGACCGATGCTCGCCTGCGACACATTCAAACGCTGCAATACGCGGATAAACAAACGGCTGAGTCGCTGCTCTTAGTGTTCATCTGCGAAACTTTCCCACAGTTAGCAGCCCGTGCGGTGGAGCTGCGCCCGTCGGCAGTATCGCTTAATTCGTTCAACGGCGATCTGATACTGGAAGATGGACGGCGCTTATTCTTCAAAACGCACGTTGAGCCGGATAGCATCGTCAACGAATATTATAATTCCGGCTTGCTGGCGGAAGCGGGTTATCCGATCATTCGACCGTTGTATGCCTCAACCGAATATGGCAAGCAGTTCTTGATATACGAGCGGATTGAGTCGCCGTCCGTCTTTGAGATCGCGCGCGCTTTAGAAGTTGACAGTGGATCGCCCCTGTCGTTAGCTGTGTCATTGGCCGATCTGCAAACTGCGCAAAATCGCGCTGACGATCACCTGTATCAAATCTACGAGCAAACGCTGGCCGAACAATCCGCCGTGGACGCGGCTAAAGCGCCGATTCACCAGTTGTTTTATCATCGCTTGGCGGGTGCACGTTATCGAGATTTTTACGGCGCGCCGGATAACCCACTGGTCACATTGCTCGATCGGCACTGGATCATCAATGGGCGGCACTATCGTTCGACTTTGCGCGAACTGATCGGCTTGCAACATAAAATCGCGCCTGAACAAGCCGCAATGAGCGTGATCGGGCATGGCGACGCGCACAACGGCAACGTGTTTTATCAACCGGACGGCTTGTTATATTTCGATCCGGCTTTTGCGGGTCGCCATAATCCTTTGCTGGATATTGCCAAACCACTGTTTCATAACGTATTTGCGTCGTGGATGTATCATCCGGCGGCACACCCGCAAGCATTGACGATCCGTTTGCAAGCGCCTTTTTCGGCACAGGTATTCGGCAGCAGCGGCGTTGTGGATCAATCTCAATCAATCACGATGACCTACGATGAAACGCTTCCCGCCGTTCGCCATATGTTTTTTGATAGTAAAGTCGAGCGCGTACTGACGCCGCTTGTGATCAGCTTGAAGCAGCGTGGACAGCTTTCAGCGGAGTGGCGGCTGTACTTGAAAATGGCTTTACTGTGCTGCCCGCTGCTCACCATGAACCTCACTAATCTGACGCGCTTTCCGGCAGAAGCAGCGTGGCTCGGCGCGTCGTATGCCATACAAATGGGGTCTGAGAGTGACGGCGGCAGCAGCTTATTGGATCAAGCCCTGAACAACATTGAGGCGGTTTTGTGACAATCGATACGCTTATTTTCGATATGGACGGTGTGATTACTACCGAAGAGAAGTATTGGGCGTGTGCGCGCTTGACACTGTGGGAGCTGGTGACCGAAACGCTCGGCTTGAAAGATGCGTTTGGTGACGCTATGCGCGATGAAGCAATCCGTGAAGCGATCGCGCCAGACGAGCATATCTACACGCTGAAAGGGCGCGCGGTCAATTCCAACTGGGACATTACCTATATGCTGGTTTGCGTCTATTTATCGGCGCTGCCCGATGTCACGGTGCTCAGTGCGCCAACGCCTGAGATGCTCCTGGAGGCGATCCGCGAAGGCATGACGATCGCAGCGCCATGGCCGGAAGCAATGTCAGCATTTTTGCGTGGCACGGGCGGCGCGAAAGGTCGTGCGTTGATTCAGGCGGCGGGTGCTCGTTTGCAAACGGCGTTGGATTTTGGCGACGCTGATTTGCTGCGCGTGGAAGGCCCGTTATGGTGGTACTTGCATACGCGTTTTCAGCGCTGGTATTCAGGCGAAACGATGACCGAGCATCAGGCCGCACCGCTGAGCGATGGCACGGTGATCCCGGCTGCACGGCTTGCGGAAACGCTCAAAGCGCTGCGTGAAGAAGGTTACACGCTCGGTTCGGCTACCGGGCGCACTCGCGAAGAACTCGAAGATGCGTTAGGCGGCCTGGGTTTGCTGGATTACTTCGATATGAATCGGATGGGCACTTTAGACGTGGTACGCGCCGCCGAAAGTCAGTTCGGCCTTACGGGTCTCAGCAAGCCGCATCCCTATTCGCTGCTGCGCGCCTTGTATCCACGCGCAGATACCGAAGTGCTGCTGGATGAGCAGTTCCAAAAGCTCAAGCGCGGTAATGTGGTGGTCATTGGCGACTCGACCAGTGACGTACTCATGGCGAAAGCGGCGGGCTGCCACTCTGTCGGCGTGCTGACGGGGGTACGCGGCACTGCGGCACAATTGGAACGGCATCGCTTGCTGCTGCATACGGGCTGCGAAGCGATCCTCGATGATGTGACGCATTTGCCGGATTGGTTGGAAGGGCAAAGCGACTTATAAAAAGTCGCTTGCTTTGTTAGTTTGGTCGGTAGCAAGCGGCGTCAGGCGACGGGAAGCGGAGTTGCCTTGATTTGCGCATCAGGAATTTGAGCCGTCTTGCGCGGCACAATGACCATCGGCATTCCGTTTTTACTGTGTAAAGTGCCGCCTATTTCCAGTTGTGCAACGTGATCGGCAGGGCTTAGCCGTGGCGCAAAGTGGCGTGCCAGCATGGTCAGCATGATGTGCGATTCCAACAGCGAAAAGTTGTTGCCGATGCACACCCGTTGCCCAGCAGCAAAAGGGTGATAAGCGAATGGGTGACGCGCTTTTTCAGCTTCCGGCAACCAGCGATCTGGGTCGAATGTTTCTGGATCGTCCCAGAAATCCGGGTGACGGTGCGTTAAGAACGGGCTGAGCATCACTGCCGTCCCTTTGCTGATCTTCAAGCTGCCGATCTGATCATCGACAACCGCATCTCTGGTGTATATAGGAGCAGCCGGGTAAAGGCGCAAAGTTTCTTTGATCACTTGCAGCGCATATGGCATTTGCTTCATCAACTCCATCGTCAAGGGTTGATCGCCCAAAACAGTGTCGATCTCGTGATGAAGCTTGGCTTCAACTGCCGGGTTACGCGATAGCGCATACCAGGTGAAGGTCATTGTGCGTGCGGTCGTCTCATGGCCTGCTGTGAAGATAGTGATGCACTCGTCAACAATTTGCGCTTCAGACATATGCTGTTCATTTTCTTCGGCTTTCATCAGGCGTGCCAACATATCGTCAGGCCATTGTGCTTCGGGCAATTGACGTCGCTCTTGAATAAGCGTATCGATGTAGTTGCGAACGCGCTGTTTTTCGCGAATATACTTTCGATTACCAGGGGTTGGGATCACGTCGGGTATCCTAAACGGTAAAGTTGACCTTTTAGTCATTGCGTCGAGCAAATAATCAATGCTCGCACCAACCTCTAACGCCACATCTTTTTCGCTGCTGAACATCGTTTTGAGGATAATATGTGCCGCTACCAACATCATTTCGTCGAGTATTTCAACAGGCTCAGATTTTGTGGCAAGGGTCGTCCAGCGTTCTGCCAGCGTCTGCGTTTCGTGGATCATAATGCCAATAAAGGATTGAATATTGGTTGGCGTAAAAAAGGGCGCCATCAACCGACGCTGCCGTTTCCACAGCTCACCGTTGCTTGTGACGAGTCCGTTGCCGAGCAAATACTTACGAGGAACGTCGTAGGTATGCTCTTTGTTGTAAATCGTTGGGATGCCTGCTGTAATATATTTAACATCATCGGGGTGTACCGCGAAGACCATCTTACGAGAACCAAACGACATCGAAAATAGATCGCCTTTTTCTTTCCACGCTTGCACAAGAAAAGGCAAAAAGCCTTGACGGAGTTTCACAAGGTCTCGGATAAGTTCAAAGTTTGGCATCAAAACCCCCTCATGGATTGCATTGACGAATAATATAGCGCGCTTATTAGGATTTCACAAGCAGATACGTAGCAAGGCGCGTGCAAAGCGAGGCTACGCGTTGCTTCCCGTTGACGCAATTGCCGCTTGCATTGAAGCTGAATTTTGTATAAACTAACGTTAGTTAGCCTGATGCGTCAACTTGTTGCATACTCTATTTGCTTGTTTGAAAGGATGTGTACCTGTGCTTATGAATACTCAGCTTGACACAGTTTCGCATTATACTGCCGAAAATCATCAAACCTGGGCGGCGTTGTATGCCCGACAAATGCCGCTGGTCATGGCGCACGGTTGCCGCTTATTCTTGGATGGGCTGCCAAAATTGGGGCTTGATCCGCAGCGAGTACCCGCTCAACAGACTTTCAGCGAACGGCTGCACGGACTCACGGGTTGGACGCTGGCGGATGCTCAAAATGAATATTTGGGCGCGACCGAATGGTTCGAGCACTTATTGGCACATCGCTTTCCAGTGACGAGCTATATCCGCCAGCCGCACGAATTGGAGTTTACGCCGCTGCCTGATTTGTTCCACGAATATTTCGGTCACCTTGCTTTTTTCACCGATCAATATTTTGCTGACACCGCGCACATGTTTAGCCCGTTGTATCTGGCGGGTGACGAACGGCAGCGCGTGGAAGTACAGCGCCTGTGGTGGTTCACCACAGAGTTTGGCTTGATCCGCGAAAACGGAGCGCTCAAAATTATCGGCGCAGGGCTGTTATCATCGCCCGGTGAGCTTAACCGCGCGCTCGATCCCGCCACGCCGCACTACCCGTTCGATGTGCGCCGTGTCGCTGAAACGCCGTTGGCCGCGTACAGCTATCATGATGGCTATTTTGTGTTGGACGATGTGCCGCACATCCGCCGCATTCTGGAGGATTACGCGCGTGTTGAGGGCTTGCCCATGCCGCGCGCTGAGCATTCGTCATAAAGTTGCCACCGATTGTATTTTCCGTATAATCCGTCAGGTTCTGTGCTCGCTCTTTCAAGGAAAAACTCCCGATGGATTTACTCGCCGCGATCATCCTGGGCATCGCCCTGGGTATCACCGAATTTCTGCCGATCTCGTCACTCGGCCATTCGCTCGTTTTGGAAGCCCTGCTCGGCTTTCCGCACACGCTGACGGACGCTACTCAAATTCAAGACGCGCGCACCTCGCTCGGTCTGTTCATTCAGGGCGGCGCGGTATTGGCCGTGCTGGTGTATTACAGCCGTGATTTGCTGGCAGAGTTGCAAAAGATTCCGTCGAGTCCGGTGGCGCGCCAATTCTGGATCAACATCATCATCGCGTTCGTACCGATCGGCGTGCTCGGTTTGATCTTCAATAAGCAGATCAAGCAGTATTTATTTGCGCCGGGCGTGGTAGCCGTGGCGCTGATCGTGGGCGGCGTCATTTTGCTGTTGGTCGAACAATTCAAAGCGCGGTCAGCGATCGGCACAGCGCAGACGGTCACCAGCAATACTAAAAGTGTCGAGCAAATCACACCGCGTCAGGCGCTGCTCATCGGCATTGCACAAATCGCCGCGCTGATTCCGGGCGTATCACGATCGGGCGCTACCATTGTCGGCGGCTTGCTCGTCGGGTTGGAACGTGAAGTCGCCGCGAAGTTCACCTTTTATCTGTTCATCCCGACGTTGGGCGCGGCAGCAGGCTATGAATTGTTCAATGCGTTCAGAAATCACCAGATCGACTCGTCGCTGCTGCCCTATTTCATCCTGGCAACGGTGATCGGCTTTTTCGTGTCACTCGGCGCGATCCGCTTTTTGTTGGGGTATATCAGCACGCATGACTTTCGCGCGTTCGGTGTGTACCGGATCGTGATTGGCGTACTGATACTGGTGCTGCTCGCCGTAAAGATAATCTGAATCGACTATCAGATATCAGCATCTGACGCCCTTTTTTGTATGTGGCGTTGCATTTGTCAGCCAACCGTTGCGTAAACGTCCGGCACATCAGGCGCGAGCGCGTTATGATTTGAGCATTTGTGATTGAGGATGTTCCATGAGTTACGACGAGTTGACCCTGATTTCCAGACGTGATACACAGCAGCGACCCCCTCGCACGCATGTGATCCGTAACGGTGTGCTGATTTTGTTGGTGCTGGCGATTATCGGATCGGTTGGGGCGGTCATTGTAGCGCCGCTGGCATTTCACCTGTTGCCTGATCAATATCAAAATGGGCTGGCACGACGCGTCCCGGCATTGGTGGGTTGGCTGCCCACGCCGACGATCACGCCTACCCGCGAATACAGTGCCGATACCTTGCCAACTACCGACTCGACACGAGCAGCGGCGGCACTCGCGTTATTGCAAGCAACGGATGTCGCGCCGATTACGCTTGCGGTCAACCCGCTCCCGCCAACGCCGACTCAAATGCAGCCACCTACCAATACGCCGCTCGCCCCGGTGACACAAGCGGCTGCATCGGCGCAGCCAATTGCGATCGCCGCCTTACCCACCAATACGGTACTGCCTACGAACATGCCGCCGACCCCCACCATGATGTCAATAACGGTTGCGCCGATTACCGCTACAGCGCCACCTACGCTGATCCCGCCAACTGTGATTCCGACCGATATTGCGCTGCCCACGTCGGTTCATCTGACGGGCTATTCGATCATTTATCAGACCTGGAACAACTGCGGACCCGCCAATCTCGCGCAGGTGCTGAACGCATACGGCCTGAACACCAGTCAAAAAGAGACGGCGGCCTGGCTCAAGCCCACGGTGCTCGACTCGAATGTCAGCCCGTGGCAGCTCGCGGATTACGTCAACACGCATACCACGCTGCGCGCCTTGCAACGTGTGAATGGCAACCTGACGCTGCTCAAGCGCTTATTGGCAGCACAGTTCAGGCCGATCATCGAAACAGGCTTTTACGTACCGGATAAGCCGGAAGAAGGCTGGATGGGGCACTACCTGACACCCGTAGGCTACGACGATGATCAGGGCATGATCCTCGGTTTCGACAGCTATCTTGGCGATGGCCCCAACCATCAGGGGCGACACGAAGCGTATGCCGATCTGGACGCGCGTTGGAAGCAGTTCAACCGCCAATACGTTGTGGTGTATCCTGCCGATCGCGAAGCTGAATTACGCGCGCTGCTCGGCACGGACGCCGATCCGACGGTCAACGCACAGGGCGCGGCGGCGCAAGCTAAACAGGAGGCGCAAGCGAACGCAGCAGATGCTTATGCGTGGTTCAATCTGGGCAGCAGCTACGTTTTGCTGAAACAATTCCCGCAAGCTGCCGCCGCCTACGATCAAGCGCGCAATGCCGGAACCGGGCTGCCGTGGCGCATGTTGTGGTATCAGTTCGGCCCATTTTCGGCGTATTACCACATTGGCGATTACAAAACAACAACACAATTGCTCACGGTCACGCTTGGCACGACGAAAAACGACGAAGAATTGTACTATTGGCGCGGCATGGTCGAGCTTGCCCAGAATAAAGCGCAAGCCGCAACTGCCGATTTCAATTTCGTGCTGCAATACAACCCGAATTATCACTTTGCCGCCGATGCGCTCGCCAACATGAAAACAGGCAGCGCGCCGGTTCCGCCGGATGTGCCGTAACTCACTGTTAATCACATAGTCACAAATAATCGCGAAAGTCTGATGCCAAAACGTCAGACTTTTTATTTTTACACTTCTATTTCAGCTATTTCAGCAGCGGCGCATTGCCTATTTGCAGATCGCTCAGCAGGCTGTCCGTGATGGGGCAGGCCAACGGGATCGGCTGCGCATGAGTAGCATTCAGCTTGTGCGCCGGATTGTACGCGTTATAGACCATGCGCGATACTTCCGACATGGCCGGAAATGAAGTCAGGTGGCTTAACCAGGTGCGCTGATGCAAAATGATCGTCAGCACATAATCGCCGCCCGCTGTCATGATCAGCGCGGCGTCACCGTGCGTTTCGCCGTCCCAACCCTGTTTATGCGCGACCGGAACTGAGTCGGGTACGCCTGCTTCGATCAAAGCGCCCAAATGATCAGCGCGCATGACATGAACGATCATCCGGCATTTGTCAGGACTCAACGTATCGCTGAACACAGCTAACCCACCGCTTTGATCAGCCAGGGCGCATTTGTAGATTGCTGCAATCAGGCTGCCCAGGTCGTCAGGTGTGGCGCGATTGTAGGTATCGGCGTCGGCGTCCTGCGGATTGCTCGAAACGTTATTGCCTTCCGGGTTGACGTTCAAAAACGGACGGCCTAATACCAGATGCGCGAGTGACAGCTTGTGGAATATATCGGTGACCGCGATCAAGCCTTTAGCGCTGCTGCCATCGCCAATGAGCGTGATCAGTGCATTGGAAGCGTCGTTATCGCTGCAAATCATCATTTTGGCGATCAGATTAGCTTGTGCCGCCGTTACCGTGGTGAATTTGCGATAAAAGGCGACCAGCACGCCGATCTTCATCATGCTGACGCCGCTGTATATGACGTCCGCGTTGACCGTGATCGATTGTCCACTGCGCAAATCCTGCACATATACCGATCCCTGACGGGTGCTGCCAGGAATAAATTTCTGGATACGCAAATAATTGTCGATGTCCTTTGCCAGTTTCGCCAGATCAACGGGTACGCTCTGCTGTGTAGCTTGCATCGTCGGCGCACTGACAGTTGCCGTGACGGTCGGCACAAGGGTAGCCGTCAGGTCTTGCGCAGCAGGCGCGACCGTTGGCAGTGCTGCGATCGAGAAGCTCGATAATGCGAAGGCGATCAATAAAAAGCGTCGTGAAAGCATGGGCAAACCGTCCTTTGATATTACACGCCACTATAACATTTTGTCGCGACCGTTGCGCATTTTATCAGGTAGGCGGTGCTCAGTCAGTGATTGGGCGGCAGATTTCCGATCAAGCTGACGCGCTTTTCGTCAGGATTCGTTAAGATAGAGCGCTATGGATGAAATGGCACTGATTCAACAAGCACGGCAAGGGCGTATCGAGGCGTTCAATACGCTGGTATTGGCACATCAGGCGCGCGTTTATAACCTTGCCTATCGCTTGCTCGGTGAGCCTGATCCGGCGGCGGACGCCACGCAAGAAACGTTCATCGCGGCCTACAACAACCTGCATCAGTTCCACGAGGGTAGTTTTGTGGCATGGCTCATGCGGATCGCAACTAACGCCTGTTATGATGAACTGCGCCGCCGTCAGCGTCGCCCAACGCTTTCGCTCGATCAACCTGATACGGAAATCCAATGGATCAGCCCGGCGGAAAGCCCCGAAAACGCGGCGCAGCGTGCCGAATTGAGCCGTGCCATTCAAGCGTGCCTGGATGCTTTGCCGATCGATCAGCGCACAGCTGCCGTGTTATGCGATGTGCAGGGTCACGATTATCAGGAGATCGCCACGATCACGGGCGCATCGCTTGGTACAGTCAAATCGCGAATCAGCCGGGCGCGTGAGCGATTGCGGGCGTGCTTACGATCCGCTGAGGAACTTTTGCCCGACGCATACCGTTTGAATCAGAAGAAGCCTTGAG
>Ga0209724_1000607_pt1 | contig 33974 bp, 29 predicted proteins | sample grotaG_FD_184143 | JGI IMG/M metagenome (GOLD analysis project Ga0209724, IMG submission 184143) | Glacier valley bacterial and archeal communities from Borup Fiord, Nunavut, Canada, to study Microbial Dark Matter (Phase II) -... | ecosystem: Environmental > Aquatic > Freshwater > Ice > Glacier ... | reverse complement strand
CGCCGAGGCGGTGGCGCGACGCGCGATGCAGGTCGCTGCCGATATCTGCGTCTACACCAACACCAATTTGACCGTGGAAAGCATCGGATGAACGTGACCATGCCCATTGCCGCCGATACCGCACTAACGCCGCGCGATGTCGTTGCAGCGCTCGACCGCTACATCGTTGGGCAGAACGATGCCAAGCGCGCCGTTGCGGTGGCGCTGCGCAATCGCTGGCGGCGGCAGCAGCTCGATGACGACCTGCGCGACGAGGTCAATCCGAAGAACATCCTGATGATCGGGCCGACAGGGTGCGGCAAGACCGAGATCAGCCGCCGATTGGCGAAGCTTGCCGAAGCGCCGTTCCTCAAGATCGAAGCGACCAAGTTCACCGAGGTCGGCTATGTCGGCCGTGACGTCGACTCGATCATTCGCGACCTTGTCGAGGAAAGCATTCGGCTGGTGCGCGAAACCCGGCGTGTCGGCGTCAAGGACGCCGCGGAAGCGGCAGCCGAAGCGCGGTTGCTCGACGTGCTGGTTGGCAAGGATGCCAGCGAGGCGACCCGCGCGGCGTTCCGCGCGCGCTTTCGTGACGGGCATCTGAAGGGCCGCGAGATCGAGATCGAGGTCGAGGACAGTGGTCCGGCCGCGTTCGAGATCCCCGGCCAGCCGCAAATGATCAACATCTCCGAGATGATGAGCAAGGCGATGGGCGGCGCGCGGACCAAGCGCCGCAAAATGGCGGTCGAAGCAGCGTGGGAAACGTTGCTCGCGGAGGAAAGCGACAAGCGGCTCGACAGCGACGACATCAACCGCGAGGCGGTTCGATCGGCCGAGCAGAATGGCATCGTCTTCCTCGACGAGATCGACAAGATCGCCGTCAGCGATGTGCGCGGCGGATCGGTAAGCCGCGAAGGCGTGCAGCGTGACCTGCTGCCGTTGATCGAGGGGACAACGGTTGCGACGAAATATGGACCGGTCAAGACCGACCACATCCTGTTCATCGCCAGCGGCGCGTTTCACGTTTCGAAGCCGAGCGACCTGCTGCCAGAGCTGCAGGGGCGGTTGCCGATCCGCGTTGAGCTGAAGGGACTGACGAAAGACGATTTCGTCCGTATCCTGACCGAGACCGAGGCTTCGTTGATCCGGCAATATACGGCGCTGCTCGCCACCGAAGGCGTGACGCTGCACTTCACGCCCGACGGCATCGATGCGATCGCGGCGACGGCGGCGCAGGTCAATGATGCGGTCGAGAATATCGGCGCACGGCGGCTGCAGACAATTTGTGAGAAGCTACTTGAATCCATCAGCTTCGATGCCAGCGACCGGCACGGCGAGACGGTGATCGTCGACGGCGCTTATGTCGAAGCGCAACTGGGTGATATCGCGCGCAATACCGACCTGTCGAAGTTCATCCTCTAGCGCCAGAACGAGAAAGGGCGGCCGTTCACACGGCCGCCCTTCATCGATTGCGAAGCGTCGCAGTTTAGGCGGCGACGACCTTCGTCGCGCGACGGCGCATCGAGAAGCCGACCATCGCGAAACCAGCGATCATCAGTGCCCAGCTGGCTGGCTCGGGAACAGTGCCGATCGTCAGGTTGTCGAACTCGAAGCTCGCGCCGCCCGAAGCCTGCGTCAGGACGATGCTCGTGAACGGCGTCGTCGAGCTGATGTTGAAGAAAGCATAGCTCTGGAACGGGTTCGCACCTTCCGAGCTCGGGTTGCCGCCGTAGCTGGCATCGAGCGCAACGAGCGGCAGCGTCTTCGTGTAGAGCAGCGTGGTGCCGTTGTAGATGCTGACCGTGCCGCCGCCGTCGATCGCCGAGGCATAGAAGCCGAAATAGCTGGCGGGGGTGCCGCCGAGCGTGATCGTCGTCGTGCCGTTGGTCAGGACCGACGCGTACTTGCCGGTCACGCCCGCGCCGCCGTACAGGTCATTCGACAGAATGCTGACCGTGTCGATCGTGCCGGTGATGCCGGTGGTGCCGAAAATGACGCCGAGGCCGGTGTTGACGCCAGTCGTGGCGGCATCGAAGTTGACGATGCCGGTCTGGCCCTGGGTGTTGCTCTGCACGCCGGCAGCTTCAACGGTCACGGTGACGACGGCGTTGGCAGCGCTGCCAAGGATCGCGGTGGCGAGAACGGCGTACTTGATCGACTGAAACATTATTAATGACCCTCTACAGTGTTGGAACACACATCAGGGTCTATGCAAACGCCGTGCCATATGTTTGGGCACATCCCGCACCGAGGGACCGTTAATGAATTATTATTATTTGTCTTGAACGGGTTGTAAGAATTCCCGACAGGCTGAGCATGGACTCGCGACGCGCCCGATCAACGGAAATTAACCTTTGCTCAAAACGCCGGGTCGTGAATCCCGCACTCGGTCTTGTCCCAACCGCGCCAGCGACCCGAGCGCGGGTCTTCGCCGGGAGCGACCGTACTGGTGCAGGGCACGCACCCGATCGATGGATACCCTTGCGCCTCGAGCGGATGGCGCGGCAGCGCGTTGGCGCCGAAATACGCGTCGAGGTCGGCCTTGCTCCAATCTGCGAGCGGGTTGATTTTCAGCCGGCCTTCGTCGAGTTCGAAGCGCGGCAGAGCAGCGCGCCCCTTTTGATAGCCCTTGCGACCGGAAATCCACGCATCATAGCCTGACAGTGCCCGGCGCAGCGGCTCGACCTTGCGAATGTCGCAGCACCCGTCGGGGTCGTAGCTCCAGCGCAGCGAGGTCGCATCCTTGGCAGCAAGCTCTGCTGGATCGGGGCGCACGACGGTCAACGCGCTCAGTCCAAGCCGCTCGGCGAGCTCGTCACGATAGGCGAGCGTCTCGCCGAACATCTTCTGCGTGTTGACGAAGATCACCGGCACGCGCGCATCCACCTGTGCGACAAGGTGCAAAAGTACTGCTGCTTCAGCGCCGAACGACGACACCGCAGCGACGCGGTCGCCAAGTTCGCCGATCATCGTCCGCAGCATGGTCATCGTATCGACGCCTGCAAACCGCGCGTTCAATGCAGCGATCGCCGCCGCATCGAACGGCGGCGTCGTGTCGATCGTGTCGATCGCGCGCGCGAGGCTAGCCATTGCGGCGGACCCAGACCGGCTGACGGCCATCGGCGGCGTTCTGGTAGACGAACGGGAAGCGTTCGAGCGCCTCCGCCACGGCGGCGGGATCGAGCGGGCTGGCAGGCGCAAAACTGTCGAAGCCGGCACGTCGCAGGAACACCATCTGATCGAGCAGGACATCGCCTGCCGCGCGCAATTCGCCGGTAAAGCCCGCCTCGCGCAGGATTTGCGCCGACGAATAACCACGGCCATCGCGATATTTCGGAAACGCCACCTCGATCAGCCGGAGCCGCGCGAGGTGCGGGATCAGCGATCGCGCATCCTCGCCGGCCTCGACGCGAACGGCAGCGGTGTTCGAATTCGCGGCATAATCGGCCAGCGCGACCACCGGGCCTTCATATGCGGGTGCATCCCGAAAGCTCAGGATCGCGGCGTTGGCCGCCGTTTCCGGGGGCGCCGCGGCATCGGCGACCGGCTGTTGATCTTCACCCATAAACCGCTTCCTTGAATGGGTCGGCACCAACGCGGCGGTAGGTGTCGAGGAACCGCTCTGACGGGCCGGTGCGGACGCTGCGGTAGCGGTCGATAACCTTTTCGACCGCATCGACGATGCCGGCTTCGGTGAAGCCAGGGCCGAGGATCTTCGCGAGGCTGGTATCCTCCGCGCCCGATCCGCCGAGCAACAGCTGATACGCCTCCTCGCCCTTCTTATCGACGCCGAGGATGCCGATGTGTCCGGCGTGGTGATGGCCGCATGCATTGATACAGCCGGAAATCTTGATCTTCAGCTCGCCGATATCGTGCTGCCGGTCGAGATCGGCGAAACGTGCCGCGATCTGCTGTGCCACCGGGATCGAGCGTGCATTCGCCAGCGCGCAATAATCAAGGCCGGGGCAGGCGATGATGTCGGTGACGAGATCGAGGTTCGCCGTCGCCAATCCGGCCCCGTCGAGCGCGGTCCACAACGCATGGAGATCGGCCTTGCGGACATGCGCGAGCACGAGGTTCTGGCTGTGTGTGACGCGGATTTCGTCATGGGCATAGCGCGCGGCGAGGTCGGCGATCAGGTCCATCTGGTCGGCGCTTGCGTCGCCCGGAATTCCCCCGGCGGGCTTGAGGCTGATGGTCGCGATCGCGTAGCTGGGGCGCTTGTGCGGATGGACATTTTGCTTGACCCAAAGCGCAAAGCCCGGATCGGCGAGATCGAGCTGATCCGACGCCGCAGCGTCGTATGCCGGCTCGGCGAACTGCGCGACGATGCGCGCATATTCCGCCGCTGGCGCATCGAGCGCGAGTGGCTCGAGCAGCGCCCATTCGGCCTCGACCTGACGGGTGAATTCCTCGGCGCCGAGCTCGTGGACGAGGATCTTGATCCGTGCCTTGTAGATGTTGTCCCGGCGGCCGTAGCGATTGTAGACGCGCAGAATCGCCTCGCAATAACTGAGATACTGCGATGCCGGGATGAACTCGCGGACGACATGGCCGATCATCGGCGTGCGCCCCATGCCGCCGCCGACCCAGACCTTGAAACCGCGCACGCCGTCGCGGTCGACCAGCTGCAGCCCGATGTCATGGAGCTGGATCGCCGCGCGGTCGGTGTCCGATGCCGTCACTGCGATCTTGAACTTGCGTGGCAAAAAGCTGAATTCGGGATGGAAGCTCGACCATTGCCGCAACAGCTCGGCATAGGGCCGCGGATCGGCAAGCTCGTCGGCGGCGGCGCCGGCGAACTGGTCGCTGCTGATATTGCGGATGCAATTGCCGCTGGTCTGGATCGCATGCATCTCGACCGCCGCGAGTTCGGCCAGCAGGTCGGGCGCCTCGGCGAGTTTGATCCAGTTATACTGGATGTTCTGCCGCGTCGTGAAATGGCCGTAGCCGCGGTCGTATTTGCGCGCGATGTGCGCCAGCGCGTGCAGTTGCGTGCCCGACAGCGTGCCATAGGGCACCGCCACGCGGAGCATGTACGCGTGCAACTGCAAATAGAGCCCGTTCATCAGCCGGAGCGGCTTGAACTGGTCCTCGGTGATCTCGTTTGCCAGGCGGCGCGCGACCTGGTCGCGGAATTCGGCAACCCGGGCATCGACGATCGCCTGGTCATATTCGTCATAGCGGTACATCAGGCAGGCATCCTGTTGAGATCGAGGCGGACGGTCGGGCCCGTACCGCGAATGCGTTCGCGCATCGTCCGCGGACGCGGACCATGCGGTGTCAATTCAGCGTCGATCAACGCGGGATCGTTGATCCGCTCCTCTGCGATGACTTTGGCGAGCAGGGCGTCCCCTTCGACGGCAACGGCGTCAGCGAGGTTGAGGCTCCAGCCTGCGCCATCCCACCACAGCACGTCGCCAGTGAGCAGGTCGTTGCCCGTCAGCAGTTTTATCATCCACATATCTCCGCTGAAATCCGGTGCAGCACGTCGTCGGCAACGCCGAGCGCTGCGACATCGCCGACCACCAGCAGTGCCGGCGATTGCACGTGCATCGCCACCACCGCGTCGCCAAGGTCGGCGAGCAGCGTGCGCAACGCCCGGCTGCCGGGCAAAGTGCCCCGTTCGAGGATCGCGCACGGCGTCTCGGGGCTGAGTCCGTCGGCGATCAGCTTGTCGGCGATCGCGCCGGCACCCGAAACACCCATATAGATGACAAGCGTTCGCCCCTTGCCCGCCAGCCCGGCCCAATTCTGCGCCGCCAGCCCGCGACATTCGCCCGCGACGAAGGTGACGCTCGACGCGTAATCGCGGTGCGTCAGCGGCATCAATGCTGCAGCCGCTGCGCCGAGCGCCGCCGACACCCCGGGCACGACCTCGACGGCGATTCCGGCCGCACGCGCGGCATCGACTTCCTCGCCGCCGCGCCCGAAAACGAACGGATCGCCGCCCTTGAGCCGGACGACGACATGCCCGGCGCGCGCCTCGCGCACCAGCAGCAGGCCGATTTCCGGCTGCGGCAGTGTATGCCGCGCGCGCCGCTTCGAGACGTCGATCCGCCGCGCTGCCGCCGGGGCCATCGCGAGCACGCGCGCATCGACCAGCCCGTCATAGACGATGACGTCGGCCGCCTCGATCGCGCGTGCGGCACGCAACGTCAGCAGATCGGGCGCGCCCGGTCCTGCTCCGACGAGAATGATTCTGCCCTCTGTCACCATGTGCAGATGGTGCCGCGAGCACGGATGCGAAAGCAACGCTTTCTTGGGCCGTACCAAGGGAGGCTTGTACCGGCTGCGTGACGGTCAGCGCAGTTCGGGGAGTTCGAGCGCATCGACAGCTGCCGTGCGCGCCTCGCGGCACTGCTTCCACAAATCGCACGAACCGAGGTCGGTGGCGGCAATCGCCTCGGGCCAATGCGCCTCGATCACGCGCGCCAGTCGCTCGGCCTTGGCAGCATCGAGCAGGAAACGCGCATCGACCGCCTGCGGATCGGCAACGACGCGCAGCCGCAGGCACGCCGGGCCGCCGCCATTGCGCATCGATTCGCGAACTTCGACGAAATGCACCGCGCGGATCGGACCGTTGCCGGCGATCAACATGTCCAGATACGCCTTGACTGGGCCGTTTGCCTCGGCCTCGCGCGGCAGGATCAACGCCATGCCGCCGCCGGGTAGCGTCACCAGTTGCGAGTTGAACAGATAGGATGTGATCGCGTCGGCAAGGCTGACCGCACTCGCCGGAACCTCGACGATCACGGCTTCGGGCAGCGCGGCGGTCAGCGCGCCGTAAAAGTCGGCACGGTCGGCGAATGCGTGTTCGTGCGTGAACAGCACGGTCTCGTTGGCGACGGCGACGACGTCATTGTGGAACGCACCCGCCGCAATCGCTTCGGGAGACTGCTGGACGAACAGCACGCGGTCGACCCCGTGGCGACGCGCGACGGCACGGCTCGCCTCGACATGCTGCCGCGCCGGAAAGCGGCCGCCCTCCTCGCCATAGACGAATACTTCGACGCCTGGCGCGTCGTGGCGCACCGCCAGCCGCATGTGATTGGCCGCGCCCTCGTCGCCGAAGCAGGCGGGGACGGCGGCGTGGACGGCAAAGCTGGCATGCGCAAAGGCAACGCGCAGCTGTGCCTCGGTCGCGGCGTGTTCGAGGCTGCGGTGCGGCATTCGCGACAGGTTTGCGACACTCAGATGGCAGCGGCCATCGGCGGTATCGGGGGCCGGCGACACGGTGGCGGCGTTGGCGGTCCACATGCTCGACGCCGAAAACGCCTGCGCGAACAGCCGCGGATCGGCGGCATAGGCCGCAGCCGCGACGGCGTCGTCATCCCCTGTAAAACCGAGGCTGCGGAGCCAGCCGGTCTCCGGGCGTTCGGGCGGCAGCAGCAGTCCTTGCGGCAAGCCGAGGTCGAGCAGCGCGCGCATCTTCGCGAGGCCCTGCAGCGCGGCGGCACGTGGCCGCGACACCGCACCGGCGTTCGAGGTGCTGGCGAGGTTGCCGAGACTGAGCGCCGAATAATTATGGCTCGGTCCGATCAGGCCGTCGAAATTGATCTCGGTGATCATCGCAGTCCCGTCGCGATAGTGCCGTCAGCCGCATCCGCCTCGAGGCTCGCCACCGGGAAGGCGCAATAGTCGGCAGCATAATAGGCGCTGGGCCGGTGGTTGCCCGACACGCCGACGCCGCCGAACGGAGCGTTCGATGCCGCGCCGTTGGTCGGCCGGTTCCAGTTGACGACGCCAGCGCGGGTTTCGCTCCAGAACCGCTCGTACAGCGCCGCATCGCCGCCGATCAGCCCTGCCGCCAGCCCGAATCTGGTGGCATTCGCCTCAGCCAGTGCGGCGTCGAAATCGGCAACCCGGATAACCTGCACCAACGGGCCGAACAGCTCCGAGTCCGGCCGGTGTTCGACCCGCGTCACGTCGATCAATCCCGGTGTCAGGAACGGCCGGTCCATGTTGCGGCGCGCGAGCGGGCGAATGACCTCTGCGCCACGCCCGATCAGCGCGGCAAACCCGGCCTGCAGTCCGTCGGCGGCGCGGTTGTCGATCACCGGCCCCATGAACGGCTGCGGGTCGTCGAACGGCGCGCCGACGATGATCCGGTCGAGCAGCTTGGCGACGCGGTCGAGCAGCGCGGTGTCGCCGTCGCGGACGATCAGCCGCCGCGCGCAGGTGCAGCGCTGCCCCGCCGACAGATACCCCGACTGGACGATCAGCGCCGCCGCCGCATCGAGCCGGTCGGGAGCGATATCCCAGGCGATCAGCGGATTGTTGCCGCCCATCTCGAGCGCGAGGATCTTGTGCGGCGTGTCGGCAAACTGCCGTGCCAGCGCCGCGCCGGTCGTCGCCGATCCGGTGAACAGCAGTCCGTCGATATCGGCGTGCCCGGCCAGCGCCTTGCCGGTATCGCCTGCGCCTTGGACGACGTTCAGCACGCCGTCCGGCAACCGGGCAGCGTGCCAGCAATCGGCCATGAATGCGGCAACGGCTGGCGTTTGTTCGGACGGTTTGAATACCAGCGTGTTTCCCGCCAGCAGCGCCGGGACGATGTGGCCATTGGGCAGATGCGCCGGGAAATTATACGGCCCCAGCACGGCGAGCACACCGTGCGGCTTGTGCCGCAGCGCCTGCCGCACGCCGCTGACATCGCCCGATCGCTGCCCAGCGCGCTCGGCCTGGGCGGAGACCGAGATATCGACCTTGGCGGCGACGCTCGCGACTTCGGTGCGCGTTTCCCACAGCGGCTTGCCGGTTTCGCGCGCGATCAGCCGCGCAAAATCCTCTGCCCGTTCCTTGACGACCGCCTGGAAGCCGCGTGCCACCGTGATCCGCGCGTCGAGCGGCGTGCGCGCCCAACCGGGAGCTGCCCTGCGCGCCGCGCCGACGGCTGCGTCGACATCGCCGGCGTGCCCTTCCCAGACAACGTCACCGGTGCACGGATCGAGCGAAACCAGTTCAGAACGCGACATGGCGGACCTCGTCTCCGATCGAAAGCTGCATCAATTCGGCCTCGCCCGTCGGCAATACCAACCCGTCGGCGCACCAGTCGGCATGACCGATCCAAGCGCGGAACTGCGTCAGCTGCCCCGCGGCGGCGAGCACGCGCGGCAATCCGGTGCTGGCGTCCGCCAGCTCGGCGAGCCGCGCGGCGCGGCTCATGGCGACGCTGCGCACGGCGTCAGTCGGCGCGGTCATCGTCGGACCGCCGTCGAAAATGTCGACATAGCCGTCGAAGCGAAAGCCCTCCGCCTCAAGCATCTTCATCGCGGGCACGCCGCGCGCGTGCGGCTGGCCGATCACGGCGCGCGCGATGTCGGGCAGCAACGCGACATAGATCGGGTGCTTGGGCATCAGGTCGGCGATGAACTGGTTGCCGTTCAGACTGTTGAACTTGTCGGCTTTGCGGAAATCCATGCCGAAAAAGCGCGCGCCGAGCCCATCCCAGAACGGCGAGTCGCCGGTATCGGTCATCACGCCGCGCAGTTCGGCAAGCAACCGGTCGCCAAAGCGCGCGCGGTGTCCGGCGATGAACAGATAGCGGCTGCGCGCCAGCAATCGTCCCAATCCGCCAGTGCGCAGATCGGGATGCAGGAATAGCCCGCCAACTTCGCTCGCCCCGTCATGGTCGGTGACCAGGTTGAGCAATTGCATCGAAAACGTCTTCGCCAGTTCGCGCGAGTGCTGCGACACGGTGGCGAGCTTATAGCTGTAGAACGGAAAGCCGACGCCGATCCGGCTGAAGATCACGGCCGTCCCGCCGATTCGCCCGGTGCCCGCCTGTTCGAGCACGAGCATGTACATCTCGTCGTCGGGCGCATCGATCATGGAGGCGAACGATGCGTCCGAGCGGGCTAGCCGGGCCGCCAGCGCATCGCGGTTCTGCGGCAGGTTGGTCAGCCCGCCACCCGCCATCATCGCAAAATCATACAGCGCATCGACATCGCTACCGCGCGCCGGGCGCACGCTCCACGTCACCGTTTCCATCCCGACTGTGCCACGCGCATCAGCAGCAGCGCCGAAAGCTGTGCACGCTCGACAAGGCTGTCGGTCAACAGAAACTCGTCCGCCGAATGGATCGCGCCGCCGCGTGGACCGAGCGTATCGACCACCGCAAGGCCGGTCGCGGCAAGGTTGTTGCCGTCGCACACCCCCCCGGTATCACGCCAGCCGAGCGTCAGCCCGAGCGCTGTGCCGCACCCCTGCACCAGCTCGAACAGCCGCAGCTGATTGGCATCGAGCGGCTTTGGCGGGCGCGCGAAATGCCCATCGAGGGCGATCTGCACGTCATGCGCCGTTGCAACCTCGGCGATCAGCGCGGCAATGCGGGCCTGCGCCCACGCCTGGTCGTCGAGGCTCGCCGGGCGGACGTTGAACCGCAGCACCGCCATATCCGGCACGATATTGTTCGGGCCGCCGCCGTCGATCTTGGCGGGGTTGCACGACACGCTGGCGCGCTCGGCGGGCAGGCGCGACAGGCGCACCGCGAGATCGGCGGCGGCGACGAGCGCGTTGCGGCCATTTTCCGGCTCGCGTCCCGCATGCGCGGCGCGCCCGGTGACCACAGCGGAGAAATTGCCGCTGCCCTTGCGCGCGCCGGCGAGCGTCCCGTCGGGCAGCGCGGGCTCGTAGGTCAGGCCTAGATGGCAGCGTTGTGCCGCGTCACGAAGCAGTGCGGCAGACCCAAGCGATGACACTTCCTCGTCGCTGTTGATCACGATTTCATAGCCGATGTCGCGGGCAAACGGCGATGCTTCGAGCGCCGTCAGCGCCGCGAGCATGACGGCAATGCCGCCCTTCATGTCGGCGGTGCCGGGGCCGTTCAGGGTCGTCGCACCCAGCCAACGGCACGTCTGAAACGGGTGATCGAGCGCGAAAACCGTATCCATATGGCCGGTAAGGAGCACGCGCACCGGCGCTTCGGCGCGCTGGACCAGATGGAGGTTCTGGCCATGCGGCAGCGGTCGCGCTTGTCCGGCGGCGTCGATCGCGGTCACCGGCGTCGGATCGCGAAGTTGGATTATCCCACCCAGTGGCCGCAGCGCGGTGCGCAGCAGATCGGCCATCGTTGCCAGCCCGGCAAGATTGCGACTTCCCGAATTGATCGCAGCCCACACCTCGACATTGTGCAGCATGGCCGCAGCATCGATCGTGGCAAGTGCTGCGGCTTCGGCGGGTGTCGGCGACATTTGCGGCGTTCTAGCGGAGGCAGCGTGGGGACGCCACCCACAGCGCGCCGCGTCAGGCGGACAGCGGCATGCCCATCGCCGCGCCCATGCGGCGGATCGCTGCGATTTTCGCGTCGAAGGCGCGCCAATCATCGGCGTCGGCAATCGCTGCCCAGATCGACTCGATCTCGGCAATCGGCAGCCCGCACGGCTCCGCATCGCGCCAATAATCATGATCGAGGGAAACTGCTGGTCGATAGCGTGCGACTGCGGCGCGAAAGTCCCCAAATTCGACGCCGTCATACGCCGTCGTCGGCGTTCGCAACGCACCGCCGCGCCAGTCGAACCAGAAGCGGTCGAGCCCCGCGCCGCTTGCGACGAGCGCTGCGACCAGCGCCTCGACCAAAGCTGCATCGTCAGCACGGCACGGCTCGACGCCAAGCCGCGCCAGCATCGCCGCCTCGAACGCCGCCGCATAACGATCCGGAAACGCCTTCAGCGCCGGGGCCAGCGCCTCGGTCGGTGCGACCAGCCGCAATGCGCCCGCAAGCTGATAGACATTCCACTCCAACGCCTCGGGCTGGCGGCCAAAGCTGTAGAGCCCGTGATGATCGAAATAGGCTGCGGTGAAGTCGGCGTCGAATGTCGGCGCGAACCGGTACGGGCCATAGTCGAAGCTTTCACCGGTGATATTGATATTGTCGGTGTTGAGCACGCCGTGGACAAAGCCCGCCGCCATCATCGCCGCCGCCTGACGCGCCGCGCCGGTGACCGCGACGTCGATCAGTGCTGCGTAAGGATCGCTACGGGGCGTGCCGGCGAAATAGTGGCGCAGGACATAGTCGGTCAGCCGCGCCATGTCGTCGGCAGCGCCAAGCATCCCGAGCCGCTGGAAGGTGCCGTAGCGGATATGGCTATGGCTGAGCCGCACCAACACCGCGCCGCGCGTCGGCGACGGCTCGTCGCCGCGCTCGAGCGCCTCGCCGGTTTCGATCAACGAGAATGTCTGCGAGGTTTCGACGCCAAGCGCGGTCAGCATCTCGGTCGCCAGTACCTCGCGCACGCCGCCCTTGAGGGTCAGCCGCCCGTCACCGGCGCGGCTCCACGGCGTCTGTCCCGATCCCTTGGTCCCAAGGTCGAGCAGCCTCGCGCGGTCGTCGTAAAGCTGTGCAAACAGGAAACCGCGCCCGTCGCCGAGGTCCGGGTTATAGCTGCGGAACTGGTGCCCGTGATAGCGGAGCGCAAGCGGCGTCGGCATGCTTCCGGGCAGCGGCGTGAACCGAGCGAAATGACTAATCCAGTCGGCGTCGCTCAACGTCTCGAGCCCGACCGTCGCTGCCGCGCGGTCGTTGCGAAAGCGCAGAATGGTCGCCGGAAAATCGGCTGCAGCCACGGGATCGTAAAAGTCGGGGCCGAGTTCGAGGATGGCGTGCGCGGGCTGGAACCCACTCACGCGGATTTGGGCACCGAATAGCCAAAGGCGGCGCGCACGTAGCGGACGGTTTCGGCCTCGACAGCGGCACGTTCCTCGTCACTGGTCGCGGTCAGGATCAGCTCGATCGCATCGCCGACGACGTGATGCGTGAACGACGCCGCGAGCGGGATGTTGATGCCGGTGACGCCGCGGTGCGCCAGCGCTGCCGCCATCTGCGTGCGCAGCCACGACACGGTCATGTCCTTGGCGGCATGGTAAAAGGGTTCGGCCTCGGGATTCTTCATGATGGCCGGCGTGCCGACTTCGCATTCCGACCCGGTGATGCCTTCCCACAGCGTGTTGGTCCGGCAGAATTCAAAGACACGCGGAATGGTGATGCCGGGCTCCAGGTCCTCGAGCCGATCGTCCTGCTGCATCGCCGCGATCATCGCCTCGCCGTGGCTGCGGCCGAGTTCGGCGAGCAGGTTCTTCTTCGAACCGAAGTGATAGAAGATCGACCCTTCGGAAACATCCGCCTCGCGAGCGATGTCGGCGGTTCCGGTGGCGGCATAGCCCTTGGTCGCGAACAGCATGTTCGCCGCCGCCAGCACGCGCTGGCGGGTTTCGGCCGGATCATACCGGCGCGCGCGGGTATCGATGGCACGACTGGCCACGTCGGTGATTCTCCCCAATCGTCCTGCCGAGGACGGATTTAGCATCGAGCTTTACTTCAGAAGCTGAGTCATAGTCAAAAGCATATGGCCAGAGGGTGAACGCGGGGGTTGCAGGCGGCACGACGCTCGCGCACTCTTCGGCAAAAACCAGGGGAGACGATGATGTCCATGCGCAATGTCTGGCGGCTTACGTCACGGCCGATCGGCGATATTGCCGACAGCGATCTTGCTTACACACAGGAACCGCTTGTCCCGCTGGCCGAAGGTCAATTCCGCCTGCGTGTCACCTATCTGTCGCTCGACCCAACCAACCGCATCTGGATGAGCGACATGGAGCAATATATGCCGCCAGTCGAAATCGGTGCGGCGATGCGCGGCGGGGTTGCGGGGCGCGTTGTCGAAAGCCGCAAGGCTGGCGTGAACGTCGGCGATGCCTATGCCGGGATCGGCGAATGGGCCGATCACATGACCAGCGACGGCACCGGGCTATCGCGGTTGCCCGATATTCCCGGCATTTCGATGGCGCAGGCATTTGGGACGCTCGGGCTGGTCGGGCCGACGGCGTATTTCGGGCTGCTCGATATCGGCCAGCCCAAGCCCGGTGAAACGCTGGTCGTGTCGGCAGCGGCCGGCGGTGTCGGGCAGATCGTCGGGCAAATCGGCAAGATCAAGGGTTGCCGCGTCATCGGCATCGCGGGCGGGGCAGCCAAGTGCAGATACATCGTCGACGACCTCGGCTTCGATGCAGCGATCGACTATAAGGCCGAAGACGTTGGTGCCGCGCTCGACCGGCTTGCGCCGGACGGCATCGACATCAATTTCGAACAGGTCGGCGGCCCGATCATGCAGGCGGTCGTGGAGCGCATGAAGCTGTTCGGGCGCATTCCGCTGTGCGGCCTGATTTCGGGGTATAACGACCTGACGCCGCACGAAATTCCGGGCTATTGGACGATGATCCTGATGCGCCGCCTGTCGATCCGCGGCTTCATCGTCACCGACTTCGCGCCGCGCTTCGGCGAGGCGGCGCAGGCACTCGCAGGCTGGATGCTCGGCGGCCAGCTCAAGACGCGCCAGGACATCCGCCCGGGCCTCGAACACGCGCTGACTGCCGTGCGCGACCTGTATACCGGCGGCAATTTCGGCAAGCTGCTGGTCGAGGTGACGCCGCCCTAGCCCTTGCGCGCCGCGATCCACGCGTCGATCTGCGCCTCCAGCACGTCCATCGGCACCGGGCCGTTGCCGAGCACGGCGTCGTGGAAGGCGCGCTCGTCGAAACGCGGCCCGAGCGTGGTCTCGGCCTTGGCGCGCAGGCGCTTGATCGTCAGTTCACCGATCTTGTAGCCGAGCGCCTGCCCCGGCCAGGTGATATAGCGGTTGACCTCGGCCTCGACATTGTGGCGGCTAAGCGCGGTGTTCGCCAGCATATAGTCGATCGCCCGGTCGCGGCTCCATCCTTGCACATGAATGCCGGTATCGACAACGAGGCGGCACGCGCGCCACATCTCATAGCTATAGCGCCCCATCCGCTTTTCGGGCGTGTCGTACAGCCCCATCTCCTCGCCGAGGCTTTCCGAATACAGTGCCCAGCCTTCGACGAACGCGGTGAAGGTCACTAGATGCTTGCGGAATTCCGGCAGGTCGAGCTCCTGCTGCAACGACAATTGCGTCTGATGCCCGGGCGCCGCCTCGTGGAGGGTGAGCGCGGGCAGCTCGAACAGCGGGCGCTGATCAAGGTGCGTCGTGTTGACATAATAAACGCCGGCACGCCCATTCGCGACGCTGCCCGGTTCAGAATAAGCGGTCGTGGTGCCCTCGGCCTGGTCGGCGGGGATGGCTTTGAGCGAAAACGGCAGCCGCGGCAGGCGGCCGATCAGCCGGGGCAGCCACGCATCGATCGACTTGGCAACGGTCGCCGACTTGTCGAGCAGCTCCTGCGGCGTCCGCGCATAGAAACTTGGGTCGGTGCGCATGTGCGCGACGAAGGCGGCGCGGTCCTTATACCCCGCATCGGTCGCCACCTTGTCCATTGCGGCACCGATGCGCGCCACCTCGGCCAGCCCGATTTTGTGAATGGCGTCGGGGGTCAACGCCGTCGTCGTCTCGGCGCGCGCGCGATAGGCGTAATATCCCGCCCCACCGGGCGTATCGCCGATGCCGACGGTGGCGCGGCAGTGCGGCGCATAATCATGCGTGTAGAAATCGAGCAGTTCGGCATAGGCCGGGACGACGCTCGCCATGATCAGCGTGCGGGCGCGCGCCTGCAATTCAGGCCAATCCGCGGCAGCGATCGCGGCGGGGCGCGCACGCGCGAATGGCCGCCAGAATACCGACTGCTCAACCGCCGGGACGATGTGTGCCGAGATCGATTTTTCAAAGCCCTGCAGCGGGACGCATGGCTGCGCATAGCCCTGCGCCAGCGCCGTGCGCGTCACGGCGATCTCGGCTCGGTTGAACGCCGGATAGGCCGCCAGCCGGTCGATGTACGAGACATAATCCGCCTTGGTCAGCAGCGGTTCGCGATCGGGGGAACCCGCAAATCCGGTATGCCAGCCCGAATAGGTGGTGAACGTCATCGCGCGCTGGCCGAACGCATTGCCTTCGACCTGGGTCGCCAGCAGCCGCCGCAATATCGCGCGATTGACGCGGTCGGCGGGCGGCAACGCGGCCGCGTCGATGCGGTCGAGCCGCGCGATGAACCCGGCCGCAGTCGCTGCCTCGCGGTCGGCCTCGGCAAGGCTGGGGTCGGACAGCTTGCCGTCGCCACTATGGTCGCCGACTTCGGTCGCCAGCCCCGGGTCGATGCGCACTGCCCATGCCCAGTGCTCGCGGATGACGGCTGCAAGGTCGTCGGCAGGCGCGGCGGATACGGGTGCCGCACTCAAAAGCAGCAAAGCCGTTAGCAGTCTTCGCATCGTGTCATCCCTTTCGGCATTTCCCAAGCTTGCCGTGCCGGGCGCCGCGTGTCGAGCCGATGCGGTCGTGGTGCCGCCCCTCGACTCATGTGCAAACGCGCGGCATCATTCTGTCATGGTAACAATGCCGACTGCACCGCGTGCCAATGCCTTCGACCGGCTGCTGACCGACCGGCGGCTCGGCTGGCTGGCACTGGCGATGCTCGCGACGGTCGTCACCGCGGTGGTGCGCGGCCACGCCGACTGGGCGCGGGTTCCGGCCAATGTCTGGGCGCATCTCGCGCTGATGGGCGTCGCGCTGCTGCTGACGCCGGTCATGCTGGTCCGGCGCAAAGGGGACCGCTGGCACCGGCAGCTCGGCTGGGTGTGGGTCAGCGCGATGCTCGCCACCGCCGCGATCAGCCTGACGATCCGCCCTGCCAATCACAGCAATTTCAGCGTGATCTACATTCTGTCGGTGTATGTGCTGCTGATGGTGCCGCGGTTCGTGTGGATGGCGCGCACGCATCAGGTCGCCAAGCACCGGGCGGGCGTGCGCGGCATGGTCATCGGCGCGCTGCTGATCGCGGGCTTCTTCACCTTTCCGTTCGACCGCATGCTTGGGCGCTGGCTGTTCGGCTGAGGCTTGCGCCGGTGATCGGCTTGTGTAGTGTTGATCTATGACACTTCAGACCGTGCTGCCGATTCTGATCCCGCTGGTCATCGTGCTGGCGCTGCTCCGGCGCGCCCACACATCGAGGCGGCTCCATGTCGGGCGGCTGTGGGTCACGCCCGTGCTGGTCGCGGCGTCGATCGGCTCGGGATTATATTTCCTGCCGCATCCGGCGCTGACGCCGGTGTCACTGGCGGTGTTCGCTGCCGCACTGGGCCTTGGCGCGATGACCGGAATTCTGCGCGCGCGCAGCATCGTCTTACACCATAGCGACGAGGGTCATTTGATGGCACGCACATCGAGCTTTGCGGTGCTGCTGCTCGGCGTGCTGATCGCGCTGCGCTATGCGGCTTCGCATTTCGCAATGGGGCTCGGGCGCGACGTGGCGACGACTGCGGTCGATGCCTCGATGCTGTTTGCGCTTGCGATGGTCGTCTGCCAGCGCATCGCAATGTGGCGTCGGGCGCGGCAGTTCAGCGCCGGCATGCCGCGTGACATCGCCATCGGCTGAAGCTGTGACAACACCCCGCTCGACAATCGCGCTACGGGAACATAAACTGAACGAATGGCCCATCTCGACACCCGCGCCAAGCTGGCGATCCTTGCCGATGCCGCCAAATATGATGCGTCGTGCGCGTCGTCGGGAACGAGCAAGCGCAATTCGGTGGGCGGCAAGGGTATCGGCTCGACCGAGGGCATGGGCATCTGCCACAGCTATGCTCCCGACGGGCGGTGCATTTCGCTGCTCAAGATCCTGCTGACCAACAGCTGCATCTTCGACTGCCACTATTGCATCAACCGCAAATCGTCGAACGTCCGGCGCGCCAAGTTCACCGTCGACGAGGTCGTCCGGCTGACACTGGCCTTCTACAAGCGCAATTACATCGAAGGGCTGTTCCTGTCGTCGGGGATCATCGGCACGTCGGACTATACGATGGAACAGCTGGTGCGCGTCGCCAAGGCGCTCCGCGTCGAACATGATTTCCGCGGTTATATCCATCTGAAGACGATCCCCGACGCCGATCCGGCGCTGATCGAGCAGGCGGCGCTGTATGCCGACCGGCTGTCGATCAACGTCGAATTGCCGACGGTCGCCGGGCTGACCCGGCTCGCGCCCGAGAAAAGCGCGACACGCATCCGCACCGCGATGCGCGAGCTCAAAGACGGTATCGACGACAGCAAGGACGCGCGGACGAAATACCGCTCCGCACCGAAATTCGCGCCCGCCGGCCAATCGACGCAGATGATCGTGGGGGCTGACGCTGCCACCGACAGCGACGTCGTCTCAAGCGCGTCGGGACTATACGGCAGCTATGGACTGCGCCGCGTTTATTACAGCGCGTTCTCGCCGATCCCCGACGCGAGCGCGGTGCTGCCGCTCGTTCGCCCGCCGTTGATGCGCGAACACCGGCTGTACCAGGCCGACTGGCTGCTGCGCTTCTATGGTTTCGACGTCGGCGACGTACAGTCGGCGACCGACGACGGCATGCTGCCGCTCGACATCGATCCCAAGACCGCATGGGCGTTGAAGCATCGCGCCGATTTTCCCGTCGATATCAACCGCGCGCCGCGCGAGACGCTGCTGCGCGTGCCCGGCCTTGGCGTGCGCGCCGTCGGCGGTATTCTGCGCGCCCGGCGGCACCGGACGTTGCGGCTGGAGGATGTCGCCCGGTTGACGCGCGGCCTCGACCGGTTGCGGCCGTTCATCGTTGCCGCCGACTGGCGGCCGCTGGCGCTGGCTGAATCTGCCGTGCTGCGTCCGACGCTGGTGAAGGCCGAGCGCGCGCAGCTGGAACTGTTCGGCTGATCGCGGATTTGCGGATCATGCCGACTGTCGCTCTTGCCTCCCCCGACGATTTCGATGGCTGGCGGTCCGGCGTGCGCGGGCTGGTGCAGGCGGGCATCGCGCCCGAAAGCGTGACGTGGCAGATTGCGGGCGAGGGCGGCGACCTGTTCGGCGGCACGACGGCGCCACCGCCGACCGATGCGGCGTTCAGCGTGCCCAAGGCGTTCATCGACCTCGCGCGGCGCGTCATCTGCCACCGCGATCCCGAGCGCTTTGCGTTGCTGCATACGCTGCTGGTTCGGCTGCGCACGACGCCCGGCCTGCTCGGCGATACCGCCGATCCGCTTGTCCACCGCATCACCGCGCTCGACCAGAGCGTCCGCCGCGACGTCCACAAGATGCGCGCCTTCGTCCGTTTCCGCGAAGTTGCGGAAGACATGGGCGAGCGGTTCATCGCGTGGTTCGAGCCTGAACATCACATCGTCCGGCTCAACGCGCCGTTCTTCATGCGCCGGTTTACCGCGATGCACTGGTCGATCCTGACGCCCGACCTGTGCGCGCACTGGGATACCGCGGCGCTGTCGTTCACCCCGGGCGCAGCGCGCACCGATGCGGGAGGGGCCGATCCGCTCGAGGCGACGTGGACGACCTATTACGCCAGCATCTTCAATCCGGCGCGGCTGAAGGTAAAGGCGATGACCTCCGAAATGCCGAAGAAATACTGGAAAAACCTGCCCGAGGCGGCGTTGGTGCCGGGGCTGATTGCCGGAGCGGCCGCACGCATGACAACGATGATCGATGCCAGCCAGCCCACCATGCTCGACGCGCTGCGCGCCGAGGCCAGCGCCTGCACGCGCTGCACGCTGTATGCGCCCGCGACGCAGACGGTGTTCGGCGAGGGGCCGTCGGACGCGGCATTGATGTTCGTCGGCGAACAGCCGGGCGATCAGGAGGATCTCGCGGGGCGGCCGTTCGTCGGGCCCGCCGGGCAGGTGTTCGACCGTGCGCTTGCCGAAGCCGGCATCGACCGCGCACGCGCCTATGTCACCAACGCCGTCAAGCATTTCAAGTTCGAGCCACGCGGCAAAAGGCGGATCCATTCAAAGCCGATGACGCCCGAAATCGACGCCTGCCGCGCATGGCTCGACGGCGAGCGTGCCGCGCTGCGGCCGCGCGTGACGGTCGCGCTGGGTGCGACGGCGGCGCGCGCGCTGACGGGCAAGACGGTGACCATCGGCAAGGTGCGCGGGCAGGCGATCGCACAGCCCGACGGCGGCGAACTCTGGATTACCGTGCACCCGAGCTTTCTGTTGCGGATCGAGGATCCGGCGGCGGCCGAGACCGAATACCGGCGCTTTGTCGAAGACCTGACGACGATTGCGGCACGCGTGGCGGCGCTGACCGGATAAGGGAAACTTAGCCGCCGGCTGCGATCGCGATGATTTCGGCGCGGCGGGCGGCGAGCCGCGTCGCCATCATGGCGCTGACCTGCGCGAGGATTTCGGGACGCGCGGTCGCCGGCGTCCCGCCGCCGATCGGGGCCGGATCATATTCGATCGCCAGCTGCACGGCTTCGGCAGTGTCGCGCCCGTGCAGATGCTCGATGATCCGGAATGCAAAGTCGATGCCCGAGGTGACGCCGCCCGCCGTAATCCGGTTGCGGTCGATCACGACGCGTTCGCGCACGAAAGTCGCGCCGAACAGCGCCAGCTCCTCGCCCGATGCCCAGTAACAACCGGCGCGGTAGCCATCGAGCAGCCCTGCGGCCGCGAGGATCAGCGAGCCGGTACACACGCTCGTCACCAGCTGCGCGCCGGCCGCCTGCGCGCGCAGCCATGCGAGGACGTCTGCGTCGCGCATGACCGGCCCCACCGGCGCGCCGCCGGGGACGCACAGCATGTCGAGCTGCGGGCAGTCGTCGAAGGTCGTCGTTGGGACCAGCGCGAGGCCGCAGTCGCTCGGCACCGGCGCAAGCGTCTTCCACACATAGTACAGCTCGGCCCCCGGCATGCGGTGGAGCACCTGCGCCGGGCCGGTCATGTCGAGCTGCGTCAGATTCGGCCAGAGTAAAAAGCCGATGCGGAACGGCGTGGTCATGGCGAAACTCCTGTGCGGCTTCGTGCGTAATAGCGGCATAATGAACGCACGTCATGCCAGCCAAGGGGTTCTGTTGCGGTGCCATAAACGCTGTGCTACCGCCCCGTTCGCTCGATCTCGGCGAGCGGCAGGCCACGGACATCGACGGTGACTCCAACGGAATTTTGTCGATGACCGCCGATGCCGGTGCCGCCGCGCTGCCCGCAGCGCACCTGTCGGCAGCCCATCGCCCGCAAAGCTTTCCAAAGCTCGCCGTCGGCGCGGTCGGCGTGGTGTTCGGCGATATCGGCACCAGCCCGCTGTATGCGCTCAAGCAGGTATTCCTGCCGATGCATCATGTGCCGGTCGATCCGCTGCATATCTTCGGCGTCATTTCGCTGATTTTCTGGACGATGGTGCTCATCGTCACGGTTAAATACGTATTCATCGTGATGCGTGCCGACAATCGCGGTGAGGGCGGATCGATGGCGCTGCTGGCGCTGATCTCGCGGCTGTCGCCCGGTGCTGGCCGCGCCCGCTGGCTGGTGTTGATGGGCGTTCTGGCCACCGCGCTGTTCTTCGGCGACGCGATCATCACCCCGGCGATTTCGGTGCTGTCGGCGGTCGAAGGGTTGATCGTCGTCGAGGCAGGGTTGGCCCCGCTGGTGCTGCCGATCGCGATCGGGATCCTGATCGGGCTGTTCATCATCCAGGCGCGCGGTACCGCCAAGGTCGGCGCGCTGTTCGGACCGATCATGCTCGTTTATTTCGTCGTGCTGACGGTGATGGGTGTGGCCAACATCGTCCACGCGCCGCAGGTCGCATGGGCGCTGTCGCCGCATTATGCGGTGCGGTTCATCGCGCATGACCCGCTGCTGGCGTTCCTCGCGCTCGGGTCGGTGGTGCTCGCGGTGACCGGTGCGGAGGCGCTCTATGCCGACATGGGGCATTTCGGGCGCAAGCCGATCCAGTTCTCGTGGCTGTGGATCGTGCTGCCGGCGTTGATGATAAATTATCTCGGACAAGGCGCGCTGATCCTCGTGTCGCCCGCCGCGGCTGAAAATCCGTTCTTCCTGATGGCTCCCGACTGGGCGCGGCTGCCGCTTGTCATCCTCGCGACGGCAGCCACCGTGATCGCCAGCCAGGCGGTGATTTCAGGGGCGTTTTCGGTAGCGCAGCAGGCGGTGCAGCTCGGCTTCCTGCCGCGGCTGCGGATCACGCACACCAGCGCGCACGAGGCGGGGCAGATCTATATCCCGATCATCAACTGGGCCCTGCTGGTGATGGTCATCCTGCTCGTGCTCGGCTTCCGCACGTCGGACAATCTGGCGAGCGCCTATGGCATCGCGGTCACCGGCACGATGTTCATCACGACCGTGATGGTGTCGGTGCTCGTGCTGACGATCTGGAAGTGGAACAAGCTGTGGGCGGTGCCGCTGCTCGGCGTGCTGCTGACCGTCGACGGCGCGTATTTTGCATCGAACCTGACGAAAATTCCTGATGGCGGCTGGTTCCCGCTCGCGGTCGGGCTGGTCACCTTCACCTTCCTGACGACATGGGCAAAGGGCCGTCACCTGATGATGCTGCGGCTGCGCGAAAGCGCGATGCCGATCGAGGTGTTCATCAAGTCCGCCGCCGCGACCGCGACGCGGGTGCAGGGCACTGCGGTGTTCATGACCAGCACGGCCGCCGGGGTGCCGCACGCGCTGCTGCACAATCTCAAGCACAACAAGGTGCTCCACGACCGCATCCTGATCCTGACGGTGGTCATCGACGAGGTGCCGTTCGTCGACAGCGAGGACCGCATCGAGGTGCGCGATCTCGGCTGCAATTTCTATCGCATGATCATCCGCTATGGCTTCATGCAGGAAATCGACATTCCCGCGACGCTCAAGACCGTCGAAAATTGCGGTCCGAAGATCAAGATGATGGACACCAGCTTCTTCCTCGCACGCCAGACCCTGCTCGCCAGCGACCGCCCGGGCATGCCGATCTGGCGCGAAAAGGTCTTTGCGTGGATGCTGTCGAATTCGGAAAGCGCGATGGAATTCTTCAAGCTGCCGACCAATCGCGTCGTCGAACTGGGCAGCCAGGTCGAGATTTAGGTCCGCCGCACGATCAGCCCTGCGCCCCAGCCGGCAAGCAGCGCCAGCCCGACGGCGGCAATGCCATATTCAAGGCTGTGGCGGTGCGCCGCGACATAGACCCAGCGCTCGAACCCCGACTTGCCGATATGGATCGGACTGGTCGCGCGCGCGATCACCTTGCCCTTGCGGATCAGATAGATTTCGGCGGTGTAGTCGCCGACCGGCACCGCGCTTGGGATCGCGATGCGCGCCTGGTACAGGACATTTTGCGTCACCTGCACGCCGCCCTCATGCTCGGCATACAGCCCGGCCTTGCGGCGCAGTTCGATCAGTCCCGACTGAAACGCATTGCCGATTTCGGGCGTGTCCATGCCGGTCGGTGACAGCTGCAGATAATCGACGCCGATTTCCCAGATCGCGGCATTGCGCTCGTCGACCAAGGTCGAAATCGGAGCCGAGGTGGCGACGCTGTAGAAACCCGGCGCGGTTTCGAAACGCACGCTGTCGGTATTGATCCAGACACCTGCCACCCGCCGCTTTTTGCGCAGCGTGATCGGCACGGCGGGGCCACGCACGACGATCGCCAGCCCGGGCGCTTCGTCGGGAACGCCGCCGGCGGGATATTGGATCGCGCCGAACACCAGCAACTCGGCACCCTTGAACGTATAGACGATGTCGATCCGCCGCTGGCTGAGATCGGTGATCAGGCGCACCGGCGCTGCGCCGATGCACACCAGCCACACAAGCAGCAGCGCGAGGTACTTCACCCGCTGAACACCGTGTACAGTTCGGCGGGCCGCCACGTCAGCCCGATTGCCAGCCGGACCGCGACGCCGACGACCAGCAGCGCGAGCCCGAGCCGCAATTTTTCGGGCGACACCTTCTGCGCCGCGCGCACGCCGAACTGCGCGCCGAGCACGCCGCCCGACAGCAGCAGGATCGCCAGCACGATATCGACCGTCTGCGATTCGACCGCGTGCAGCAATGTCGTCGCGGCGGTCACGAAGATGATCTGGAACAGCGACGTGCCGACCACGGTCGATGTCGACATGCCGAGCAAAAAGATCATCGCGGGGACGAGGATGAAACCGCCGCCGATGCCCATGATCACCGTCAAAATGCCGACCGCGACCCCCAGCAGCAGCGGCGCGAGCGGCGAGATATACAGCCCCGATTTGTAAAAGCGCATCTTGCCCGGCAGGCTGGCGATGTATTTGTTATGATGGTGCAGCCGCGCCGGAGCCTTGGTGCCGCGCGCCTGCCGCCGCACTGCGCCGACGGCTTCCTTGAGCATCAGCCCGCCGACGGTGCCAAGGAACAATACATAGATCAGGTTGATCGTCACATCGATCTGCCCGAGCTGCTGGAGCCAGTGGAACAATACCGATCCCAGCCCCGCGCCGATGAACCCGCCTGCCACGAGCACGCCGCCCATCTTGACGTCGACACCGCCGCGTTTCCAATAAGCGAGCGCGCCGCTGACGCTCGCGCCAGTGATCTGCGTCGCCGACGACGCCACCGCGACGGCGGGCGGGATGCCGTAGAAAATCAGCAGCGGCGTCGTCAGGAAACCGCCGCCGACCCCGAACATCCCCGACAGGAAACCGACCAGCGCGCCCAGCAGCACGATAATCGCCCAGTTGACCGAGATTTCGGCGATGGGGAGGTAGATGCTCATGACGCGGCGGACGATAGCGACGCCGGGCGGCAGGTTCTACCCCTTCAGTCTTCCTCCTCCTCACGCCCGACAAGGTCGAGCGCGCGCGCCTTGATCTGGCGGGTCTGGCACCAGTGTACCAGCGCCTCCTCGCGGCCGTGCGTCACCCACACCTCCGACGGCGCGAGCTCGGTGCAGGTGGCGGTCAGCTCGTCCCAGTCGGCATGGTCGGAAATGATCAGCGGCAGTTCGACCCCGCGCTGCACCGCGCGCTGCCGCACCCGCATCCACCCCGACGCCATCGCGGTGATCGGATCGGGCAACCGCCGCGACCAGCGGTCGTTCAATGCCGATGGCGGGGCCAGCACGATCGCCCCCTTCATGTCGGCAGGCTTGAGCCCGGCAGCCGGGCGCAGCTCGCCGAGATCGACTCCGAACGCGGCATAAAGATCGCACAGCTTTTGCATTGCACCGTGGATGAAGATTGGCGCGGCATGGCCCATCGCGCGCAGTTCGGCGATCACCCGCTGTGCCTTGCCGAGCGCATAAGCCCCCACCAGCACGCAGCGGTCGGGCTCCGCATGCAGTGCGGCGAGCGCCTTTGCCAATTCGTCGGCGACCGGCGGGTGGGTGAACACCGGCAGGCCGAACGTCGCCTCGGTAACGAAAATATCGCAGGGCACGGGCTCGAACCCGGCGCACGTCGGATCGGCGCGGCGCTTATAGTCGCCCGACACCACAATGCGTTCGCCGCGGTGTTCGAGCACGATCTGTGCCGAACCGAGGACGTGGCCGGCGGGCACGAACCGCACATCGACATCGTTGATTCGAACCGGCTGGCCATAGTCGACCGCCTGCGCGCCAGTCTGCTCGCCGTAGCGCACATCCATGATCGCGAGCGTCGCAGCGGTTGCCAGCACCTTGCCATGCCCGGCACGCGCATGATCGGCATGGCCGTGCGTAATCAGTGCATCGGGCTTGGGTCGCGACGGATCGATCCAGAAATCGCCGGGCGCGACGTAAATACCCTCGGGATGGGGCTGCAGCCAGGATCCGATCGCCATCTGGTTGATATGGGGGACGATCGCCGCGACCGCCACCCGGCTGCGGCGATGGGCACCACATGTGCTGGCGCGCGTTAATCACCTGTGCGTTTTGACGGAGTAAGACGACTGCATGGGTCTCGTGATCTTCAACCCTAAGGCGGAACCAGGCGTCGAGTCGCAACGGCTTGCCATGCTTGCAGCGCTGGAAATTCTCGATTCGCCAGCCGAGCGCGTCTTCGACACCATCGCAGCGACTGCGCAACGCACGCTGGGTTGCCCGATTGCACTGATCTCACTGATCGACGACAGCCGCCAATGGTTCAAGGCGAAATGCGGCCTCGCGCTGAGCGAGACACCCCGCGATCAGGCATTTTGCGCGCATGCGATTGCCGCCGACGCGATGCTGGTGGTCAACGATGCCGCCGCCGACCCGCGCTTCGCCGACAATCCGCTGGTGCTTGGGCCGCCGTACATTCGCTTTTACGCCGGTGTACCAGTCCGGCTGCGCGCAGCAGACGCCGCGGGAACGTCGTTGCCGATGGGCACGCTGTGCGTCATCGACCATAAACCCCGCGACTTGAGCGCAGCCGACATCGAGCAGCTGCACGACCTCGCCAATCTTGTCGAAACGCTGCTGGAAGCCCGCGCGGCGGCGCAAGCCGCGATGCGGTTGGCCGACGAGCGCCAGACCGTGCTGCACGCGCTCGACCGGTCGCACCGCCAATTCCGGCAAGCCGAACGCATGGCGAATATCGGTTCATGGCGGCTGACGCTGGCTGACAACCGGACCGAATGGTCCGATCAGGTTTACGCTATCCACGGCCTGTTGAAAGGCACCGACACGCCGCTGCTGACCGCGCTGGATTTCTACCCGCCGGGGTCGCGTGAGGCGATCCAGTCGGCGCTGACCGCGACGATTGAATCGGGCAAGCCGTTCACGCTCGAAACCGATTTCCTGACGGCGCAGGGCGAAAAACGCCGCATCCGCACGATGGGTGAACTCGAACTTCGCGGCGGCGAACCGGTCGCGGTGATCGGTGTATTTCAGGACATCACCAGCCGCTATGCGATGGAGCAGGCGCTTCGCGTCACCGCGAATATCGACGACCTGACGCAGCTTGCCAACCGGGCGTGGTGCAACGAGGTGATCGACGAAAAGCTGGCGGCGGCGCGCGCCCGCGAAGCGCCGCTGGCGCTGCTGCTGATCGACCTCGATCACTTCAAGTCGGTCAACGACCGGTGCGGTCACCTTGCCGGAGATGCGTTGTTGCAGCGGGTGGCGGCACGGTTATGCGACCCGTGTCTCGACGGCAGTTTCGCCGCGCGGATCGGCGGCGATGAATTCGTACTGGTGGTAACCGCACCGCACCTACTTGCCGACCTGCCTGCCACCGTTGCCCGGCTGCTCGCCGCGCTGCACGAAAAGGTCGACCTCGCCGGCGTGTGCGTCGAAGTATCCGGGACGATCGGGGTTGCGATGTTCGAAGCCGATGTGATCGGCCGCAGCGACCTGCTCCACCGCGCCGATATTGCGCTGTACGAGGCCAAGCGCGCGCGGCGGGGAGCAGCGAAACTGTATGGCGACGCGCACTTGATATGCGCAGACACCGTGCGGGCCTTACGCGCGGTTTCCTAGTAGGCGGCACAGGTCCGGTTTCGATGTCGCAGATATGAGCCTTTGGGAGTCCGACGCGCTATATGGGTGCGGTGACCGCCGACCCCCGCCTGCCTGCACCGATCATCGACTGGTTCGCCGCGCGCGGCTGGGCAGTTCGGCCCCACCAGCTGGCGATGCTGGCGGCGGCAGCGGCGGGGGACCATGCGCTCCTGGTGGCGCCGACGGGGGCGGGCAAGACGCTCGCCGGGTTCCTGCCGACGCTCGCCGACCTGATCGATCACCCGACCGAGGGTTTGCACACGCTGTACGTGTCGCCGCTGAAGGCGCTGGCGGTCGATGTCGCGCGCAACCTGACCGCACCGATCGCCGAGATGGGGCTGAATATTCGCGTCGAGACGCGCACCGGCGACACCAGTTCGGACCATAAGAAGCGCCAGCGCGAAGACCCGCCGCAGATCCTGCTGACCACGCCCGAATCGCTGTCGCTGCTGATCAGCTATCCCGACGCGGCGCGGATGCTAAGCGGCGTGCGCACGGTGATCGTCGATGAAATCCACGCCTTTGCCACCACCAAGCGCGGCGACCTGCTGCAGCTGGCGCTCGCGCGGTTGCAGCACATCGCGCCCGGCCTGCGCCGCGTCGGGCTGAGCGCGACGATCGCCGACCCGGAGGCGTATCAGGGCTGGCTGGCCCCCGACGCCGATGCGAGCGTGGTGCAGCGCGTCGTCGGCGATCCGGGCGCCGAGCCGCGCGTCGATATCCTCGTCCCCGACGGGCGCATTCCGTGGGCGGGGCACAATGGCCGCTATGCCGCCGCCGAAGTGTATAAGCTGATCGCCGCACACCGGCTGACGATCGTCTTCGTCAACACGCGCGCCGTCGCCGAGCTGGTGTTTCGCGACCTGTGGACCGCCAATGACGACGCGCTGCCGATCGGCATCCATCACGGCAGCCTTGCGACCGAAGCGCGCCACAAGGTCGAGGCCGCGATGGCAAGCGGGCGCCTGCGCGCGATCGTCGCGACGTCGAGCCTCGATCTCGGCATCGACTGGGGCGATGTCGATCTGGTCGTCCAGATGGGGGCTCCCAAGGGCGCGTCGCGGCTGTTGCAGCGCATCGGGCGCGCCAACCACCGCATGGACGAACCCAGTACGGCGGTCGTCGTGCCGGGCAACCGTTTCGAATATCTCGAATCGCTCGCGGCGCGCGACGCGGTCATGGCAGGCGAGCTCGATGTCGATCAGTTCCGCCCCGGCAGCCTCGATGTCCTTGCGCAGCACATCATGGCGGTGGCCTGCGCCGCGCCGTTCGCTGCCGACGCACTGTACGCCGAGGTCCGCAGCGCCGCCGCTTATGCCGGGCTGCCGCGCGCCGATTTCGACGCGACGCTCGATTTCGTCGCGACCGGCGGCTACGCGCTCAAGGCATACGACCGCTATCGCCGCATTACGCTTGGCCCCGATGGGCTGTACCGGGTGTCGCATCCGCGGCTGGCGACGCAGCACCGGTTGAACGCGGGGACGATTGTCGAGGCAGCAGCGCTCAACATCCGCTTCGGGCGGCGCGGGCGCAGCCTCGGCAAGGTCGAGGAATGGTTCGCCAGCCAATTGCGCATCGGCGACAGCTTCATGTTTGCCGGATTGACGGTCGAGGTCACCGGGTTCGACGGCGGCGACATGATGGTCAAGCTCGGCAAGGGCGACCCGCGCGTGCCGACGTATGTCGGTGGGCGGATGCCGCTGACCACCAACCTTGCGGCGCGCGTGCGTGGGCTGTTCAACGCCCCCGAACGCTGGGCGGAAATGCCGCCCGAGGTGCATGAATGGCTCGATTACCAGCGGCTGCGTTCGGTGCTGCCGGGCATCGACGACCTGCTGGTCGAGACATTTCCGCGCGACGGGCGGCATTTCATGGTGGCGTACGGCTTCGAAGGGCGCAACGCGCACCAGACGCTCGGCATGCTGTTGACGCAGCGGATGGAGGCGGCCGGGCTGCAGCCATTGGGCTTCGTCGCGAGCGATTACATGGTCGCGACATGGAGCCTGCAGCCGGTCGATAACCCCGCGCCGCTGTTCTCGCCCGACGTGCTCGAAGCCGAGCTGCGCGAATGGATCACCGAATCGCCGTTCCTGCGCCGCGCCTTCCGCGAGGTCGCGGTGATCGCCGGGCTGATCGAGCGCGTTCAGCCCGGGCAGCACAAGACCGGCAAGCAGGTGACGTTTTCGGCCGACCTGATCTATGACGTGCTGCGCCGCCACGAGCCCGGCCATCTGCTGCTGACCGCCGCCTGGGCCGATGCGCGTTCCAAGCTGACCGACATTGCGCGGCTGGCGAGCCTGCTCGACCGCTCGACCACCGCGCTGGTCCATCAACGCCTCGACCGCGTCTCGCCGCTCGCGGTGCCCGTGCTGCTCGAAGTCGGGCGCGAGCGCGTCGCCGGAGCCGCCGACGACGCGCTGCTGCTCGAGGCGGACGCGCTGGCGGCAGAGGCGATGACGCTCGATTGAAGAGCTCCCATCCGGGGGAGGACGGAGAGGGCTGGACGGCAGCATCCGCCAATGGCACATCGGCGCCATGCCCGATGTTTCCTTTTCGTTCGCTGGCCATCGCTTCGTGCCGCTCGCGTCGGGCGCGCTGTATTGGCCGTCAGCGAATGCATTGCTGGTGGCCGATCTGCATCTGGAAAAGGCGAGTTTCTACGGCATCCACGGCCAGTTCCTGCCGCCGTACGACAGTTTCGATACGCTCGCCGCCTTGTCCGCGGCGCTGGCGTTGACCGGGGCGCGGCGGGTCTGGTGCCTTGGCGATTCGTTCCATGATAGCGGCGGCGCGGCGCGGCTGCCGGTGGCGGCGCGGGCGACGCTGCAGGCGCTGATCCACCAGCTCGACTGGGTCTGGATCACCGGCAACCATGACGGCGACAGCGCGGGAACGCTGGGCGGGCGGGTGCTGGTCGAGGCGGTCGCCGACGGCATCGCGCTGCGCCACGAAGCGCTGGCCGGAGCCGCCGAGCCCGAGATTTCGGGGCATTTCCACCCGAAGGTCGCGGTGCGGATCCGCGGGCGGCGGATCGTGCGGCGGTGTTTTGCCATGACGCCGCAGCGCATCGTGCTGCCGGCGTTCGGCGCGCTGACCGGCGGGCTCGACGTCGGCGATCCGGCGTTCGTCGCAGCGATCGGCGGCCCGATGCTGGCGCTGGTGCCGACGGCGGCGCGGCTGTTGCGGTTTCCGGTGGCGGCCTAGGCCAAGGCTGCGACGACTAGTTGCCGAATTCGGCGCGGACTGCCGCGGTGTGCTCGCCCAGCGCCGGCACCGCCAGCCCGGTCCCGCGCGCAACGGCGGCCAGCGACGGCAGGTCGACGCTGCCGGTCGGGGTCAGGGCGCGGACCCGGCGGAGCTGCGCATGGTGCGACAGGTCGGCGACCGAATTGACCGCGGCATAGGCAATGTCGGCGGCGCGCAGTTTCGCGGCAGCGGCGGTGCTGTCGATGGCGGCGAACACCGGCGCGACACAGCCATCGACCGCCGCACGGTTGGCGACGCGCCGCGTGTTCGACGCAAATCGCGGATCATCGAGCAGCGCGGGTTGGTTCAGCACACCCGTACACAGCCGCGCCCATTCGCGCTCATTTTGCACCGACAGCATGATCTGGCGGCCGTCGCTGCAGCGGAACGCGCCATAGGGCGCGATCGACGGATGGTTCAAGCCGACACGCGCGGGCGCGGCACCGGCATAGTCATGGTGCAGCAGCGGAACGGTCATCCATTCGGCGAGCGAATCGAACAGCGACACGGCGATGGCGCTGCCTTGACCGGTGGTGCCGCGCGCGATCAGCGCCTCGAGGATCGCCGCATGCGAATTCATCCCGCAGGCGATATCTGCCACCGAAACGCCGACGCGCCCCGGTTCGGCCGGTCCGCCGGTAATCGATGCGAGCCCGGTCTCGCACTGAATCAGCAGGTCATAGGCCTTGCGGTCGCACTCCGGCCCATGCGCGCCGTAACCGGAGATGTCGCAGGTGATCAGCCGGGAATGCCGCGCGCGCAACGCCGCCGCCCCGAAGCCGGCACGCGCCGCCGCTCCGGGGCCGAGGTTCTGGATGAACACGTCGGCGCGCGCGAGCATGGCCGTCAACACGGCCGCGTCGCCGGGCTGCTTGATGTCGAGCACAACCGACTGCTTGCCCTGGTTGAGCCAGACGAAATAGGCGCTCTCGCCGTGGACGACGGCGTCATAGCCGCGCGCGAAATCGCCCTCGGCCCGCTCGATCTTGATGACGCGCGCGCCTGCCGCCGCCAGCCGCGCCGATGCGAGCGGCGCGGCAACCGCTTGTTCGAGCGCGACGACGAGCAGGCCATCGAGCGCGCCCATCAAAAGCTTTTGGGTAGCCCGAGTACATGCGTCGCGACATGGCTCAGGATCAGATTCGTGCTGATCGGGGCGACCTGATACAGCCGGGTCTCGCGGAACTTGCGCTCGATGTCATATTCCTCGGCAAAGCCGAAGCCGCCGTGTGTCTGGACGCACATGTCGGCGGCGAACCATGATGCTTCGGACGCGAGCAGCTTGGCCATGTTCGCTTCGGTCCCGCATGGTGCCCCGGCGTCATAAAGCGCGGCCGCCTTCTCGACCATCAGCGCCGCCGCGCCGATCTGGACGTGCGCGCGCGCGATCGGGAACTGCACGCCCTGGTTCATGCCGATCGGGCGGCCGAACACTTCACGGTCGCGCGCATAGGCCGCGGCGCGGTCGACGAAAAAGCGCCCGTCACCGATGCATTCGGCGGCGATCAGGATACGCTCGGCATTCATCCCCGACAGGATGACCTTGAAGCCGTCGCCTTCGGTACCGATCAGGTTGGCGACCGGCACGCGCAGGTGATCGAAGAACAGTTCGGTTGTGGCATGGTTGAGCATCGTGCGGATCGGCCGGATCGTCAGCCCGTTGCCGACCGCGGTCCGCATATCGACGAGCAGCACGCTCAGCCCGTCACTGGGGCGTACGCCGTCGTCGCGCGCCGCCGTGCGCACCAGCAGCACCATCAGGTCGCTGTGTTCGGCGCGGCTGATCCAGAGCTTTTGCCCGGTCACCACGAAGTCGTCGCCGTCGCGGTGCGCGACCGTGCGGATGCGCGTCGTATCGGTGCCGCTCGTCGGTTCGGTGACGGCGAACGCCTGCAGCCGCAGCGCACCGCTCGCCACCTGCGGCAGCCATTCGGCCTGTTGCGCGGCCGAGCCGTGCTGCAGCAGCGTGCCCATCACATACATTTGCGCGTGCGCCGCGCCGCCATTGCCACCCGAACGATGGATTTCCTCGAGGATCGCCGCAGCGGCTGCCAGCCCCAGCCCCGATCCGCCGAACGCCTCGGGGATCAGCACCGACAGAAACCCGGCTTTGGTCAGCGCGGCCACGAACTCGACCGGATAGGCACGCTCGCGGTCTTTCGCCTGCCAATAGCTGCCGGGAAAGTCGGCGCACAACCGGCTGACCGCGTCGCGGATGTCGGCAAAGGCATCGCTGCGGTCCATGACTGTTGTCTATCCGGCACAGCCCCATCGATGCAAACTGCCGACGCCGTGGCTCTCGACATGGCGCTTGATTTAGCGTCCCCTGTGCCGAAGAGTTGTCCGTACAAATTGTCGCGGTCGCGAACGCCGGGGGTTGCAGCATGGGCTATCGATTGGGGGTCGACGTCGGCGGCACGTTCACCGACCTGCTGCTGTTCGACGATGCGACCGGCGATTTCTGGCGCCACAAGACGCCGTCGACACCTGACGACAGCTCGGAGGGCATCCTGCACGGCGTCACCACGATCTGCGCCGACGCCGGAGTTTCGCCAGCGGCGATCGCGACGTTCCTGCACGGCACCACGGTGGCGACCAATGCGATGCTGGAGGGCAAGGGCGCGCGCGTCGGGCTGGTCACCACGCAGGGCTATCGGCAAGTCATGCAGATCGCGCGCAGCTTCGTGCCGGGCGGGCTTGCAGGGTGGATCATCTGGCCCAAGCCGGTGCCGCTCGCGGCGTTGGAAGATACCGTCGAGATTGCCGGGCGCATCGATGCGCAGGGGCGTGAAATTCGACCCGTCGACGATGCCGATATCGTCAGCCAGCTCGAGACGCTTAAGGCGCGCGGCGTCGAGGCGCTGACCGTCAGCCTGATCAACGCCTATCTGAACGGCGCGCACGAGAGCCGCGTGGCGGCGCTGGCGGCCGAAATCATGCCCCATGTGCCGGTGTCGCTGAGCCATGTCGTGCTGCCCGAAATGCAGGAATATGAGCGCACGCTGACGACCGTCGCCAATGCCGCGGTGCGCCCGATCGTGGGGCGCTACGTGCGCAACCTGCGCGGGCGGCTGGAGGCGACCGGCATGGCGGGCAAGCTCAGCCTGCTGCGCTCCGACGGGGGGCTGATGTCGGCGCTGAAGGCCGAGGAGCATCCGGTGGCGCTGTTGATGTCGGGCCCGGCGGGCGGCGTCACCGGCGCACTGTGGGTTGCGAAGAACGCCGGGTTGAAGAACATCCTGACGCTCGATGTCGGCGGCACCTCGACCGATGTCGCGCTGATCGAAAACGGCGAGCCGCGCCGCGTCCGCACCACCGACGTCGGGCATCTGTCGGTGCGCGCCTCGTCGCTCGACGTGAAGACCGTCGGTGCCGGCGGCGGCTCGATCGCCAGTGTCCCCGAATTGACGAAAGCCCTTCGCGTCGGCCCGCAGTCGGCGGGCGCGGTACCGGGACCGGCGGCGTACGGCAAGGGCGGGACGCTGCCGACCGTCACCGATGCGAATGTCGTGCTCGGCTATCTGCCCGAAAACCTCCTCGGCGGGACGTTCAAGCTCGACCGTCCCGCCGCCACCCGTGCGGTCCAGACGATCGCCGACGCACTCGGCATC
>Ga0209724_1000606_pt1 | contig 33996 bp, 37 predicted proteins | sample grotaG_FD_184143 | JGI IMG/M metagenome (GOLD analysis project Ga0209724, IMG submission 184143) | Glacier valley bacterial and archeal communities from Borup Fiord, Nunavut, Canada, to study Microbial Dark Matter (Phase II) -... | ecosystem: Environmental > Aquatic > Freshwater > Ice > Glacier ... | reverse complement strand
TTTTCTCAGTATTCCTTACAGAGCCCGATGCCATTGCTTTAGGAATACTGTATCTTAAGATATTAGGAATTTCGCAATTTTTCATGTGTATTGAAATTACGACAGGCGGTGCATTTAATGGAATAGGGAGAACTTATCCTCCTTCGATCGTAGGCATATCGCTCACTGCCGCACGAATTCCACTCGCCCTGTTTTTATCACAGCCATTTCTTCTTGGAATGTCAGGTGTGTGGTGGAGTATTTCAATTACATCAGTTTTGAAGGGAATTGTCCTTTTCAGTTGGTTCATCTTTTTAATCCGACGCCATCCCGGGAAAAAGAGTACACCTCTTTCCCAGGGTATATTGTTGTCACCGCTTCCAATCATCGTTCAAACAGAAATACCTGAACCAACAAAAGCACCATAAATGCACCTCAAAAATCAATTTAAATGAATTATCCTGAATTAGTTAAAACAGCCGATGGATCTGATACTCTTTTTGTCAGGGAAATCGATGAACACTATCACTCTACGTTTGGTGCCGTTCAGGAGTCGAAGCATATATTTATTGAAGCTGGTCTGCATCAATTTGACCAGACATCCGTAAATATATTTGAGGTGGGATTTGGAACAGGACTTAACGCATATCTCACCGCGATAGAAAGTGTTAAAACGAATCAGTCGATTCTGTACATTACCATTGAGAAATATCCGTTGCCTTCGTCCATCTGGAATTCACTGAATTATTCAGAAATTGTTCCGGAAGGCAACCCTTCATTGTTCCAAATGCTTCACAATGCAGCATGGAACGAGAAGGTTAAAATTACGGAGCATTTCTCGATACTTAAACGATCCTCAGATTTAACCGCTATCGATTATTCGTCATTTCCCATGTTTGACCTGGTCTATTTTGATGCATTCTCGCCTGAAAAGCAGCCTGAACTTTGGGAGACAAGTATTTTTCTTGAACTTGCAAGTCACTGTTCACATCAGGCGAAACTGGTAACTTATTGTGCAAAAGGTGTAGTACGTCGCTCCCTTATTACGGCGGGATTTTCTGTTGAAAGGATACCCGGCCCACCGGGCAAAAGGGAGATGCTAAGAGGGACCCTGAAGTAACATTGCCCAAATAATTGTTATTTTTAAACCTTTCAAACAAATAATAGAATGCATTTTTCACAATTTAATTTCTATCTTCGCACCTTTTAGAACATACATTTAAAATTTATAAGAAAACGGTTATGCAAATTAAATCTCTGGTTGTTACATTTGTTGCTGGTACGTTAATACTGGGATCATGCAACACATTCAAAAGTTCAAAAGTTGAGCTGAAAACTCTTGCAGATTCGGCAGCCTATGCAATTGGAATTGATATAGGTAACAACATTAAGAAGAATCTTCCTACCGCACCGGGCGGAAAAGATCTTGACCAAAAAATTATTCTTGCAGCATTTACAAGTGCACTCAAAGGTGATTCGTCACAGATCCCAGCTTTAAAAATTACGACTGTAACACAAAGCTATTTTATGAAAGCACAACAAGCTGAATCCGGAAAAGCTGCTGAAGCAGGTGTTAAATTCCTTGCAGATAATGGCAAACGTGCAGAAGTTAAAACAACTGCCAGCGGACTTCAATATGAAATCATTAAAGAAGGAACAGGTCCGAAACCGTTATTAACTGATACTGTAGTTGTCGATTATACAGGAAAAACAATTGAAGGTAAAGAATTTGATACTTCTGTTGGCAAACAACCATTAAAAATTGTTGCGAATCAAGTTATTCCAGGATGGACAGAAGCACTTCAGCTGATGCCCGTAGGTTCAAAATGGAAACTTGTTATCCCTTCAGCACTTGCCTATGGCGAACGTGGTGCAGGAGCAGATATCAAACCTAATGCAGTTCTTGTTTTCACTGTTGAACTTCTCGAAATCAAAAAATAAATTGATTTTTTAAATTACTTTTGGGGATTGTACCCCGTTTACGGAATCCGGGATATTCAATTCCGGATTCTTTTTTATAAGTAACTTAAATAGAAAATTATATGAGCTTTAAAACGACAGGAAAAGTTTTGCAGGTTCTTCCCGAGATAAAAGGAACCAGCGCACGCGGCGAATGGAAGAAACAGGATTTCGTAATCGAAGAACCGGACGGACAATATCCAAAGAAAATCTGTTTCACGTTATTCAACGATAAAAACGACACGTTCAGCAAGGTTAAAGAGGGTTCAGAAGTTGAAGTATCATTTAGTGTCGAATCGCGCGAATACAACGAGAAATGGTTCAGCAACATCAATGCATTTCGCGTCGATCTCGTACAACCAAACAGCGGGACTGGTAATAATCCCCCAGACTTTTCTGCATCCGATATCCCTCCAATGGGAGATTCAGGCGACAAGGATGATTTACCATTCTAAAGATTCTCCAATTAAACAACAAAGCCTCCTGATTAAGGAGGCTTTGTTGTTTAATTGATTCTCTGAAAAAATTACCTGATCGGTATTTGCCGTTTAAAGTCTTCTTCCAGCGAAATAAAAGTTTCAGTCCTTGCAATTCCATCAATTGCCTGAAGATCAGTGTCAATAATCTTCATAAGATGTTTATTCGTTTTAGTTTGAATCTTGATAAAAATAGCATATGCACCAGTAGTATGGTGACATTCAACTATTTCAAGAATTTCGCGCAATTGTTTCAATACTTTTTTGTCGTAGCTGGCCTTTTCGAGGTAGATTCCCATGTAAGCAGTTGTATTATAGCCAAGTTTCTGAGGACTCACCAAAAACTCTGAACCAATAATTACACCCATAGACACCAATCTTTGAACGCGCTGATGTATGGCAGCACCTGATACTCCACACTCTCTGGCTACTTCCAAAAACGGGATTCTGGCATTTGCGGTTATCAGCTTAAGAATCTTACGATCAAGATCATCAATATGAACACTTTGTTCCTTGAAATCTTCTTCTAATTCAATATTGTTCTTTTTCACTACACTTTCAATTTGATACAAAAATGGCTATTTATTTTCACATTTCTAACATTTCGAGTAAAATTTGATAAACAAGCTTGCTAAAACCTAAGTTTATCAAAATCATTGTCAGAATTTAAGGTGTTCGTAACATGGAAAGAATTTAATTAATTGTCGGATGGGAAAAGGTTGCCACCTGATGGATTTTGAAAAACCCTTAACCCAAATTCGGGAATTACGGCGAAAATATGATCAAAGATTTCGGCCTGTAATGCTTCATACAGCTCTGCCTGCTGTGCCTTACAAAAAACATTCACTTCAATTGGAAGACCTTTTTCGGTTGACTGCAAAAATCGGATAATCTGTGTCATATGCTGATGAATTCCCGGATGTGAACGACAATATCCTTCCAAATATTTTTTAAACAAAGTAAGGTTAGTCGGCCAATCGAGCTTTGTCATCTTCAAAGTGGAAGCTTTAGGATCACTTTTGTAATCATCTTCAGTAAACATCTCCAAATTGATAAATTCATTGAACCGTGGTAATTTGTTAAGCCGGTTAATCGACTGTTGATCGCAAAGATGTATACTGGTAATATCAATATTTACAGATCGTTGTATCCTGCGTCCACCCGATTCGATCATCCCTATCCAGTTTGTGACCGACTCCGAAACCAATGCATAGGTTGGAATTGTGGTAATTGTTTTATCCCAGTTTTGTATCTTAACCGTCGTAAGCGAAATATCGTAAACAGTTCCGTCAACATCAAATTTGGGAACGGTAATCCAGTCGCCAGGTTTCACCATATTATTGCCGGCCAGCTGAATACTTGCCACAAAACCCAGAATCGGATCCCGGAACACCAACATTAACACGGCGGCCAAAGCTCCCAATCCTGCAAATAAACTGGATGGATTTTTATCTACAAGAACGGCCACAACAAAAATTGCCCAGAAAAAATAGAATAAAATCTTCATTAACTGGATATAGCCTTTAATCGGATGATCCTTGGCATTCGGGTAGGTGTTGTAGATCTCCTGGCCCGCATTTAAAAAACGGCTTAACGCTGTCACCACTACTACCGAGAGATAGATTTGCGCCACTCCTTTTATTATAGCAGGAAGCCAATGAAGGTCTTCTCCACTAAAACCTGAGGAACTGTAAATTATGATGGCCGGAATAAAATGTATCAGGACATGGAAAACTTTATGAGCGAATAGGGTATCATCCCATATCCCACTTGTTCGAAGGACAAGCCTCCCAAGTATTTTCACAACAACCTTACGGACAATCAAAAAAACGATCGTAGCGACAACAATCAATAAAAGGAAGGTACCAAGAGCAGCCCCGGTGATAGCCATTCGGGTGATTAATCCATTACTCAGCAAAAACTCCTTCAAATAATCGTAAAATACAGACATGACCGGAAAAATTTATAGATCTAAAATCGCTACTTTTGAAACTCGTTGCAAAAGTAACCAAAGTTGAACATGATGAAGAAACTTTTACTCAGGATTATCATTCTTTTAGGCCCAATGTCGGTATGGGGAACTCCCGTATTTGATAACTTTTTTACCGGCGATGTGTTACGCTTCGACTATCTCCTTTCTGGAAACCAAAGTTCAGCGACGGTCCTTCAATGTGAAATAAAGAAAGAAAAAATGTGGAGCGGATCACACAATGCCTTGATCGACAATCTTAAATATGGCACCTATCGTTTTCAGGTATATGACGATAAAAGCGGCGAGCTTATTTTTTCAAAAGGTTTCTCCCCCGTTTTCCAGGAATGGCAATCAACAGCTGAAGCTAAATTGATCAATAAAGCATATTACCAGGTCATCCGTTTCCCTTTTCCAAAGAAAAATGTCCGGATAAAGATTGATAAACGAAATTACAATGGCCAATTCTCCGAAATCTATTCAACAACCATTGATCCGGACAACTATTTTATAATCAACGAAAATCCTAAAAACATTCCCGTCGAAAAAATTCAATATTCGGGAGAACCAACGAATAAAATAGATGTTGCTATACTGGCAGAAGGTTATACAGCAGATGAAATGGAAAAATTCATTGAAGATGCCCGAAGGCTGACAGATTCCCTTTTTGCTGTTGTCCCGTTTTCAAAGATGAAAGATTATTTTAATGTATATGCATTGAAAACACCATCAGCGGAGTCCGGAACCGATATTCCGGGAGAGCACATTTATAAAAACACACTATTTAACAGCACATTCTACACTTTCGATATTTCAAGATACCTCACAACTTCTGATATGAAAACCATCCACGATATGGCGGCTGTGGTACCTTACGACGATCTTATTATCCTGGTTAACGCTACCCGATATGGTGGCGGCGGATTTTACAACTTTGTAAATGTTTGCACTTCTGATCACAACCTCTCGCCGAAAGTCTTTGTACATGAGTTTGGGCATGGTTTTGCCGGGCTTGGCGACGAGTACTACACTTCGGAGGTTGCCTATAATGACTACTACAATCTTAAGGTTGAACCATGGGAGCCAAATATCACTACAATGGTCAATTTCGCTTCGAAATGGAAAGAGTTGGTCGATGTTAAAACACCAATTCCTACTCCTCGCGATGGAAAATATGCTACAAAAGTTGGAGCTTTTGAAGGCGGTGGTTACCTTACGAAAGGAATCTATAGTCCGATGGAAAACTGCCGGATGAAATCAAATGAAGCACCTGATTTTTGTCCCGTATGCCAGAAAGCGATCAGGGAAGTGATTCTTGAAAATACGAAATAAAAAAGCCCGGAAACGGGCTTTTTTTGAATTAAATTCGAAATCAACGCTTTAATTCATCTTCTTTCTCCTGTTTGCGTTGCCATAAATAAGACAAAACCAAAGCGAGACCTCCGAAAATAAAAATCATTGCAGGGTAAGCGGCATCTTCGTCCATGCCACCACCTGAGGTAAGCAAGTAAGCTACAACAATACCAAAACCAATACCTAAAAAAAACAAGCCTACCTTCATTGTTCCACTTGTGGCTTTTTTCTTTGTCTCAAAGAGTGTCGGATCAGCACCTCTTTCAATTAAAGCCATCCGTTCGCGGTTACGTGATGTTACTAACATGTAAACAATCCCGAAAACCATTGCAAAAGCTCCGAGGGGAACTAATATTCCAACTAAAAATGGTTCCATAATATTCGTTTTAAAGGTTTAACATTTGCCCATTTGACGCAGGGATTAACAGAGCGGTTACAAAATCTTTTAAAAATATTAATGCAACATTTATTCTTTTTACTCATCTTTATTGTAATTTTATCTGCTGTTGTATTGTAACCTTCGTCCGACAAGTTTCGTCTAATTGGCAAATGGAAAAGAAAACAGATGAATATTATATCCGTGAGATTCTGAAAGGTGATTCAGGTTCTTTTTCACCATTGGTTGAAAAGTATAGTCATCTTGCATTTTCGCTCTCAATGAAAATTCTCAATCAACGGGAAGACGCTGAGGAGGCTGCTCAGGATGCATTTATAAAGGCATACAATTCTCTGAGTTCATTTCAGAACAGCTCCACCTTTAAGACCTGGTTTTTCCGTATTGTTTACAACACTTCAATATCAAGACTTAGAACACGAAAAAATATTGAAGTAAAAATTGATGACGTAAAAATTTCGGATGCAGAAATACAGGCCACTGAAAGTGCTATTGGACAGTTAAATATTAATGAAAGACAAAAATACCTCCAGATTGGACTCGATCGGCTTGAGCCTGATGAAAGGGCGTTATTGAAAATGTATTACTACGACGATTTTTCGATGGATGAAGTCAGTGTCATTACCGGACTGACTGTATCGAACGTAAAAGTGAAAATTCACAGAAGTCGAAAAAAGCTTCTACAGGAATTAAGATATGTTTTAAAAGATGAAATAATTTCAATATTATGAGTCAAAAAGATTTATTGAAGGAATGGCTCAAAGAGTTACCTTCAGAACAACCTTCACCCGATTTCCAGGTAAAGGTCATGCAACGGGTGATGTCGGAATGGACGTTGAATCCTATTAAGTACCAGCCAATAATTGGAAAGAAAGGCTGGTGGACAATGAGCCTGATCGCATTTTTACTGACTGGACTTCTTTTTATGCTCCATTCATCGTCACCTTCAGGGGCCGAAGTTGCGGCTCCATCAAAAACCGTTTACGGATTGGATCTTTTACAACTCTTAGCCCCTGTAAGCCATCTTTTTGAAAAGCTAAATAGTATCTCGCCCGCTGTAGCAATCGGAGTACTTGCAATTATTGCGCTGTGGTTTTTTGACCAACTTTTTGTTAAAACAATCAAGCGTTAATTATACTAATCATTATCAGTCATATAATCAAATCCGGAATATTTAATACATATTCCGGATTTTTATTTTTGATACAATCACTTACAGTTTAATGATATTTTGATTACAATTCTTATATATGACGAAATTACCAGGAGACTTTCACTATATCAAAGAATTTTTCCATGTTAATTAATTGTAAACTTCATTGTTAATCACTCATATACTGATATTTGCATCATATTTTTACGAAAACATGTTATATAACATGTAACTTTCAATTTGAAAGTTTAGATTGATTTTTGTACACAGATCATAAGTATTTGATTCAAATCTGACACAGGAATCATTTATTACAATCCCTTTATTTAAAAGTACTTTAGTCTTTAAATCCAACAATATTTTCCACTAAAAAATTTTCCATTAATCACATTGCCATCGCCTGAAAAACCATTTACTTTGCAATACAATTACAAATTGAAAGTAAACAAATAATAGTTTAAAAAAATGAAATCAATAAATCGTGTTTTAGGAAGAGTAAGTTTGGTCTTTGCGTTTTTTATCGTAATCTGTCTTTCTGCTAATCCAGTAAGTGCAATCGCTGCGCTAAACGATAGTTTTACAATTACCGCTGCTGAAAATTCGGTAAATTCTTCAGCCTGGAATCTGAAATATTCAGAATCAGAAAATGGTTTTAAGATTACGATGCTTGAAAAAAATGGCGTAAAAGAATACAGCGTTCGGAGTAAGTTTTTCGAAGTCGCTTATGTCCTGGATAAAAATGGATTTGGTGCCCGAATGATTAAATCCGGAGAAGCTCAGGTTCCAGGTCAGATACTTGATCAGATCATCAATGAGAATGAACTAAAAAATCAAAAAATTATAAGCGATGCTCAAATCGACAATGAGACAGCTTTGAATCTTATTGCAAGCTATCTGCCTGATTTAATAAACAATAACTACAAGCATTTGCTTCAGTAATTCTCGTCACAAAAAAAATAATGAAGCCATCCTAAAAAGGATGGCTTTTTTTTGTAAAAGCTCAGCGAAGATCTTTAAATTTGCAGCAAACCTGATCTATTATGCTTGAAATTTTTTACAACCGACGAAGCACCCGAAAATTTCTGGACAAACGGATTGAAGAAGCCAAAATCAAAAAACTGTTGACTGCTGCCCTCCTTGCACCGTCCTCCATGGGGAGTCGTCCATGGGAATTCATTATTGTCGACGATCCATCCTTGCTTTCGGTACTTGCAACTTCAAAACCACATGGGGCATTACTTTTAAAACATGCACCTTTGGCTATAATCATAGCCGGCGACAAGACGAAAAGTGATGTTTGGATTGAAGATTGTTCAATTGCATCAATCTTTGTCCAGCTTGAAGCAGAAGCACTTGGATTGGGTTCTTGCTGGGTACAGATTAATCGCCGGTACTACAATGACGATATTACTTCAAATGAATATATCCACGAACATTTTAATATCCCGGAAAGATTAGAAGTCCTTTCCGTGGTAGGAATCGGCTACAAAGCAGCTCAACGGCCTCCACTTTCAGATTGCGATGTACTTTGGAACAGAGTTTCAAAAAATCGGTATCAGGATCAAACCGGATTTAAGATTCCAAAAGAATGTGAAGAGTAAAATTCATCACTCTGATTTATATTCAAATGCATATGATTCATCATGTTGAGTTATATCCAAGCCTAACCGCTCCGATTTTGGTTCAACACGCATCGGAATAATCAGATCCGTCAGGCGATAAAGCAGGTACGAACCTCCAAAAGAGAAGACTCCAACAACGAGCAGTGCCAGCAGGTGATATAAGAAAGTATGATATTCGCCATAAAAGAGTCCGACACCCGGAGCAAAGACTCCTGTAAAAAACATTCCTGAAATACCACCCATACCATGAGCAGGAAATACATCAAGCGTATCATCAACCGATGTCGATGACCGATAATGAATTGCAATATTACAAATAATGGAAGTGGCCAATCCGATAAAGATACTGGCGCCGACATTTACAAATCCGGCACCAGGCGTAATCGCCACCAATCCAACTACCAAACCAATCGCAGCACCCATCGCCGACGGTTTTCGCCCCATGGCGGCGTCCATCATCAGATATCCAAGCATTGCAGCAGCCGAAGCCGTATTTGTATTTACCAAAGCTATCGTTGCAACAGAATTTGCAGCTAAGGCAGATCCTGCATTAAACCCAAACCAGCCAAACCACAACATCCCTGCACCCAAAAGAACAAATAGGAATATTTGCCGGATGAAAGGATTGAAAATAATCGCGCCGTGGTCCCAAAAACATGGCACCGGCAAGTGCAGCAAAACCTGCAGACATGTGAACGACTGTGCCTCCTGCAAAATCGAGCACTCCCCAATTGCGTAAAAAACCATTGGGATGCCATGTCCAATGCGCCAGCGGACAATAGATAAAAATCACAAACAAACACATAAACAAGACATAAGCACTAAAACGAACTCTTCCGGCAAAAGAACCGGTAATCAAGGCTGGAGTAATAATGGCAAACTTTAACTGGAACATTGCAAAAAGAGCAAGCGGAATTGTCGGAGCCAAAAGGGGATCGGTTAAGCCATTTACCCCATTAAACATGAAAAATGTAAAAGGATTTCCAATCAATCCAAATTTATCCGGTCCGATGCTATCGCCAAATGCAAGACTAAATCCGACAAAAACCCAAATAATGCTGACAACTCCCATGGCAATAAAGCTCTGCAACATGGTCGAAATAATATTCTTTGGCTGTATCATTCCTCCATAAAAGAAGGCAAGACCAGGAGTCATCAACAACACAAGTGCTGTTGATGTCAGCATCCAGGCCACATCACCCGGAACAATTTTTGGATCTATCCCTATTAAGTCGATTTCTGAAACATAGACACCTAATAATGAGACCAAAAGTGCTGCAACAATTGCAATAACCCAATTTCGTTTCATAAAATAATCGTTTTTGGGTGATGAACGACCAATAATCATTCATGCTACCCGAAAGAAGAATTTTGTATAAAAATACGATTGGTCAGGATCTCACTTAGCGTGAAACCCTGACTCGTAAACATGAACCAGCATAATTAAACTGGTATTATAGTATAAATCAATAAAATAGTATCAGACAAACCTGTATTTAGCATTTACCCCAAAACTATTTTCACTGAATGGACCTTACCATCACCAAAGGAAGGAATTAGATTAGAAGATTGTTGCTTACCATCAACTAATACTTCCTTCACCCCTTTTGACAACCTATCAGGGTTCTGAACCTCGATCTGATAAGTGGCGCCCCTGAATTTGCGGGTCAGCTTAAATCCTTTCCAATCGTTAGGAATACACGGGTCAATAACCAACCCATCGTAATCGGGCTGAATACCCAGGATGAACTGCGATATCGCATAGAAATTCCACGATGCAGTACCTGTCAACCATGAGTTTTTAGCTTCACCCGGCTTAAAGGCATCTTTCCCTGCCACCATCTGTGCGTATACATACGGCTCAGTCTTGTGCAATTCACTGATATCTTCAAGGTAGGAGGGACATATCTTTCGATAGTAATCCCATGCACGGTTTCCATTTCCTTCTACCGTTTCGCCGATAATAATCCATGGATTATTGTGACAGAACACGCCGGCATTCTCTTTGTAACCCGCAGGATACGACGATATTTCGCCATACTCGATGTAGTATTTCGTAAATGCAGGGTTATTCAACACAATCCCGTATTTCGAATCAAGACGTTCCTTCACCGAATCGAGCGCTTTGGTGCAAAGTCCTTCTTCCTGACCGATTCCAGCCATCGTGCACATTCCGTTAGATTCGATAAATATCTTACCTTCTTCGTTTTCGTTGCTGCCAATCTTATTTCCGTAATAGTCATAGGCTCGGATAAACCAATCGCCATCCCAGCCATGTTTCTTGACGGCATCTATCATTGCATCGACCTGCGACTGAGCACGTGCAGCCTCGACAGTCTTGCCAAGTTTTGTGCAAAGTGCTACATAGTCGCGGCCATAAATCACAAAAAGTCCTGCAATCATCAGCGATTCCGCTTTTGAACCTTCCGATTTATTCTCGGTGGTCTGGAACGATTCATTAGGGTCGTTCGAGAAGCAATTAAGATTCAGACAGTCGTTCCAGTCGGCACGTCCAATCAGTGGCAAACCATGAGTCCCAAGATGATTCACAACATGATCGAACGATACAGTTAAATGATCAAATAAGGTGCGGGCAATCGATTCATCATTATCGAAAGGAACCATTTCGTCGAGGATACTAAAATCACCCGATTCTTTAATGTAACAGATTGTACCGAGAATCAACCACATCGGGTCGTCGTTGAAACCACCGCCGATATCGTTATTGCCACGTTTCGTAAGCGGCTGGTATTGGTGATAACAGCCACCATCGGGGAATTGTGTGGAGGCGATGTCGATAATCCGTTCGCGGGCACGCTCCGGAATCTGGTGAACGAAACCAATCAGATCCTGGTTTGAGTCGCGGAAGCCCATTCCACGTCCGATTCCTGATTCGAAAAATGAAGCCGAACGCGAGAAACAGAAGGTGATCATACACTGGTACTGGTTCCAGATATTGACCATACGATCGAGCTTATCGTCACCCGAATCGACCGAGTAAACGCTTAACAGGTTATCCCAATAAGTGCGCAATTCGGTCAGAGCAGCATCCACTTTTGCAACCGTATCGAATTTCGCAATCGTATCTTTGGCTTTCGTCTTATTAATGATGTTCTTCGATTCCCATTTCTCCTCTTCCTTGTTTTCGACATAACCCAACACGAAAACAAAATCTTTCGATTCACCAGGTTGCAATTCAATTTCAATATAATGCGAAGCAATTGGTGACCAGCCATGTGCCTCTGTATTGCGTGGTTTACCTTCGGCAACAACTTGCGGTTCATCGAAGCCGTTGTAAAGTCCGAAGAACGACTCGCGATCGGTATCGTAACCTTGCACAGGGACATTCACCGAATAGTAGGCATAATGGTTCCGACGCTCTTTATACTCGGTCTTGTGGTAGATCACTGAACCTTCAATTTCGACCTCACCCGTCGAAAAGTTACGCTGAAAGTTTTCCATATCGGCTGCGGCATTCCACAAGCACCATTCAATGAATGAGAAAACCTTCAACGTCTTTACCTCTGTCGAATTATTGACAAGGGTTAGTTTCTGAACCTCGGCCCATGTCTTTAACGGAACGAAATAAAGTGCAGTAGCAGTTACGCCGTTTTTCTCCCCTTTTATGGAGGTATAATTCATTCCGTGACGACACTCGTAACTGTCAAGTTCGGTTTTGCAAGGCTTCCAGCCCGGCGACCACATGGTATCCCCATCTTTGATATAGAAATATTTTCCACCGCTATCCATCGGAACGTTGTTGTAGCGATACCGCGTCAGACGTCGGAATTTAGCATCTTTATAGAAGGTATATCCACCGCCGGTATTCGATACAAGCGAGAAGAAATCCTCGTTCCCAAGGTAATTAATCCAGGGCCAGGGAGTACGTGGGTTATCAATAACGTATTCCCGGTTTTTGTCGTCAAAATGACCGAATTTCATAGTCTTTATCTTTAGAATTTACAATTTCAAATCTGTTGTATTATTTGGTGTTATGCCAATTCATTTGCCCGTCTGGTATTCAACTCAAGGGTGATATTGTCCATTTTCTTTTGATCTAACGGATATAGCAACCTAACACCGGCTGTAAATACGGCAAGGATGGTAGGAATCCAGCTCATCAGCATAATGATCGCGGGAACGGCACCTTGGATAGACACTTCATCTTTATGCGTTCTTTGTCGTCGGGACTCATAACTGCCAATAAGGCGCTATAGGGAATATTATTCGCTGTGTAAATCAGGAAAAACAACAGGTAGGTTGCGTAGGCATAAATGATTTTCCCGGTTGGACCTAAGTTAGGAGTTGTAAATAGCATGGATAAGGTAATTCCCAAAGGAATGGCAGTCCATAATATCCACGGACGAAATTTACCATATTTGGAATTAGTCCGGTCGCATACTGCACCCATCAGAATATCAATGATTCCATCACCAAACCGGGCTATCAGAAAAAGAACCCCAACAACTGCCGGATTCAGTCCGAAAACATCGGTATAGAAAATAAACAGAAAAGTGGCCACACCACGCCAGGCGATGTTTGACGCTCCATCACCAAGCGCATACCCGATTTTTTCTTTTAAAGCAAGCTTATACCAACTTAAGTCACTCATAATTCGCACAAATATCAACAATATTTTCGAAAAATAACAGCAACAACCTGATCAATAATCATTCTAATTGATAATTTGAGAATGGAGTTCCAAGTTTTCGAAACAGAAGGCAAAAGATAGGTTTTTTGCTTAGGTAATGCCGAATCGTACAAATAGATGATCGCAAACCGATCTGTCATCAAATTTTGATATATTTAGCTTCCCAAATTTGAAAAAAATGCGCAATAAAAAGAAGACGGTATTGTTGATTATCGGGTGGAGTAATTCGATTAATGTGGATTGAGGTGCCTGTTTTATAACAACTTAATATTTGATCATTAAAATCATTCCTTATGACAACAATTGAAAAAGGCAGCGTTATTGTAGAACTTTACGATTTACCAATCACCCAACGAAAAGACGACCGTTATGGGCGTGTTGTAACCACAAGGTCGCTAACTGAATATGACCTGATTGCGATCGCCGTTTCGCGGCGCACCGACCTCAGTCCAACATCCCTCAAGTCGTCGATGAACATTCTGCAGGAAATAGCCATCGAGCAGATCGCCAACGGTGCATCGGTCAGCTTTGGCCTCGGCTATTTCAACCTTGGTGTTAACGGGGTGTTCGTTGGTAACGATGCCCGGTGGGACAGCGCGATACACAGCCTTTCGGTACGTGTTGCACCAACCGCAGAATTGCGCAACGCAGTGAAAGCAAGCAAGGTCGATGTGCGCGGTATGGCAGCTTCGGGTGCAGTTATCAATACGGTAACCGATGTTACTACGGGTGAAGTAAATAGTCGCCTCACTCCGGGCGGTGGCGTAAAATTGACAGGGACTAAAATCAAGATCGACGGAGATAAGCTCAAGGTAGGAATCACCCTCACCAACCAGGCAACATCCGAATTTATTGCGATCCCTCCAACGTCGCTATTGCTGAACGACCCATCGAAAATCACATTCATTGTTCCGTCAATTCTGGTCAATGGCGATTTTAAACTAAGCATTACTACGCAATATTCGTCTCCTTCACATATCCTAAAGGAACCACGAACCTTCTCTTTCGATTATATTCTGAATGTATCTGTCTAAATAGCTGATCATGCGCAGCGAGGCCTGCGGAGTGCAAGCACCGAATCCTTCGGTCGGTGCGAAGCGTGGCCTTCGGAGGATACGCAGCAAAGCCTTCGGTCGGTGAGAAGCGAGGCCTTCCGGGTAGACACAACGAGGTTGGCTGATCGTTCTCAACTTAAAAACAAAATTGAATTGCTAAGGCAATTAAATCTGAACGGCTTTCAGTAAATTTAGTTTATTGAAATTGAATACCTTTTTTGCATCCCTGAGTATCCAATAGATGACACCGCTTATGATGGCAGCGAAAAAGCACCATACAGAAGTGAGGTTCTGCCTGAAAAATATCGCGGTAACCAGACAGGATAAGAACATTAAGGCTCCTAACAGGTGTGTCCGTTTAATGCTCGAAACAAAAAGCGGAGTGATCGTGACAATCAGGTAGATTGCAAAAGCGATCATCGACAGCGATTTTGGGAAATCAGTCTTATAAAGAATATGATATCCTGAAATTTGCGGGTAGATATTAAAAGACAATAAGCAAAACGCATAGTAAAGCGATAAGAATAAGCCTCCGATGAAAAGTGCCCCCAATATCTTTTTCCGTTTCTTATCCTCTTCCATAAAAAAGACAGCCAGTGGAATCATCATCGGCCAAAGGAAATCGGCCATTATTAAAAACACATAGGTGGCAATCTTAAGGGCATTCGCATAATCAGGGATTGGGATTGTCGTCCATACCAATCCTTCGGCAAATTGCTGAATCCCAAAAAACAAAGGGATACTGGCAAAAATAAGCTGCGATGGGTTATGAACTTTCTTAATGGTTGCAACACCAATTGCTGAAATGATAACACCTCCTGCAAAACTTGCTTCGGCTGAAAAGCACATATGATTTTCCCTCTCTGTTAGTATGTATTAGAACCTCTTCCCAAGAAATTTCAATCCGGAATATAATCCTATAATGATACGACTATTTAATGGATATCTGTTTTTTTGATATTGGGCAGATCGGGTTCGAATCATCAGGGACAAATAATCATTATGCACGTTTTTTAGTTAAAAAACCTAAATATATCACCGATAAGCGCCCGTTTTTGAATTGTTTGTCAAAATACACCCGAAAGAATGCGGAAGAAGCCTATATTTGAATAAAGTAAAATAAAATAAAAATGACGCTTCGAAATCAACTTGACGACACTGATCTTCACATACTGGACATTATCACTAAAAACGCCCGGATACCGTTCAAAGATGTTGCGACCGATTGCGGAATATCACGCGCGGCTGTTCACCAACGGGTGAACCGGATGGTTGAGATGGGTGTAATTACGGGTTCGGGATATTACATCGATCCGAAAAAAATCGATTACCGTACATGTACCTATGTTGGAATATTTCTCGAAAAAGGGAGCTTGTTTCACGAGGTTGCCGATCTGCTTCATGCGATCAACGAAGTTGTTGAATGTCATTACACGACAGGTCAGTATGCCATTTTCATTAAAGTGTATGCACGCGACAACGAACATCTGAAAGAGATCCTGAGTGAAAAGATTCAAAAGATTCCGGGGATATCGAGTACCGAAACTTTTATTTCGCTCGAAGAGACGTTTAATCGTGAAGTGCCTATTTTTTCATAACGGCTTTAATGAGCCCGTTGTCGAATGGCTTCGAAAATGATGATGCCGGCAGCAACCGAAACATTCAACGACTGAATCTGACCAATCTGAGGGATCTTGGCCCATTCGTCCGAAACCTTTAGCAACCCGGCTTCGATACCCAAATCTTCGGAACCAAGAATAATAGCCAGGGGATCTTTCATATCGACATCGTAATAGAACTTCTCACCTTTATCAGTCGCAGATATAATCTTCAGTCCGCTATTCTTTAAATATTTAACGACACCCGAAAGGCTTTTAGTCCGGCATACGGGAATCAGATGCAACGCTCCGGCCGAGGTTTTGATAGCATCGGCATTGATCTGTGCAGATCCTTTCTCTGGGATAACAATGGCATGAACACCTGCTACCTCGGCAGATCTCGCAATAGCGCCAAAATTACGCACATCTGTCAGCTCATCAAGGATCAGAATCAAGGCTGTCTTCCCCTCTTCATATAAGCGGGGGATGATCTCTTCGATGTTCTGGTAAACGATTGGTGAGATAAACGCCAGGATTCCCTGGTGATTTTTGCGTGTGACACGGTCAATTTTCTCGATAGGAACCAACTGAATAGGAATTTGCATCTGATGAACAAGATCCATCAATTCGTGGTAAAGCTCACCCTGTAATCCCTTTTTTATCAATATCTTTTCAATCTCCTTACCGGAATTGATTGCTTCGATAATGGTCCGCATTCCGAAAATATAATCTGTCTTTTCCATGGTATTTTTTCTATTGTAATTCAATAATCCGCGCTACTTCATTCTTTTCAAACCACTCATTCGTTGTAAGAGAAATAGGTAGAAATATCTTGAAATAAGATTGAAATACTTTGCCTCTCTCCTTCTCTCCCTCTCTCATCTTCTCTCCCTCTCATCTTCACTCCCTCTCTCCCTCTCATTCCTACCAGGTCCGCTTTTGCTCCCACACTTTGAGTTCGTCGTTCAGCGATTCCCAACTTTTCATCTCGACCTCTACCTGTTTTTTACGTTTGCCGTATTGATCGAAGAGCGAGCCATTGTCAATAGTGGAAGGATCGGCCAGCTTTTTATCCATTTCCGCAATCTCAGCTTCCAATTTCGAAATCTGGAATTCGGCTTCACTGATCTGCTTTTCAACGCGGCTGATCATCCGGTTGATCTCCTTGCGCTCATCGAAACTAACCGCAACGACTTCCTTCACAACCTCTTTTTTTTCCTTTTTCTGAGGTGTAGAGATCTCCAGTTCGCGTAACGATTCAATTTTCCGATTCTGCAGGAATGCGTAGACCCCACCCAGATGCTGACGGGTTTTATGATGTCTGAATTCATACACCGTATCAACCAAGCCATCCAGGAATTCGCGATCATGCGAAACAACCAGCAATGTACCGTCAAAATCAAGCAACGCCTGTTTCAGTAACCCTTTGGAATGAATATCCAAATGGTTCGTAGGCTCATCAAGCACTAAAAAATTAACCGGTTCAAGCAACAATCTGATCATGGCCAGACGCGAACGTTCGCCACCTGAAAGAACTTTTACCTTTTTGTCAGCATCCTGTCCCGAAAACATAAATGCACCCAAAATATCTCTGATCCTCGTCCTGATATCACCAACAGCCATCTCATCAATTGTCTCAAAGGCTGTTAATTCTTCATTTAAGGCTGCCGCCTGATTCTGTGCGAAATATCCTATTTTTACATTGTAACCCAACTTTTGTTCTCCGGTGCATTCAAGGTCCTGCATAATAATCCGGGCCATTGTACTTTTTCCTTCACCGTTTTTACCGACAAAAGCAATGCGGTCTCCCCTTTCAAGGGTAAGATCAACATCATTGAGTACAAGCTTCTCTCCATAACTTTTGCACACTCCTTTCCCCTCAAAAACAATATTTCCAGAACGGGGGGAAGGTGGAAATTTTATATTTAATGAGCGGTTGTCCTCTTCGTCAATTTCAATACGATCAACTTTATCCAATTGTTTGATACGCGACTGTACCTGCACCGATTTGGTAGCCTTATACCTGAATCTTGCTATAAAATCCTCAGTCCCCTGAATCATTTTTTGCTGATTCACAAAAGCTGCCATTTGTTGTTCGCGCCGTTCCTTACGAAGTACCAAATATTTGCTGTAATTGACCTTGTAGTCGTAGATCTTTCCAAGGCTGATCTCAACAGTACGATTCGTCACATTATCAAGAAAGGCCCTGTCATGCGAAACGAGAACGACCGCCCCCTGATAATCTTTCAGAAAGGTTTCAAGCCATTCAATAGATTCAATATCAAGGTGATTTGTTGGCTCATCCAGAAGAAAAACATTGGGCTTTTTCAACAGAATTTTTGCCAATTCGATTCTCATACGCCATCCGCCAGAAAACTCAGAAGTTTGACGATCGAAATCTGATCGTTCGAAACCCAAACCAGTCAATGTCTGTTCAATATTTACGTGGAAATTATTCCCACCCATCATATGAAAGCGTTCATTCGATTCGTGCATATCATTAATGATATGGTCATATTCCGCCGATTCGTAATCTTCACGAACAGAAAGCTCGGTATTCAGAAACTCGATATGTTTTTCAAGCTGTTGAATTTCAGCGAAGGCAGTAACAGCCTCTTCCATCAGCGTTCTCGAATCGGAAAGTTCCATTTGCTGTGGAAGGTATCCGACTGTAATATCACGCGGAATAACAACGCGTCCCGAAGTCGGGGTTTGTATTCCTGCAAATATTTTTAATAAAGTGGATTTCCCGGCACCATTTCTTCCCGCCAAACCAATACGGTCGCGAGGATTTACAATAAAATTCACATGCTTAAAAAGCTCAAACCCGCCAAACTCGACGTACAATTCTTCTACTGAAACACTCATGATTCTTACTCAAATACAAAAATAAATATCCGTTTTGAACAACCGATCTGGCAATAATTCAATTCACTATACCGATTTCCAAAGCGTTTAAAACACTGCGGCAAAGATACCACAATTTGCACCGCTTCAGACATAGCCAATGCAAATGAAGGGATAGTAATACGATTGTTGTTATTCAATTTACAATAAAAAAATGCATGATTGAAGTCAGTCCTCGGCCATTTTGACTGCAACAATGAAAGATAGCAATGAAAGTACAAATCAAATTGCCTAACAGACCCTTTGTGTGAGGAATCAATTTCTATCTTTGCAGAAATTTCAAATATACCGTTTTGAGCAGAGGAAATAAACCACTACCGTTTTACGAAAATGTAGAGATCATCGATATCGGATCAGAAGGAAAGGCAATCGCCAAAGTTGACGGAATTGTGGTGTTTACCACACATGTCATTCCGGGCGACATTGTTGATCTTCAAGTGATAAAAAAAAAAGAGAAGTACCAGGAAGCAAAGGTGGTGAAAATCAAGACTGACTCGCCGGACCGTATTCCCGCATTTTGCGAGCATTTTGAAGTGTGCGGCGGTTGCAAATGGCAATATCTTCCGTACGAAAAGCAACTGTTTTACAAACAAAAACAGGTGTACGACCAGCTCAAAAGAATTGGGAAAGTAACCTTGCCGGAACTCATGCCCATTAAAGGATCGGCCAATTCGACTTTTTACAGGAATAAACTGGAGTTTACCTTTTCGAACCGGCGCTGGCTTACGCTTGAAGAAGTACGATCAGGAAATCAGTTCGAAGATATGGATGTATTGGGATTTCATGTGCAGGGAATGTTCGACAAAGTATTGAATGTCAACAAATGCTGGTTACAACCCGATCCTTCGAATGCCATCCGCAATTCGGTAAAAGATTATGCGATTGCCAATAACCTTTCATTTTATGATTTACGGAACAAGGCTGGTTTCCTTCGGAACCTGATTATCCGCTCGACAAGTACAGGTGAATGGATGGTGATTGTGAACTTTTTCAGCGAAGACGTTGAAAAAAGAAAAGCGCTGCTCAATTTCCTTGTGAATAAATTTCCGGATATTACATCCTTACAATATGTGATCAACGAAAAGGGGAACGATACAATCACCGATCAGAATATCCATGTTTTTAAAGGACGCGACCATATTATCGAAGAGATGGAAGGGCTCAAGTTTATCATCGGACCAAAATCTTTTTATCAAACCAATTCACCACAAGCATACGAGTTATACAAGGTAGCTCGCGATTTTGCCTCGCTTACGGGTAAAGAGGTGGTTTACGACCTATATACAGGAACAGGTACGATCGCCTGCTTTGTCGCCTCGAAAGCAAGTAAAGTAATTGGGATTGAATATGTTCCTGAAGCAATTGCCGATGCAAATATTAATGCAAAAAACAATGGCATTGTAAATACAAGCTTTTTTGCTGGCGATATGAAAGATATTCTCACGAAGGATTTTATTGCCGAAAATGGTCATCCGGATGTGATTATCACAGATCCTCCGCGTGCCGGGATGCACGATGATGTGATCGGTGCAATTCTGTTTGCTGCTCCTGAACGGATTGTTTATGTAAGCTGTAATCCGGCAACACAGGCCCGCGACATTGGTTTAATGAGTCACCATTACAAGGTTGCCAAAGTACAACCTGTTGATATGTTTCCTCATACGCACCATGTCGAAAATGTGGTATTGCTTGAGAAACGGATAGAAGTTGATATTATTAACAGCTAAAACTAAAAGGTTAGGCTTCGATTTCGCACCTTGTTCAGAGTTGAACGGATAAGCAGAATCAAAAAATGAAAAATGCCACTAAGTTTCAAAGACACAAAGTTACACTAAGCATTCAAAATCAACTTAGTGTAACTTTGTGTCTTCGTATCCTTGTGGCAAGAAAAGACTGTTTGCATAAACTCAACCTTCGTCAAATTCTGATTATTCCTTCTTGCAAGTGTTCATTCCGAAAAGAGTATATAGCGGGCAAAAACTGATAAGGCTTGTTACGATAAAGATGATCGCAAAAACCATCAGAACAATTGCCAGTGTTCCGCTTATAACCCCCAAATAATAAAGTAGTCCTATTACCGCAGCAATAATAACGCGGATTGTTTTATCGACAGTACCCATGTTCTTTTTCATGCTCAAAAGTTTTGAATTGTTTATATTGAGCTAATAATGAGAACAAAGAACGGATGGAAAAGTTGTGGGAGAAATATCTAATTAGATCTCAAATGCTTATTTATCTTGTCAGTTGGTAATCTGCAATTAGTAGTCCTGGCGAAAGATTTAATCGCGTGGTCAATTTGCGAATCATTTCAACAGTCAATTTGCGTTTACGATTTAATATTTCGGAAACCCTGCTTTTACCGCCAATCTCATTGACTAAATCAATTTGTTTCAGCTGCATTTCTTCCATCCTAATCTTAATCGCTTCTATAGGATCAGGTGCATCAATAGGATAATTCTTTTTTTCATATTCATCAATCATCATCCCAAGCACATCAGCCTCGTCACTTTCTTGTGTACTGATTACTGCGTCAAAAATGATTTCAAGCCTTTTTAAAGCAATTCGATAATCTGTTTCGGTTTTTATCGGTTTTATATTCATGTCTTTGTTCTTTCAAATAGTGTTTGCATCAATTTTATCATATTCGGAATGCGTTCCAATAAATCGGATAAAAATCCATTGCTTCTCAAAATTAAATTTTGCGACTAATCGGTATGAATTGCCCTTGATATTAAAAACCATACGGCTATTCTTTAAAATACTTGCATTTGCATAGGTCATTTTAATATCAGCAGGTGTTTTCCATTCAGAACTCAAGGCTGTATCATACCATGTTTTTAAATACTGCTCTGAATCCGGTTGCAACTCCCAATATTCTCTCAATGTACTTTTTGAAAATATTCGCTCCATGTTAATTTAAATTCGCTGACAAAGATAAAAATATATTCTCATTTTGGGAACTTTCTAATGAAAATGACTTCTTTTTCTACTGACTAGATAAGCTTCTATTTATGGCTTTGAATAAACGCATTCACCTCCTTACAGAAAAAGGATTCATCTTGTAACATGATGTTATGTCCGCAAATTGGGGAAATAACTATTTTTTATCTTGGGTATTGAGCGCTTATAAACATCATCTTCCAAGCCTCCGGCAAAAAAAATTCAATCAAATTGCCATAATCTTAAAATACTGCAACAATATCTATATCGCTATCATCATTGTAATTGCCTTTTGCATAAGAACCAAAAAGAATAATCCTGATGTAATTAAAACTCTCATTCACAGCATTCGCGTATCTGTGCGCTACATTTAAAGCATCTGTTTTATCCATGGATCTTATAATTTTAATTTTTTCTAATAAAGGTTCAAACGAAGTCGTCCAAAGTCTTTATTTGAAAACATTGTTTTGGGCAAACTACAAGGCATTAACTAATCTTCAATCTTCGCATGTCTTGCGAAAACCGACATAAACCGTCCGGGAACCGGTGTTTCATAACGTACCTCTGTGCCATTCACCGGATGGATGAAGGCCAGAACCCTTGCATGAAGGCAAGTCCGCCCGATAAGATTGGTCTTGGCTCCGTATTTTTTATCTCCAACAACCGGGTGTCCCAACTCTTTCATATGCACCCTGATCTGGTTTTTGCGTCCTGTCTCAAGCTTTACCTCGACCAACGTGATCGCATCACCACGTCGGAGAACTTTATAGTGCGTAATCGCTTCATCACCTTCTCCAGGAACTTTTGTTGAATACATGATCAAAGCCTTGTTCTCTTTAAGGAATGAGCGAATCGTACCTTCATCATTCTCCACCACACCTTCTACAACTGCCACGTATGTCCGCTCAATCACGGCATCATGCCACGCGCGTTGCATCTTCGACTGCACCTCTTCGCTCTTGGCAAACATCATAATACCGGATGTGTCGCGGTCGAGCCGGTGAACGACAAAAATGCGGTTGTTCGGATTCTCACGCTTCACATGTCCGCTTAGAATGCTGTAGGTCGTGAGCAGTTTTTCTTTTGCTGTAGCAATGGAAAGCATACCCGCTTCCTTCTCAATAACAATCAGGTAAGGATCTTCAAAAAGAATCCGTAAGCCCTTGTATTTGATCTCTTCGGGAATCTTACCCATTGTAATTGTCACTTTCTGACCTTTCAAAACAGGATAGTCAAACTGAGTAATCGTATGATAATCAACCGACACTTGTCGGTGAGCCAATAGTGCTTTAACTGTGGTTCTGCTTTTCCCTTTGAGCTGATCTATTAAGAATTTGAGCAATTCCGAATTCTCTGTCACATCTAACAGTAGCTGTTTAGGTGCAGGTTTTTCGGGACTTGTTGGTATTTGTTCCATATTATATTGATTTTTAATTTTTTAATGATAAACTTTTTCAAGTAGAAATGAATCCACACGATCGGTGTAATTGAAATTGGTTGACTTCAGCAGATCGAGGTAAGCTTTCACCACTTCGGTACTATTGCTTTCAGGATTTTTCACAATAAACGACTCGAACGCGACTTTGGAACTATCATTCAGGCGATTCGTTGCAGGATCGAATACCCTCGAATTGTCCATTCCTGCCAAAAAAGCACCCATATATTGCGAATATTGATCCTGTGCCATCTTGATTGAAATAAAATCGGGATATTTTGTGATGAAATTCTCCCATGTAACAATTCGTGAAGTCAGCGAATCGGAAGAAATAAGGATTCCGCCGTCCTCGGCAAATCGGGTCTGCTGTTCTTTGCTTCCGATGGTAAGGTATTCGCGGTAGGCAGGCGAAAGCGCAGGTCCAAAATTTTTCAATAAATATCCGGTTTGAGGCTCCAGATAAACTGTACCCTCCATCGAACTAAGGAAAATTCCGTAAGAAGCAAGGGAAACTTTTAACTGTTTTACCGCCTCGGATGAAGGAGCCTTTTCAAGTTGTGAATTGACACCTTCGTTATTTTCGAGATAACTTCCCGCCACGCTATTGTAGAAATCGTTGAAAACAACAAACATTGAGTCGCGTGTAATCGTATCGGCAACACTATTTTTAAAGAGCATGGTGGCAGCATCCAACGAGGAAAGTTCACCCTGATCGAGCTTATCAAGTAATTTGCGGTAATCATCAGCATTGGTTAACTTCATCTGCATCAATTTCTCCATATCGACGGCTGAGTCACCTTTTGCCAAAGAACCATTATCAGAACTTTTTGACTGATTGAAATTACAGGAAAATAAAAAACTACTAATCAACAAGATAAAAATAGTACGCATCGCAAATGTATTAATAGAATATTTTGACAATCAGACTCCATGATTAAAAACAACGTTCGGATTTCCGAGGTCACTAAGATACAGAATCATCTGTTGCTTCCGTGCGAAAAGACCGACGAACAACAACTATTTATTGACGACGCTAAAACGTACAAAAGGCCATCCCGAATGTGATCGGAACAGCCTCTTAATGAATTCAGATATCGGAAATCAGCAATTATAAGCGTGCTTTAATTGCTGCAGTTTCCTTTTCGAAACCCGGCTTTTCGAGCAGGGCAAACATGTTCTTTTTGTAGGCTTCAACACCCGGTTGGTCGAACGGATTGACATTTAGAATATATCCGCTTATACCACAGGCAATTTCGAAGAAATAGATCAACTGACCCAAATAATATTCGTTTAACTGTGGAATATTTATTCTGATATTTGGAACGCCTCCGTCAACATGGGCAATCGAAGTTCCCAGTTCAGCCATTTTATTGATGTAATCAACCCTTTTTCCTGCAAGGAAATTAAGTTTATCAAGATCGGCTTTATCTTCAGGAACAAGCACTTCATTGTCAACATTTTCGACCGAAAGAACGGTTTCAAATAAAATGCGTTCGCCTTCCTGAATATATTGACCCATTGAGTGCAAATCGCTCGAAAAGTCAACACTGGCAGGGAAAATTCCCTTCGACTCTTTTCCTTCACTTTCGCCGTAAAGTTGTTTCCACCATTCGGCAAAAAAGTGCAGTTTAGGATTGAAGTTCACCATGATCTCAACTTTTTTCCCAGTTTTGTAAAGTGCATTACGGGCAGCAGCATATTGAGCAGCAATATTTTCTTCGAACGGAACATCGGCTCCGCAGGCAACTTCCATCGATTTTGCACCGCTGACCAGTTCGCGAACGTTGAATCCGGCAATGGCAATGGCAATCAAACCGACCGGAGTCAGGACAGAATAGCGACCACCAATATCGTCAGGGATCACAAATGTTTTATAGCCTTCTTCTTTAGCAAGTGTGCAAAGTGCACCGCGCTCAGCATCTGTGATGGCGATGATTCTTTTGCGTGCTTCTTCAACACCATACTTTTCTTCAAGATCCTGTTTCAGCAATCTGAAAGCCAGTGCAGGTTCAGTAGTAGTACCTGATTTTGAAATGATGGCACAAGCCCATTCTTTCGAATCGAGCAAATCACGCAATTCGAAAAGATAGTCCTCGCTGATATTCTGTCCGGCAAAAAGTACGATCGGTGATTCGAAACTCCCTTTTATCTGTGAAAATGAATCAGATAAGGCATCAATAACAGCCTTACTACCAAGGTAAGAACCGCCAATCCCAATTACTACGAATACTTCGAGATGTTTTGATTGCAGCTTCAATGCCACTTTTTCCACTTCGTCGAGTGTGGCCTCCGAAATAGAAGAGGGAAGGTCGACCCAACCTAAGAAATCGCTCCCTTTTCCGGTTTTTTCATGCAGTGCAACATTTTGTTGTTCAGCTGCTTTCTTGTAAGATACAATTTCGTCATTCGAAACAAAATCGTAAACTTTTTCCAGGTGCAAAGAAATATTTGTCATAAAGAAAAAATATAATTTAACGCAAATGTTCTGTTAATAATCGGATCTCAATTGCTGGTGAGATGTTTTCGTATATAATATTATAAACCGAATCAGTGATCGGCATATTGATATGATGCTGTAAATTAAGCTCTTTAATACATTTCGTGGCGTAATAACCTTCAGCGATCATGTCCATTTCGAGCATGGCTGACCTTACAGTATAGCCTTTACCTATCATTGTTCCAAAGGCACGGTTACGCGAAAACTGCGAGTATCCGGTAACCAGCAGGTCTCCAAGGTAGGCAGATGATTTAATATCACGCGTAATCGGATGCACCGTATCAACGAATCGTTTAATTTCCTGTATTGCATTCGACATCAAAACGGCCTGAAAATTATCACCATAGCGAAGACTATGCGAAATTCCGGCCGCAATGGCCATGATGTTTTTTAAAACAGCTGAATATTCCGTTCCCCAAATATCGTCTGAAATATGTGTGCGAATGGAAGGACTTTCAAGCAACATGGCAAACTGCCTTGCACGCTTTACATCCGGACTTGCAATTGTAAGATACGACAGCAAATCGCGTGCAACCTCTTCTGCATGGCAGGGTCCGGCAATAACGCCGAACTGATCGAACGGCACGTCGTAAAACTCATGAAAGAATTCGCCAACTACAAGATTATCATCAGGAATAATCCCTTTTATCGCAGAAATAACATACCGTTCGCCAAAATCAACATTAAGATGTTTCAATGTATCCTTCAGAAAAGCCGAAGGTGTCACAAAAACCAATATATCAGAATCTTCAACTATTTTATTGATGTCGGTATAAAAATTAATTCTCGACATATCAAACTCCACTGACCGCAGATAGTTGGGATTATGCCGGAACTTCTTGAAAAGCTCGATATTCTCCTCCTTGCGGATGAACCAATTTAATTCAGGTAGATTATAGATCAGTATTTTGGCGAGCGCTGTTGCCCAACTTCCGCTTCCAATAATAGCTACCCGGCTTTTCTCGTTAATTTCGGTCATATTACGGACAAATTAATTTAACCAATTTGTAACATCGTTAGCTGCAGGGTTAACTAACCCAAGTTGATTTTTTTTGTTGTAACCACATACATCGTTGAACAATTTACCCGGTTTCACCTCTTTTAGCTGAGATACTTTTTTATATCCCATTTTCATCAGAACTTCGACCCATTCTGCCGGAATTCCTAATTCGATATATTTATCTGCAGAATCTTCTTCGGCTCTTTTTTCCGGCTTCATCTGAGGGAACAGAAGCACGTCCTGTATTGATACAGAATTGGTCATCAACATGGTAAGGCGGTCGATTCCAATTCCCATTCCCGAAGTTGGCGGCATACCATATTCGAGGGCGCGCACAAAATCCATATCGATAAACATTGCCTCGTTATCGCCTTTCGCCGACAACCGCATTTGTTCCTGGAACCGGTCGAGCTGGTCGATCGGATCGTTTAATTCGGAGTATGCGTTGCAAAGTTCTTTCCCGTTCACCATCAGCTCAAAGCGTTCGGTAAGTTCGGGATTGTTTCGGTGTTTCTTGCAAAGCGGCGACATTTCGACAGGATAATCGGTTATAAATGTGGGTTGAATATAATTCCCTTCACATTTAGCGCCAAATATTTCGTCGATCAGTTTCCCTTTCCCCATGGTATTATCAAACTCAACACCCGTCTTTTGGCAAACATCACGAAGGCCATCTTCGTCCATATCCGAAATATCGAATCCCGTATATTCTTTGATCGAATCGAACATGGTGATCCGTTTATACGGCCGTTTGAAATCAATCTCTTTATCTCCTACGGGAATGGAAGTCTTGCCATGCAGCGCTACGGCTACACGTTCGATCATCTCTTCCGTAAAATCCATCATCCAGTTGTAGTCCTTGTAGGCCACATAGATTTCCATTACTGTGAATTCAGGATTGTGTGTACGATCCATTCCTTCATTGCGGAAATCTTTGGAGAATTCGTAAACTCCTTCGAAACCACCAACGATTAATCGCTTTAAATACAATTCGTTCGCCACACGAAGGTAGAGTGGCATATTGAGTGCGTTGTGATGTGTAATAAATGGACGGGCGGCTGCTCCTCCCGGGATAGGCTGTAAGATAGGAGTTTCAACCTCGATGTATCCGCGATCGTTGAACATCTCGCGCATCTGGTTGATGATCTTTGTCCTTTTCAAAAACACCTCTTTTACGTGAGGATTAACAATCAGGTCAAGATAGCGTTGGCGATAACGTTGTTCAGGATCGGTAAATGCATCAAATGTTTTACCCTCTTTTTCCTTTACAACCGGTAATGGTCTGATTGACTTACTTAGTAAAACAAACTCTTTCACATGGATTGTAGTTTCGCCCATCTGGGTAATAAAAACATATCCCATTACACCAATAATATCACCAATATCAAGCAGCTTTTTAAACACTTCATTATAAAGGGTTTTATCTTCTCCGGGGCAGACTTCATCACGGTTGACATAAATCTGGATTCTTCCGGTTTCGTCCTGCAATTCGCCGAATGATGCCTTGCCCATAATACGCTGGCTCATAAGTCTTCCTGCAAAAACAACCTCCTGAAGATTGGGGATCTCAGCGTTGAATGTAGTTAATATCTGTTTTGCTGTGACATTGATTTTGAATTCATTAGCCGGATATGGATTGATCCCAAGATCGCGCAGTTTTTGCAATGAAGATCGTCGGATCAGTTCCTGCTCGCTTAATTCTATATTGCTCATTTCAAATATTTACCTTCTGTTTTTCGAAAAATATCGGCAAAGGTACAAAAAGTTATCCTTTTGAAAATGTTTACTTTTTAGTATATTTGGGGAAATTATTGAGAACGAAGCTGAATTAAGAAGTTCATATGCAAAAATCGTGGAGAATAAAAAAGCCAGCTGATATAAATGATCTAAAGCACTTATCAGCAGCTTTAAATGTCGATATGGCGATCGCCAACTTACTTATACAGCGGGGGGTTAAAACTTTTTCCGAAGCCCGTTCGTTCTTCAGGCCTAAGCTCACCGATCTCCACGATCCATTCCTGATGAAAGATATGGACAAAGCAGTGGCCCGTGTTAAAAAAGCAATCGACAACGATGAGAAAGTAATGATCTACGGCGATTATGATGTTGACGGTACCACATCGGTCGCATTGATGTATTCATTTCTTCGAAGCAGACTTACAAATATTGAATATTATATTCCCGATCGGTACATGGAAGGCTATGGAATTTCGCGGCTGAGTATCGACTATGCATCTGAAAAAAAAATATCACTTGTTATTGTACTTGATTGCGGAATTAAAGCAAACGATAAAATTGCCTACGCCAAAGAATTGGGCATCGATTTCATTATCTGTGACCACCACAATCCCGAAGAAACTATACCTGATGCAGTTGCTGTACTCGATCCAAAACAGCCCGATTGTCCCTATCCATTCAAAGAACTCTCTGGTTGTGGTGTTGGGTTTAAACTAATTCAGGCTTTTTGTATGAGTCAGGGAATCCCTGAAGAAGTTGCATTTGAGCTACTTGATCTTGTAGTAGTTAGCATTGCTTCAGATATCGTTCCTGTAATTGGTGAAAACCGGGTGTTGGCATATTACGGTTTACTGAAACTCAACTCCAATCCATCAACAGGTCTTAAAACGATTATTAAATATGCAGGGTTGGTCGGTGAAATTAAGATCAACGATATTGTATTCAAAATAGGTCCACGGTTAAATGCATCAGGGAGGATTGAGCATGGTAAAAAATCGGTAGCCATTCTTTTGGCTGAGGATGCAAAAGAGTTGGATGATCTCGGACTTGAAATCAATTCATATAACGAGATCAGAAAGACGCTTGATCGTGACATTACACAGGAAGCTTTGGAAATCATCGAAAAGAGCCAGTTCTACAAAGGACGGGTATCAACTGTTATCTACAACCGCGACTGGCACAAAGGGGTCGTGGGAATTGTGGCTTCAAGATTGACAGAATACTATTACCGGCCAACAGTAGTTTTGACCGAGTCGAACGGACTGGCCACAGGATCTGCCAGATCGGTAGGAGAATTTGATCTGTATGAAGCCATTGGTGCGTGTGCCGATCTGCTCGAATCGTATGGAGGACATATGTATGCGGCAGGCTTATCAATGAAGCTTGAAAATGTAGCTGAGTTTTCGCGCCGCTTCGAACAGGTTGTCAGAAACTCAATATCGGAAGAACAACTTAAACAGACCATTGAGATTGATGCAAAAATCTCCTTATCTGACCTTTCCCCAAAATTCTTAAGATTACTTAATCAGTTTGAGCCTTACGGGCCGCACAATATGATGCCTACCTTTCTGACTGAAAATGTTTTTGATTCCGGATCAAGCCGATTGGTTGGGAAGAATAACGAACACCTGAAGCTTGACCTGATGGAAGCGAACCGTTCATCTTCGGTATTTTCAGGAATCGCATTTTCGCAATCGGATCATATCGAAATGATCAAGAAATCAGAACCGTTCGATATCTGCTATTCGGTTACGGAAAACGAATATCGCGGCAAGACTTACATGCAACTAAATGTCAGGGATATAAAATCCCGGCATGATGAAAATGAAAAATAAGACATTCTATATTTAACCATTGATTAAGTGTTAAGCGCTGAATTAAACAATACGAAAACGCTCTTAATAGAGACGCTAAAGCGCGACCTACCCGGCGAAAGAGCACATCGACTGATGTTACCTCACGGTCGTGAACTGTACCCTTCAGCAGACAATAACAGTGTTATACAAAGCAGCGTACTCCTATTGCTCTTCCCTTACAACGAGAAAATTCATACCTGTTTGATTCGACGCCCCTCATCAATGAGAAATCATGGAGGGCAGATTGCATTTCCGGGCGGAAGAAAGGAACTGCTGGATAAAGATTTAATTGAGACCGCCTTACGCGAATCATTTGAGGAAATAGGAACTGACAGCAGGCAAATAGAAATTATTGGTGCGCTCACCCCATTATACGTGAATGTCAGTAATTTTACGATCAATCCGTTTATTGGGTGGAGCGAAATCGTACCTGAATTTAAAATTGACAGCCGGGAAGTAGACGAGATATTTATAGTTCCTATCGAAAAGTTTGCGCATCACACAGCGTATCAATTAAGAGAGGTTACGACCATTAACGGCACTTTCGAAGTGCCCGGGTTTTATATTGATCAGCTCTTTGTCTGGGGAGCTACTGCAATGATCATTTCGGAATTCAATGAAGTATTTGAAAAACGCCTCGGCTAGCAAACGGTTAATCGTAAAATGTCCATGATAACCCAAACTGTGCCAGGGCCACCTGCGCCGCATACCCCGGGGTTGTGTAGTATCCGCTTCGCGTCATCATCGTACCAATATTTGAATATTTCACATAGAAGCGGGTTCTTTTGATTTTCAGGTTAACGAACGCGTCGATCCACGGATAATCTCCGATTTTCTCAGTATGCTGCACATAAAACATCCCAAGTGCAGGGTTGTAATAATCAGCATAATATCCTGTATCGTACCGGAAATCTGCCCCAAGCTGAAACGTCAACACTTTTGCATACACCCCTTGAAGAAAAATAGTATTCCGGGTCGAAATCTCCGGAACATGCATATACTTATCGGTGGTCGATTTCTGATAGATAACCGAATTCTGAATGTTTAACACGCCGAGCTTAAAATCCTTTTTAAGAAACACCTGGGCCACTGAAAATTCGGAACTTGCCTGTGCAGGAAGCGATGCTTCGTCCCAATACATATAATTGGTAACAATCGAATATTTAATTCCGGCTTTAAACCGCCTTGAAGGATTGTCATAAGAGGCGCCAACTTTCAATTCGTAGGTTTTATTAAAATTATTCGTCCATTTATAATGATTGGAATAGAAATGGTTGTAAAAATAGTCAGGAGTTGTGTTCGTCATACTTGCATTAATCTTAATAAACGAAGTATCCCTTGATGTTCTGATTGGTTTCTCAATCTGACCCGAAAGATCGAAATCGGCAAACCGGTATCCCTGGATATAATACCGTCCATTTGCACTCCAGTTCCAGAATTTCCCCTCGGTTCTGAAGATCGAACCGCCTACGAAAGTATTCGTCAGTTTGTCCGATTGTGTAAGTCCAAGGGGCGGCATCATTAGCCCCGGTGTATAAATCAATCGCTCGCGCGGATAATAAACATTGATCAAGTCATTGCCGATATAAGCCTGCTTTCCAAAAGTATATTTCCGGTCGGTAGCTTCTACCGCTTTAAGATAAAACATATTCGTAACACGCTTTATTCCTGATTTATCCTGCGTCGAAGGGAGGATGGCTGTTCCGGTAGTTCCTTTAATATTAGGAATGTTATCAGCCCCATAAAAATAAACCAGACCACGACCATCTGTAAACTCGAAGCTTGGATTCGGTTCAACCTCTTGAAAATAGCGCGAATTGTCTGAAAACTCCACCGTATGCATCAACGCAAAACGGGTGATAAATTTCTGAAATATCTCCGTTGAATCTTGTTGCTTAATCCACTTGCCAAATTTATACTGATGAGCAATTACGCCAAATGAATTCTTCGTTTCGGCAGAAACGCCGTCAAACCATACAGGAAGTTTTTCGGGTTTAAGATCAGGATTTTCAATATCGTCAGGAAATATAAGTCCGCCATTTTCCTGATTTGTGAATTTGTTCTTCCCGATTGTAAACCATAAATCATACCTTTCGATATTATAACTTGCAAACAGGCTGAGGTTATTGTCCTTGGCTTCCTGGCTCAGGTATTTACCTTGCGAAGTGATGGAACTGTACGAGAAACCCCAGTTAAACGACGGATTGATATTCTGCGTATGAAGGACATTCAACCACGTTTCGCCTTTGGGTTTATTGCTGAACCACTGGCCATATTCGAGTAGTGTAAAAGGCTTGGTTGTGTTGTAAAACCGGATATCGGCCGGACCTTTGGCGTAATATTTATAGTTTTTCGCAAACAAAAACGCGTCTGAATCGTACGACCGCTGAAAATAATCGTTACTCTGAACCGAAGCACCCAGATTTCCGAGCGATTGTGCTGTGATCGACTTTTTCAATACCGGGCTGTAGGTTTGATAATCAGCAAAAATCGTATCAAGACGGCCGCCTTTCAATCGCGAGTATCCGTCGTCGAATTGAAACACCTTCATTTTGAAAACAACGGTGTCTTTCTTTTCCTTTGAGTTCTTTTTACCCGGCCCAAATTTTTCCTGCCCACTATTTTGGCTGGAAGAACGGGCGCTGGAACTTCTATTTTGAGAATAGATATTTCCGGATGAAAAACAAAAGGCAACAAGAAGCAGAAATTTTAACTGAATACTCATAGGCTGCAAAGATAGACAATTCTTCAAACTGCAAATTGAACAATTCCACAATTCGGCTACCTATTTAAATCACCTCTTTTTAGGTCATCTGCACGACCATTCTGCATAAATCCCGGCCATTTTAACATTTGGCACAGCCATTTTCGATAAATCCTGGCCATTTTGGTCGTCGTCACTGGTTTACAGCACAAATGCACACCTTTTTGGGTTAGAGAACCTGCTTTACAGCATGAATGCACTACTTTTTTGGTTAGAGAACCTGCTTTACAGCATGAATGCACTACTTTTTTGATTGGAGAACCTGCTTTACAGCATGAATGCACTACTTTTTTGATTGGAGAACCTGCTTTACAGCATGAATGCACTACTTTTTTGATTGGAGAACCTGCTTTACAGCATGAATGCACAACTTTTTTGGTTGAAGAACCTGCTTTACAGCATAAATGCACAACTTTTTTGGTTGTCGGCATAGCTTTACACGTTTTAATTACACTACTATATTATTTCCGTTATCTTTTATGAATAAAAGAGCTTGCTATTTTTAATCCCTCTAAATAAGTGTATTGTGTAAAAATATTTAATAATATCGACATTATTATGAAACCATATTTTGTCTTTAATGTATACGAAATCAAATAACCAATTAAAATATAAAATTTATGGACCTAAAAGAAAAAACGTTTGGGGAAA
>Ga0209724_1000603_pt1 | contig 34132 bp, 28 predicted proteins | sample grotaG_FD_184143 | JGI IMG/M metagenome (GOLD analysis project Ga0209724, IMG submission 184143) | Glacier valley bacterial and archeal communities from Borup Fiord, Nunavut, Canada, to study Microbial Dark Matter (Phase II) -... | ecosystem: Environmental > Aquatic > Freshwater > Ice > Glacier ... | reverse complement strand
CCAGCACTCTAGGCCACGTCAAAATGAGAGTGCAAGAGCGGGCGGAAGCAAAGCGGGCGGCGGAAGCCGCTCCCACTTGCGACAAGTGCCACGATAGGCCAGCCGATAGCGGCGGCTGGTGTACTGACTGTCTGTTGGAATGTGAGAGTGAGCTATATGGCTAATCTCACACTAGAAAATGGGGCTACTCGCCCCCTCCACCCCCTGGTGGCACTCTTTCCCGGTATTCTGTTGATATTAACTATATTATCACCCTGGTTTACCTTTGGGGCTTTGTTGTTCGGCCTAGTGTTCCTGGGTGAGTGTATTGGGCGGTTAGATAGGGGGTCAAAATGGCACAAGTAACGATAGATTTATTCTTTGTAACAGGGGAAGGATTCGAGGGCCACATAGCCCTTATACCCGGCGAGGGTGAGAGCGGTTTCCAGCTACTACAGAGCGCAAGCAAGGCACTAAAGGGGGCCGGGTGCGCTGCAAGGCCAGTCAAAAGCTACGGGGGCGGTAGTAATAAGCAATCCGCCCCGCCCCCTGATAAGTGTCCTGAGTGTGGAACAGTAATTCAGCCCCGCCCCTGGAGTAAAGACGGAAAGAACTTTAACATTTACCAATGTCCAAAAGACAAAGAACACTTCAAACCTGTGTTCAAGCTAATTTAACTTTTTACCACCGAACCGGGCGGTTAATCCCGGTAGAAGGATTTACAGATGAACGATTTTACTTATGGGGAATTACGCGCTCTGGCTGAAAAGCTAAAAGAACGGCGGGCGGCGGTTGGACACGAAACATTCTATGCTGAATTGGCTGAACGCCCGCTCCCGGTGGAAGCACTTGAGGCTATCCACTACCTCGGAGTGCTTGACGCGATTGCTTGCCAGAAGATAGCTGAAAAGCTTTTCAATCAGAGTGAGGTAAGCCAGCCTGCATAACTAACCATTAACCAAAAATTGATACTTGTCAGATAACCCCCGGTCTACAAAGGCCAGGGGTTTTATTTATTAACTGATTTCGATTGTCTAATCCCCATCGGCATCAATATCAAATATCCAGGTTCCTTTTGCCAGCTTCTTGAGCTTTGTCTATTTGTTCGTCTACCGAACCGTTGTTTATTTGCTGAGAAGTTGAGACGCGAGCATAACAACTGAACATGTCATCAGGGCCGGGTTGATAGGTCATATTATGCTGCGGTTATTATTAGGCTTACTAGACCCAATTCTTTTACATTTGAAAGAGAAAATTTGAGATTTCCCATAGTGGTTGTAACTTCCTGACCGTCTTTTAGAAGTGAATTTATGCCAGTCGATAGCCACGTTGAGGATTCAGTCCAACTAGGCAATACATTTTGAAGTAGCGAAATAAAATATTGCACACTCTGGGTATTAGCAGCTTGGTTATCACTTACAGCCGTGATTGAAAGGTTAACACTGGTCAAATTTGTAAGCGGGCCAATAAGTTCAAGTAAGGCCAAACCATTAGGGGATTTTCCCATTGTACGAGGTTGGTTATTTACCTGACTGGATTCTTGAAATTTGAATTTATACTGTTTTTCAAACAGTACCTTAATTTCGCCACGGCTTAATCCAGTCCCTTTAGCCACAACGGTGGTGATTACGGTTTTAATGGTGGGGATAGGGGCGGGGGAAGTAGCGTTAACAATTGCAATTGCTGTTGCCGTTTGACGGATTTCAGCCACCTGGGTAGCGGCGGTTTGAGTAGCACTTGCGTTTACTGTTGGTTTCGGCGTGTCAGTAGGCGCAGACGTGGCACTTGGTTTTGGAGTCGGTTCGGGCTTTGGTGTGTTTGTTGGTTTGGCGGTAGGGGTTGGGGTAGCATTTGCGGCATTAATGGATTGTACTTTTTGGGTAAGCTGGTCAGGGGAGGCGATTTCACCTCCACAGGCGGTTAGTAAAATCACTAGGAATAACAAAAGAGATAATTTCTTCATAGCTCCCCCTGCTAAATCGTAATTACAGCGTTTATATTAATTAACCCTATCATACCATTTTGCAAGGGGAATTCAATGGTTTTATTTTCTGATTTGTATTACAATTATGATTGTTGGTATTAATCTGAAAAAATAAAAAGGCCCAAAACAATCGGCCCTTATATTGGTTTTATTTAGTTAAGCAAAAATGTTCTGTCCAGCCCCTTTGCGGCATGTCGAATCTTGACAGTTGCTTTCGACCAGGAGGTTTTATTAATTAATAGCCAATTCCTGGCCTATCCCCTGACTCGAAAACAAAGAAAAAGGTACAATCTACCGTCTCATAAAAATCAGGGGGCTTACAGAGCTTCGTAGCGTGAGCCAGGTTCATGCCTTTCTCTTACCTTTATGTGGGGTAGCGAACAGACCATTTTAATTTTCTAATCTACAATAGAACTGGTAAGCTTGATTTCTGACATAATACCTCTGGTAAAGGGTGTGTCGTCATGTCAAAATAATATTCCTTTGCACTTGCAGTATGGGGATATTATTTTTTTGTTTTAGATACCTCCAGCGCAAGCCCTAAGATACAAATACTCTAAAAAGATTGCCACAAACAGCAGGGTAAAGAAAATCCCGATTATTATCAGCCACCATTTTTGTTTCTCACTCATTGCCGACCCCTTATTCCATCGAATCCCAAACAGTTGACCAATATTGCCAGTCCTTAGAACCGCCCTTTGTTACTCCTGGTATATTTTGCTCAATGGCCTTTTGCTTCCCCTCCCCTTTTCGCTTGGCTTTCCACAGAATATCCCGAAAATCAAGGTCTGAACGTTCAGCGTTCAAATCGTTCAGACCGTTCACAGGCTCAAAAGAGCGTTCAGAAGGGGGTTCAGGGAGTTCAGACCGTTCCGGGGCCGCGTTCAAGCGTTCTGGTTCATCGGAAGCAACTTCCCCATTTACCCGGTGAGCATTCCAGGCATTTATCCTGATTTCGTTAGTAGTGGGGGGTTTCATCACACTAACTTTAGGTTGCTGGCTACCGCTACCAGGTTGGAAGTAAATTTGATTAGGGTAAGGGCTATTACCTGGGGGAGGGGCAATATACTCTAAAGTATCCTCCCGAAAGTAAACAGGCATATTGCCGTTAGGGTCTGGATTTAGGCGAGTTAACAGCACATGGCGGCGGGCCGCTCTATCCTCTAAATCCTCCCGGTGCAGGTTAACCCTGATATGATGGTCAGTTCTCAGGTTGGCAAAAAAGAACGCGGTGCAGCCTAACATCACGGCTACAATCAGGGATAGAAATATAATTACGGCTAATGTGTCCATTATTTCGCCTTCTTTCTATCTGTTCTTTGGGGGTCGGCCCCGCTTTTTAATACTTAATCCCGTCCGGCTGATTAAACCCGACAAAGGGCTAACCCGGCTGTGAATTTCGCTAATCATTTCAGGATTCAGATTTATGTATTTTTGAGTAGTAGAAATATCGCTATGACCTAAAAAGCTTTTCAAGAAGAATGGGTCAACGCCCTGTGCTGCCATCTCAGTAGCACAGGTATGCCGTAAATCGTGCCAGCCGAAATCAACCCCACTGGCCCGCTTCAATAGCTGGGAGATTGTTCCCAGGCTACTATCTTGCAATGCCGAGCCGTCCACACCTTGCCAGAATGGATTGTTTGGACTGGATTTATCGAAATTAGGATGATTAATATAGCTCGACAAAGCGGCCTGACAGTCAATGCCAAATGGCACTTCCCTTTTTCCAGTTTTGCCAGTGACAAAAGCCCGGCGAGTAGGAAGTTTAATGTCAGCTATTTTCATACTGACTAATTCACCCTTCCTAACGCCTGTGTCATAGACAAAGCTAACCAGGCCAAAGCCCGGCGGGCGGTAAATCCGCCTGATTCAGCTTTGGTTAATAGGAAACTGAATAATTTTGTCATATCGCTACGGGGAATTAGTTTTAAGGTCTGGTCATGTTTCTTGCTCTCGATTTCGACCCGGTTAAAAGGGGTAGCGGTTAGATGTTCTTCGTTAACCAGCCAATTAAAAAACACCCTGACGGTGCGGGCATAGTAAGTGATTGTGGCACTGGATAAGCGGTCACGAAAGCCATTATTGACCGTAGGAGCTACACCCCATCTTAAAGAGTTGGGTTCTTGCAGATAGGTAATAAACTCCCTGATTTCGCGCCGAGTAACATAGCGGGGGTGGCTACCTAACGCGGCGTAGTAGCCCGTGTCCTTATACCACCATAGGAATTTGGTCAGCACTTCCCCATAGCCCTTGATGGTTTTCTGGCTGCGTCTGGAAGCTTTACAGGCTACCAACCAATCATCAATGTAATTGGCAAAAGGGCAAACCTGGGGTAGCAGATTTAGCGAATCGGCTGCTTTTCTAGCATTTTGTTGGGACATTTTGCGGCCTTTTATAGCCGCCAAGAGAGGAGATTTAGGTTCAAAAAGGGGAGATAGGAAAGCCGACAATCAGAGTCGAACTGATGACCTGCCGATTACGAATCGGCTGCTCTACCAACTAAGCTATGTCGGCGCGACTGCTAATATATTAAAAAATCCCCGGCTTGTCAAGAAATTTAGCCTGTCCCTTTACTCAAGGGCCGAGCCACCTGGTTCTTTAACTGACCACCGCAGGTAGGGTGATGGTGAAAGTGCTGCCCTTACCGACCTCGCTCTCGACCTCAATGCTGCCGCGCATCATACTGACCAGTTTGAGACAAATGGTTAGACCCATCCCCGCCCCGCCAAACATGCGGGTAGTGCTGCCATCCACCTGCCGGAAACTTTCAAAGATATGCTCAAAATTTTCCTTCGCAATCCCGATACCGGTATCCCTGACCATAATTTTGTAACCAGTCTGACCGTTGGCAGTGGTGGCGGGCAAGGCTTTCACCGTAATCTGGCCCTTCTGGGTGAATTTGAGGGCGTTGGATAACAGATTGGTGAGTATCTGGCTAAGGCGGCGCGAGTCGTTCTCGACAATCCGGGGAAGGGCCGGGTCAATTTCGCAGCTAAAGGTTAACCCTTGCCCGATGGCTTGTTCTTTGGTGGGGTCGCAGCTAAAGCGTATTACTTCAGCCAGCGCGAACTTTTCTATCTGAAGATTCTCGCGTCCGGCCTCAAGTTTGGACAGGTCTAGCACATCGTTTATCAGATTTAACAGGCGGCGGCTGTTTCGCTCAACCCGTTCCAGGGGGTCGTTAAAAGTTTTGGGCACTAACCCATAAAACTCCGATTGAATCATCTCCACATAGCCCATAATCGAGTTTAGGGGAGTCCGTAGCTCGTGGCTAATATTAGCCAGAAACTCATTTTTAAGGCGGTTAGCCTCAGCCAAAGCCTGATTGGTGCGGCCTAATTCCTCTTTTTGCAAGCTGATGTCCTGGAAACGCAAGGCATTGGCGATAGCGATACTGGTCTGGTCAGCTAGGGTTTTCAGCAGAATTACTTCATCGTCGTCAAAGGCGAAAACCCGGTCACTCTGCACATCCAGCACCCCAATAATCCGATTAGCATCGCGCAACGGCAACACTATTTCAGATTTGGTTCTGGGCATTTGGGTCATTCGGCGGTAGCGGCTATCCTGACTCACGTCATGCACCAGCACTAATTCGCCATTACTGACGGCATAGGTTGTCAGGGTATCCTCGCTCAACGGGAGACTGACCTGAGCATTTTCTGGCACACCCTTTTCGCTTGAGCCAATCGAAAAAACCAGTTTATCCTCAACAATAAGCCCAACATTAACACTATAATAATTCAGTCTGCGGCGGACGGAGCCCGTAATCCGGCTGATAATTTCCGAAACATCCAGCAGCGAAACCAGCTCACGCCCGATGCGATTTAGTACCAGAAGTTGGTCGGCACGGCGTTGCTCGCTACTGTGGGAGCGGCTAGTTTCAACTGCCAGCACCACATAATCGGCGGCAGTCCGGCAAAGTCGCATTTCCCGTTCGTTCAGGGCGGCCTCTTTGGTGGATTCTACTAACAACACCCCGATTATTTCGTTGCCCTGGTGTATCAAAGGCACGGCAAGCTGACTATGCACCCCCGGCACATTTGCCATATAACCCGGCTCTTGCTTGACATCTTCCACCAAAACCGATAACCCGCTTTGGGCCACCTGCCCGCAAATACCATGACTTGGGGCGATACTTTGGTTAAGTTTTTCGTAACCTTTATGGGCTTTCAGGTGGAGTTGACTGTTTTCCAACAAATATAGAGCCACCAATGGGGAAGTAAAACAACCCGCTACGGCCTCTACGGCGGCCTGGAACAGATAATTCAGGTCGGTATTGGAAAGCAGGGCTACCCGAATCTGGTGCAGCATTTGCAGTTCCTGAGACTGGCGATAGACTTCACTCAGTAAATCGGTTCTGGAGGCTATGTAGCCCGTTTTTTCAAGCTGGGTGATGTACAGGTTTAATTGCTCAGCTTGGAGGTCAGTACCAAAATGAGTTGGCGGTTTTATGTTATTGTCCTCTATCGGATTCATTGTCTCTTCATCGTTCCGTTAGCCAAATTACAAAAAGGGCTTTTACTAAATATAACATTTCAACATAACGAAGAAGCTTACGAAAATGTAGAAATTTTAAGGTAGCTGACATGGTGGGCTTGTCATTCTGAACAAAGTAAAGAATCTCGATGTTTTAAGCAAGACCCTTCGCAATCTCAGGGTGACAGTGGTGGATTTGTCATTACTCGTTACTCGTTACTTTTAACTCCGCTTGCCAGACCAGGAAATATAACCTAAAATCCGGGTTGCGCGGACGACAGGAGGACAGGATGAGTATAGTAGGGGAGCGTGCTACCGAGAGCGATAAACCCCGTTTTTCAGTAAAAGCCTGGCTAAAATTTGGGAGTTTGGGGCAGGTGTTCCTAGGCCATTTTTTGCTGACCACCCTTTTTACCTTTCCCCTGCTCTTTAATTTTGGTAGGGCCCTGCCCGGTCAGCTAATCGAAGACCGCGACCAGAATATCTGGAACTTGTGGTGGGTGCGGGAAGCCCTGCTACACCTCCGTAACCCCTTCCGTACCGATTTTATCTATTTCCCAGACCGCACCAGCCTCTATTTCCATACCCTTCACCCCCTGAACGGCCTTATCAGCACGCCCGTGCAGATACTTTTTGGCCTGACCGTCGCCTATAACTTTATCGTCTTTTTTTCTTTTATTATGGCGGGGGTGGGAGCTTACCTGTTGCTGGATTATCTGTGTCAGCACAAAGCCGTCGCCTTTACCGCCAGCCTGATTTTTGCCTACGCCCCCTACCATCTCGGCACACTCAAGGGGGTAATGCAGCTAATTTCGCTGGAATGGTTACCTTTTTATGTGCTGTTCCTGCTCAAGGCCAGCCGCGAACCCCAAAATCGCCTTGTTAATAATCTGTTGGCGGCCCTCTTCCTGGTTTTTACCGCCCTGACCGACTGGTATTACACCCTGTTTTTGCTAGGCTTTACTCTACTTTACATAATATATCTGGTTATTATAAGCAAACCTAACCCCCTAACCCCCTTCCCTAGCAAGGAAGGGGGAACAAAATCCTCAGAGAAAGACGATGAGGTTAATCAGGGTGCGCCAATTTCGCTCGTCCCTAAAATAGGAAGGGGTAGTGGGTTTTTGCAAAAGGGCGGTTCGCGAACCGCCCCTACGCAGTCCTCAGTCCTGAGCCCTCAGTCCTTTGGTGCGATTGGTCTGACGCTGGTGGCGTTTGGGGTGGCGATGCTCCCAGTGTTAATCCCCATGCTGAAAGAGCTGAATAGTGCCAGCTATTTTCTGCCCGACCCGGCGGACACCCGTAAATTCTCGGCAGACCTGATGGCCTTTTTTATTCCGCCCACCACTTCCAGCTTTTTGGGCTGGACTAGCCAGAACTTCCCGGCTAACTATGTCACCGGGCCACTGGCGGCGCAGGTTTATCTGGGCTATGGGGCGTTGGGTTTGGCGATTTTGGGGATAATAGTAACTCGGAAAGCCTGGTTTTGGGGCGGGGTGGCTCTAACTTTCTGGGTGTTGTCGCTTGGCCCCGCCTTGCGGGTGAACGGGGCTAGTCCCGGTTGGTGGCTGCCCTTTGCCTTGCTGGAAAATCTGCCGGTGGTGAAAATTACCCGCAGCCCTGACCGCTTTATAGTAATAACGATGCTAGGGTTGGCGGTGTGCGCCGCCTTTGGGTTGGTCTGGTTGGTGAGCAAAGTGCCTCGGTGGAGTTGGTCGGTGCTGGGGGCAGTGGGACTGCTGATAACCATAGAGTTTTTGCAAATCCCCTATCCAATTAATAGTTTTGAGGTTTCGCCCTTTTTTGAGCAACTAGCTCAGGATAAAGATGATTACGCCCTGCTGGAACTACCACCCCAGGCCGGATTCTGGACGGGCGCGCCCCGGATGGCCGAACAGACGGTACACGGCAAGCGGATTTTCGATGGCTATATCTCGCGGGAATACGACCATCCATTTCAGCGTCGTGCCCCTGGCTTTATGGAGCTAACGACCCTCAAGTTTGGGGCGGATATTGTGCCGTCCGCCGCCGAGCAACAAAGCTGGTACGACGCTTTTCGCTATTACCATGTACGCTATATTATCTTGCGCTTGCCCCAGGATGATAAACAACGGGCCACCGCTAATCTGGCTAATTATCGGGCGGCGATTGCGCAAATTGCTCCCGGCGACCCAATCTATCGGGATAAGTTTCTGGAAGCCTACGCCTTGCCCGCCCCACCCGCCAATCCTCATCCCTTTGTCGAAATTGGCGATGGCTGGTATGAGCCCGAACCAACGGGTGCTGCCGCTACCTACCACCGTTGGGCGGCTGGCTCGGCTAATTTATACCTCACCTGGCAAGGCCCAGTCGAGACTAAAACTACCCTAAAGCTGGACATGTTGGTGCTGGAAGGCGAAAAAGCCGCCCGCCTCAGCCTGGATGGGGCGACGGTTTGGGATGGGAAGCTCAACACCGCGCCCCAATCCTTGAATATCCCTCTGACCCTCACACGCGGCAAACACACCCTGAGTTTTGAGGTAAGCGGGCAAGCCACTACTCCCCTGGCTTTGGGTTTGGGCAACGACTCCCGCCGCCTGTTGTATCTAGTGACAAATATATCGTTCCCCCTTCCTTAAAGTGGTCTAAAACGTTTTGTTAGTTTCAGGATAGTGCTTGGCAAGCATGCTGAGTTTTGGTATCATTTCTATAGCAATAATTATAATGGGCTGGCGTTCGTCAAATTATTTTTTAATAAAAGGATTTTTAAATGGCTGAAGAAAAACAGGGCAAAGCGGAAAAAAGCGAGCCGAAGGTGCTAGAAGGCGATATTGTAGAAGCCGACTCGGAAGATTACGATGAGGATGAAGATGGTTATTACGCCACTGAGAATGAAGAAGATGATGAGGAATACGAACAGGGCGCGGTAAACCTACAGAATTCCGACCTACAGGCGCAAGCCCGCAATCTAGCGAGTATGCTAAGCGGGGAAGGGCTGATGGGCCAACTCTCGGCTTTGATGGGTGGGGGCAAAATTACGGGTTCTCAGGCTAATTATGCTAAAGGGCAGGCTTTACAGGCGACGGGCGACCTGGAAGGGGCCGCCGAAGCCTATCTGGATGTTATTGAGGAAGACGACCAGAATCTCAAAGCCTATGTCGCGCTTGGGCAGGTTTTGTTAGCGATGGATAATCCCGACCAGGCGATTACTTTTCTGGAACGGGCCAAAGACCTTGACCCAGACGATGCGGGTTCATATCTCTATCTAGGGTACGCCTATTACGCCAAAGAAGAATTTGATAAGTGTGTAGAAAATTTCGCGGTGGTGGCCGAGCTTGAGCCAATGCACCATTTGGCCTGGAACAATCTGGGATTTGCCCAATATCTTAATAAGGATTATGAGGGAGCGATTCAGAGTTTTAGCCGGGCCGGGGATATTGGTAGCGAACGGGCCTATTATAATCTGGGGATGGTGCGGCTGGTGCAGGGCAAGGAAAAAGAGGGTTGGCAATCCTATGAAGATGCCGAGGAGCTTGACCCACACGGCAACCAGATTGAGGAACATCTTCCCGACCTCTATAGCGCGGTGGAGCTTCACCCCGAAGCCGCCCCTTTGCTCAATACCTCTATTGAGCGGTTGCTCGAACGAGCCGAAGAATTGGGCCTCGACCTGGATTCGGGTGAGGACGAGGATGATGACGAAGGGTGAAGGATGAGGAAGGGAAATTCGTAGGGGCGGGGTCTCCCCGCCCGGAAGAAATATTCACAAGGATAGACAGGATATTTCGGAAATCGAAAATCGGGAAGAATTGTAGGGGCGTGGTTTTCCCCCTGAGTACAGGAGAGGCAGGCAAACCCGCCTCTACAAAGCGGTTACGGGACAACAAAAAGAATAAAGAATAAAGTATGGGCAACCAGGTTAAAAATACAAAACCCAAAGTGAAAAACAGTACGAATTTATTAAACCCTAATAATATAGAGTTAATTCGACCAGCCCATCCCCCAACCCTCAACCCCCATCCCCTGACTTCTTTTTCATCCTTCATCCTTCCTACTTCATCCCTGCTGCTAATCCTGCTGGGTTTGTGGTTGGGTTGGCGGTTGTTGGATGGAACGTTGAGCTATTATCTCCACCCCCGCTTTAACTTGCTAATTGCGGCAACGGCGGCACTATTAATTTTATTAGGCGGGAAAAATCTACTCTTGGGCCGACCAAAAAAACCTGACCCGCATGCTATGCTAAATCCGGCGGCTCTGGTACTATTGGGGTTAGTGGTAGGGTTAGGTTTGCTGGTGACACCGCAACCCCTCGAAACTAATCGCCTAACGGGAGGCGCAAACAGTGGCAGTGCTAACCGGGCTCTCTCGGATGCTTTGCTGAAACAAAATTGGCAAAACAACCCTAACCTGGATACCTCCCACTGGAATTTGCTGGATTGGAGCGCGGCTCTGAACGATAACGAACGTGCCGCCAAGCTTACAGGTCGCCCGGTGGAGGTAACAGGCTTTGTGGTGCGGCCCGAAGGGGTGGGTAGTCGCTACTTTTTGCTGGCCCGTTACGTGGTGGTATGTTGCACCGCCGATAGCACCGCCCTGAAACTCCCGGTGATTGCCGCCGGAATCGCTGGACTGGAAGAAGGGCAGTGGGTGCGGGTACGCGGCACATTGGGACAGGCCACCAACGGGGTATTTGGCTTCCTGGCGGATAGTGTGGAAAATATCGCCCGCCCCGCCCAACCTTATATTTATCCATGATAAAAAATGTTCGGCAATTTTACATACTAATAATGTTGGTAGCAGTCGGGCTGGTGGTGGCCTTGAGCCTCTTTTTAATAATCGGGGACACTGCCGGGATACCCTTACAAGCTAAATTTGCCTATCTGAGCGAAGGAAAAACAGGCTTACCCCAGGTAGCGATTACCTTTGAAGGGGGCAATTTGCCGGAGCGAGCCGCCACCGAGTCGGCCTTTGAAATCAGCCCACACCTACCCGGCGATTTTAGCTGGGAGGGCGTGGTAATGTTTTTCACCCCTGCCAGCCGTCCCCTGCCCGACATCACATATACGGTTAATTTGCGGGGCGGACTGAAACTAGGTTCTGGGCGGCGGCTGGACTATGGGCAGAATAGCTGGACTTTCCATACCCGCCCCTTGCGCTCCGCCTATTTGCGACAGGAGGGCTCGGCGGTTAATTTGTGGCTGGCGGAGGTGGACGCTAAGGGCATGCTCCAAACTCGCCGCCTGACCAACGAAACCGAGCGGCAGGTGCTGGATTTTAGCGTTTCGCCGGGAGGGGAGCGGATTGTTTACAGCTTGCAGGAGGCTAATCAGCGCGAGGCGGGCTTATGGCTGGTCAAAACTGCCGGGCCTGACCCACAAAAATTAGTATTTGAGGCTAACATTCGCGCCACCGCCCCCCGTTGGTCGCCAGCCGGTGAATTAATCGTCTACGAGCGGCGGCTGACTTTTGAGAAGGGCGGATTTGTGCCAGCCCAACTCTGGTTACTACGGGCTGATGGCACAAGCCTACCCCCGCTCTATGGTGGAGCGGATAAAGCCGGGGTCGGGCTAGTGTGGTCGGCGGGTGGCGACCAGGCCTATTTCTGGGAGCCAAAACGGGAGGCGGTGGCTATCTTTAATTTTGCGGGCGAACCCAAATGGAAAGAGATTCCCGGCCTTAAACCCGAAGCTTTAGCTCCCTCGCCGGATGGTCGCGAGATATTAATTAGCTATTTTGACTTCAAAAGTGCGGTAGAACGCCAACTTATTAGCAGGGTCAGCCTCAAAGCGGGGCTGGAAAGTGGCTCACCCTTAACCACCCCACCAAACTTTAATGACCGCTTCCCCGTTTGGTCGCCAGATGGTAAACAGGTGGCTTTTTTACGGCAAGGCCCAGACCGTAGCGCAAGGCTCTGGCTTTTCGACCCTGCCAACGGAAATACCCACCCCCTTTATTCGCAGGCTACCGAAACCCAGAGTCACGGGCTGTTCGAGTGGTCGTCCGATAGTCGCCAGATAATTTTGGAACGGTTCGGGGTGGGAGGGCGGCCCGGTCAGCCCAATAGCGAGATTTGGGCAATCACAACGTCCGGCGAAAATCCCCGCCGCCTTGCTTCTAACGGTTTCAACCCAAAATGGATTAACTAAAATCTAAAATCTAATATTAAACCACTTTAGACCTTTACCTCATTACTTTTTCCGACAACCGATGATCGATGACCAACATCTTTTAATCCTCATTGTGAACGCCTTTTCATAATCTTCCTTACAAGATTCACGTCTGTGTAACCCAAAAGTTGGATACTAATAAATAACAAGGGTATCAAATTGGTATAAGTCGTTGTAACGTTTTGAACTTTATCGTAAAACTAAATAATGCAGAGCACCAACAACCAAAGAATTAAGCCGCTTAAAATATAAATTTCGTGTGCCCCTCCCCAGGAATGAAAAATGGGAGCGGGTGATTTTTGGTTTTAAGGGGCAAACTGGTGGTTAGGGGTTCATACCAGAAAAGAATAAACAAGAGGGAATTGGAAGTGAACAATATTAAAGTGGGGAAATTCAAAAAATCGGTAAATGGGATACGCCTGTTAGTGGCGATTTTGCTATTAATGGCAATGGCCCTACCTGGTTTTCAGGCCAGTGTGGATGCGGCCACTCCCACCCCCGGAGCCAAAGCTACCGCTAAATCAACCACGCCCGTCGCTAAAACGAAACTACCTATTCAGCGTGCTATACCTAAATTAAGTAGTGGAAATTCGCCAGCCAGTCCAATTCTGGTAGTTTATAATGATAGCTATAATTCGTCGGTAAGCCTCGGTAATCTGGGACGACTGCTCGGCGAAATTATGAAGACGGAAGGGTTCAATTCCTTCGATAATGAACAAGTTGTTAATGTCACATCTGACCTGCTAACCGCTTACGATACGGTGGTGCTGTCTCAAACCAGCCTGACAGCGGCTCAGGCTACCCTCTTTAACAACTATGTGTCGGCGGGCGGCAACCTGATTGCCATGCGCCCGGATGCCCAATTAGCTTCTGTTTTTGGTTTAGGGGCTTCGGCTGGTACACTCTCTAATAGTTATATGGCGATTCAGACTGGCAATAACTACGGGTCGGGCTTTACTTCTACCAGTCTCCAAACACATACTACTGCCGACCAATACGCTATTGGCACTGCTCAAACCGTTGGGCTGCTCTATAGTAATGCCAATACTGCTACTAGCTACCCGGCTGTAGTTGTTAATACTTATGGTAGTGGTAAAGCCGCCGCCTTCACCTATGACCTGGCAACCAGCATCGCCCTTTTACGGCAAGGCAACCCAAACCAGCTTGATACCGACTCGGACGGGGACGGGGTAGTCCGTATCATAGATATGTACTACAACTGGATTGACAAGAGCAAAATGCCCTTGCCCCAGGCGGATATCCAACAACGACTTTTCGGGCGGATTCTGGGCCAATTTAACCTGAGCAAAAAGCCTTTGCCCCGCTTCTGGTACTTCGCCAACGGCAAAAATACCGTTAGTGTAATCACCAGCGATGCTCACGCTAACCCGGACAGCTACTTCCAAGCCGTAATTGATACCCTGAATACCTATAATGCTCGCACAACTTTTTATATGGCGCAGGCTGGCGAACCTAGTGCGACTAATGTAGCTACCTGGCAATCGCAGGGTTACAGTTTTGATATTCATCCCTATAAAATAGATACGCCGCTTAGCACCGGTTACGATAACGACCTGTCCTGGTACGCTTTACGCTTTGGGGTCAACCCCTCCACTCACACTACCCGTGTTCACCGCTTGCAATGGCAGGGCTGGACAGATGGAGCAAAAATTGGGGTAGCGCGGGGTTACGCAATGGATTATACCCCCTATCGTTATGGAGAATGGTTACAGAACCCCGATACTAGCTGGACACGTGGCTATATGACGGGGAGTGGGCTGCCCATGAAGTTTATTGACGAAAGCGGTAATATCGTCAATAACTTTGGTCAATACACTGAAATTGCCGACGACCAGATGCTTTATGCTGGGCCGGAAAATCTCAGCACTGCCGATGCGGTTCTTTATACCCAACAGGCCCTTGATAATAGCGAGGCCGGAGATAATCAGGCTGTCGTTTTCCAGATGCACGTAGATTATTTTCAGGGCGTAATTGATTGGGCTAATCAGGCTTTGACCTATATTACCAGCAAAAATATTCCGATTTATAGTGGTGAAGACTGGTACAAATTTACCCAGGCGCGTTACAATAGCAGTTTTGCCAATACTGCCTATAGTGGCAACCAACTTAGCTTTAACGCCACCACTACCGCCGCCCAAACCCTGATGTTGCCCTGGAGCAACGGTAGCAATACTGTTAGTGCTGTAACCATCAACGGAGCGGCAGCCACCGTCAGCCCGCGTATTGTGCGTGGTGAAAATTTCGCTTTTGTAAATTTGCCTTCTGGTACTTCCAGTGTGGTAGTTACTTATGCAGGTGGCGCAAACGTTACCCCGACCCCAACCGTAACGCCGACCACTACTCCTGCGCCAACCACCACTCCTGCCCCTACGACTACAACCGTAGCGACGACTACCCCTGCACCAACCACTACGCCTGTGCCCACGAACCCGACTATCACTTCGGTTTCGCCGAATCTGGTAACAAATCTGGCAGGACAGACCGTCACTATCACTGGTACTAATTTTACCAGCCCCGTAACGGTGGCCCTGTCTGGTGCAGCCCAATCTGGCGTGACGCTGGTTAATAGCACTACTATTACCTTTAACCTGCCAGCCAGCTATACCGTAGGTACATATAATGTTCAGGTAACGAGTAATGGGCAGAGTGTAACTTTAACGGGTGGGCTGGTAGTATTGCCTCCCGCTATTATCCAGACTACCCAAAGCGACTTCAATAGTGGCACGCCCACTGGCACAATCGTTACTAACCGGGTAAATGGGGAGGTCAAGCTCCGGGCCAGCCTGGAAGATTATTTCGCGGGCACTACCTTGGATACCACTCAATGGAGTGGAGCCCCCTGGAGCGCGGGCGGGAGCGTAACCGTTAGCGGAAATAAGGTCTCACTGGCGGGGGCCTATCTCCAGAGTGTAAACCGTGTACCTGTTACCTTGCTACAGGGGCGGGTCAAGTTTGCCAACAACGTTTCGTTCCAGCATTTCGGCTTCTCTGAGGATTTGAATAGTAGTTGGCTGTTGTTTAGCACTCCCAGCTATGACAGCACCCAGGTTTATGCCCGTACTAATATGGGTGGCACTTCGATTGATACTCCTTTAACCGGGGTAACGATGGGGGTCTACCACGATTTCAAAATTCTGGTAAGCGGTAATGCTATTCAGTATTATGTTGACGGAACCCTGATGGCAACCCACACCGCTACCGTCACTAGCCCTACCTTTGTTTGGCTAAGTACCGGGAATCAGGCCAACCCCCTGGAAGCTACCAGCATTATCGCCGGAAGCTATCCCACCACTGGCAGCTTTCTGTCGAGTGCCCTTAATGCTGGCAGCAACGCTACCTGGAACAGCCTTTATTGGCAGGCTACGGGAACGGCGACAATCAAGGCGCGTACTTCAACCGATGCTACCAACTGGTCGGCCTGGAGTACTCCTGCTTCGACCACTGGCACAGTTAATTTGAGTCTGACTAACGGTCAATATTTACAGTATCAACTTGATCTAGCCACTAGCGATGTAACCCAATCGCCCGAGGTTCAAGTGGTAGCCGGAGTTTATACAACGGTGGCTAGTACGCCAACCCCGACCACTACCGTTGCCACCACCACCGTTGCGACGACTACTCCAGTACCCACCACGACAACGGTTGCAACCACTACCCCTGCACCTACGACCACGACGGTTGCAACTACTACGCCTACACCCACTACTACCACTGTAGCGACCACTACGCCTGCCCCTACCACCACAACCGTAGTGACTACCCCAACCAGTGGGACAATTAACGCCCAAGTTGGGGCAAGTAGCGATGATGTGAATGAGGAAGGCACTTCTTATAGCGAAACTTCCAGCACGATTTGGGTGGGTAATGGCTCATCCACCACCGCCAGTTTTACCGGGTTGCGCTTCACCAATCTCCTTATTCCAAAGGGCGCGACTATCAATTCGGCGGCGGTGTCCCTTAACTCGGCTAGTGGGCAGTGGGTTGGCATTGCCTTCCAGATTGCGGCTGATTCGACTGGTAATAGCCCCACTTTCTCAAGCTCGGCTAAACCTTCGGGGCGTACTTTCACCACCGCTAAGGTCAGCCATTCTTCTGATACGCAATGGACGACTGGAACCTGGTATGCCCTGAACGACATCAGCACCATTATTCAGGAAGTGGTCAATCGGGCTGATTGGCAACCGGGCAACAGCATCTCGATTATCTTCAAGGGCACTGGTAATAACTGGGCTCGTAAGTTTGCCAACAGTTTCGAGGGTGGGGCGGCGAGTGCTCCCAAGTTAGCCATTAGCTATGGCGGCGGAGCCACCACCACTGCCGCTACTACGACGGTTGCGACGACGACCCCCGCACCTACGACTACTACGGCTGCCACTACTACGGCTGGTACAACCACCGTAGCCACTACTACGACAGTTGCGACCACCACCGTAGCGACCACTACTGCTGCCCCTACTACGCCGCCGCCCACCAGTGGGACGGTTACGTTGCAAGTGGCGGGGGGTAGCGACGATGTGAATGAGGAAGGCACAAGCTATACCGAGGACTCTAGCTCGGTTTGGGTGGGTAACGGCTCATCCGCCGCCGCCAGCTACACCGGGTTACGCTTTAATAGTGTGCATATTCCGCAGGGCAAAACCATTAGCGCGGCTTATCTGTCATTCTATTCGCCAAGCGGGCAATGGGTCAATATCGCTTTCCAGATGGCGGGTGACTCGACTGGCAATAGTGCGACCTTCTCAAGCTCGGCTAAACCTTCGGGGCGTACTTTCACCACCGCTAAGATTAATCATTCGTCCGATACCTTATGGTCGGCTAGTACCTGGAATAACCTGAACGACATGAGTGCGGTCATTCAGGAGCTAGTCAATCGAGCAGATTGGCAATCAGGTAATAGTATTTCGATCATTTTGAAAGGAACTGGTAGCACCTGGGCGCGCAAATTTGCCAACAGCTTCGAGGCGGGAGCCGCCACCGCGCCCAAGTTGGTCATAACCTATTCCTAAAAATGTAAATTTGGTCACCCATTACCCCTGCCTGGCGGGGGTATTTTTTTGCCAGATTGACAAAGCGGGGGTATCGCCTTTAAACTCTGGCTAACACCACGACAAACAGGGGGGTATTAAAAGAGTGTATCTGGCACAGGGGTGTCTCTGTGGCCTTTTTGTTGTTTTGTTCTGGGAGGAAAGTTTTAAAATGACGCAATTCAGTGGAGAGCCCTTGTTAATAGGGGTGGCTGGTGGTACGGGGAGTGGAAAAACTACTGTTGCCAACCATATTGTGCAGAATATTGGCCTGGAGCGGGTGGTGCAACTCCAACACGACTCCTATTACAAAGACCTCAGCCATCTTACGCAGGAGGAGCGCGGTCGGATTAATTACGACCACCCGGATTCGCTGGATAATGACCTGCTCTATCAACACCTTAAGGACTTAATCGCGGGTAACAGCGTTATGATGCCTAATTACGATTTTAAAACATTTAATCGGGTGACGCCCGGTACGCTGATAGAACCAAGACCCGTAATTGTGCTGGATGGAATTTTACTCTTTTCCGAGGAACGCATCCGAAATTTGATGGGGCTGAAAATATTTGTGTATACCGATGCAGATTTGCGGTTCATACGCCGCCTGCGCCGCGACGTTGCGGAACGGGGGCGTTCAGTAGAATCTGTGATTGAGCAGTATCTAACGACTGTACGGCTGATGCACCAGGAATTTATCGAACCTACCAAGCGTTATGCTGACCTGATAATCCCCGAAGGCGGCTTTAACGTGCCGTTACTGTTGGATAGGCTGGTCACGCTGGTACGTAGCATAAGCAGTGGTAATAGCTTACAACTTGATCGGCGTGAACTGTTTGCCGAGGCCAACGGCTCTTAATACCCTATTACTAACCCAAGATTAGCCGGGAGTCATGTTCTTGTGCATATGAGTGCTGTGGTCTTCTTCGCCTTCGCTACCCACGCTGCCATCAAACATTACGGTAGTAACCGGGTGAACATTGTCTTCGAGCGTACCACGATAGCGGAATGAGTCGCGGGTGGGCTGGCTGACGAACTTCACAGGTTCGCCGTTGCGGCTGTTCATTTCATGCATTACATCGGCGTGGTCTTCGTCCACATTAAAGGCGATTTCGGGGCGGGCGGTTTTGTCCAACATCTGTTTTGTACCTCCAATTGTATTTTGAATTTCGCTGTTTCTGAACAGAGATAGGTTAGATATAGATATTATCTATATAATCTATTGCTATTATCTATTATAGCCGCTACTACTCAATATTACAATTGGTCAGAATGCACAATCTTTGTTAAGAATTAATATGCACTTAAAAAGGTGGTCACGGTCTATCCTTGAGCCTATAAACGAATTTTAGGCCCGACCAGACCTCATCTATCGCCGCCACCTTAACATCCACCAACCCAATATTTAAGCCAATATCCCGCACCAGATTTTCGCTGACAGTGGTTGGCACTTTGGACGCGCCTTTGGGCCAGGAAATCCACAGGCTACTGTTAGGCGAGAGACATTCTTTCATAAGGGGAAATTGGTTGGTTAGTTCGTCGCGGCTCGTGCTGAAAAAATGAATAAAATCAAACTTTCCCACTAATTCTTCGGCGATTACCAAATCTGGCGGCAATTCTCCCAGAATCGCTAGATAATTCGGCGGTGGGTTCAGGAAAATAACCCTGAAACCGTTTTTTATTCCTAATTTTTCCTGTAACGATTTTTTTGAATAACCAGCCATAATTTAACCTGAAAAATCCCTAACCCAACCTGATTTGGCGGTCACGGTTAGCCCAATGGTTAAAAATACTGTGGTCAAAAGGGAAAGCTAATTCGGGCAAGTTGGTCAGGGAGAAAAAAGCCAACTCGCTTACTTCTTCGGGCTGGGGCTGCATCTGGTTAATATCGCCGCTAACTTCAGCCCGGTATACAATCAAAATAATCGGGTTATCATTATCGCTATAGACCCCTAGCAACCCAGTCAGCCGCACATCCAGGTTAGTTTCTTCCTTGACCTCGCGCAGGGCCGCTTCCTCAACCTTCTCGCCGCGATTGACATAGCCGCTAGGGAAACTCCAGTATCCCATACCCGGATTGATACTACGTTTCCCCAGCAACAGCTTATCGTCATGTTCAATAAGCACTACCGCTACCACTTTAGGGTCGGCAAAATGGATAAAACCGCAGTTGGCACAGGTGGCCCGCACCGCCCCAAATTTCTCAAGCATCGCCAGAGGGTTGCCACAGTTGGGGCAAAACTTCATCTCAGCCAAGCGCAGAGTCTCCTTTGGGGTCAGCCACGATGGTTTTGCTCGCTATCCGCCCGATAATCTCCTCCGCCCCGCTCACCAAGCGGTCAAGCAATTCCTTAACCGTCGGAATATCGTGGATTAACCCGGCGACCTGTCCCGCCCACACAAAACCATTTTCCAAGTCGCCCTCAACTGCCCCCTGCTTGTTTACCTCACCCGAAATATAGGGCAATAACTGGTCAAGCGAGGGGTTAGAGGCTTCAAGCTGGATAATCTCGGTAGGGGTTTTACCTTTCAGGACGCGGGCGGGTCGCCCAATCGAACGCTCGATAATCTCCGTATCGGTTTCAGCCGCTTTTAGCAAAGCCGCTTTATAATTCGGGTGAGCGATACACTCCTGGGTAGCCACAAAGCGCGTGCCCATCTCAATGCCTTCCGCGCCGAGAGCTAGAGCCGCCGCCAATCCCCGTGCATCGCCAATTCCCCCGCTTGCCAGCACCGGGATTTTAACCGCATCCACGATTCGGGGAACTAAAACCAGTGTGCCAATATCGTCGCGCCCCAGATGTCCGCCCCCTTCATAGCCTACCGCGATAACAGTATGCGCCCCTAACCCTTCGGCCTTAACCGCCGCCCGCACCCCCGCCACCAACACCAAAACCTTGACCTCGCCGCCTAATCCAGCCTTGTGAATATGGTTAATCATGGCTTCGGGGTTGCCCGCCGTCAGGCTGATGTAGCGCACTCCCGCCTCCAGAGCCACCTCTAACAAATCAAACATCGGGCGATGACCCAGCGCGAAATTAATCGCAAAGGGCTTTTTGGTCAGGCTCTGGCAGAGTTTGATTTCCTCGCTCAAGGCGGCAGGGGTGGGGAAAGCCGCCGCCGTAATCTGCCCCAAGCCCCCGGCATTAGAGACTGCCGCCGCCAATGGGCCAAAAGCCAGATGTTGCAAGCCGCCCTGCACAATCGGGCGTTCGATACCAAAGATTTCAGTAAAGCGGGTTTTGAGCATAAATGACTAGTTACTTTCTATTTATTTTTTATCAAAAGCTCGTAATAATTGGTCTAAAAAGAGCGGTTCTGGCAAGGCTCCTTCAAACTCGGCCTTCCCCCGATTAGCTATAATTTTCGGGACACCATAAACATTATATTCGTTGGCAAGCTCCATAAATTCGCTGGCCTCCACGATTTCAGCCGTAACCAGGGGGCTAACCATCGCCATCTGATGCGCCAAACTGGCGGCAGCCGGACAGTAGCTTCAGGTAGGGGTTACAAAAACCATAATCGAAAGCGGCCCCGGCAGATTAGAAAGTTTTTCGACGGTGGCTTTTGCCAGACCGCTAGTGCCCTGTGAGGTGGTGGTCACCATATCCACCAATGTGCCGAATTCGTAGCCGCTTGGCAAGCCATAATAGAAAGATTTACCCAGCAGACCCTCCGATTTATAGGCCAGGGCAGGCAACATCTGGCTATCTACCCCGGCGGATTGGGCGGCCTCAATCCCTTCGGCGGAGTCTACATCGTGGATTTCAAGCTGGATTTTATCCCCGGCAATTTCGGCCAGTTCTCCTACCAGTTGCAAACTCACCCGACAGGCTTCTTCCTCTGAAATATTGTAATCGTTGGTTTCTTCTTCAGGACTTTCGCGCTCAAGCAGATATTTACCCCGTGTGAATAACGCCAGGGTGACAGTTTTTTGCAAGTCTTCCTGAAATCGCTCGGTTAAATATTTACGGTTGTCTTCATCAATAAGGGGCATTTATTATTACCTCTCCAGGTCGTCGGGAACGTCGTATTTATAAATAATTTACTTTAGCCATAATAAGCCAACCGCCCATAGAGTGCAACCTTTTAAGTAACGATTGGCGAGTTAGAGGTTTCTAGTTCTTCGTTATTAGTTGTTGGTTGACCTAGCCTCCTTCTCGACCCAGGAAGGGGGAATAAGAACTCAGAAGGTAGAAGCTGAGCTTGCGAAGAATCTTTTGTTTTTGAGGATTTTGGGTATTAAAAGGGGAAAACCCGGATATGGCTATGGCCCGCCCCGGTTACGGGTATAAAGGTGTTACGGTTTTTGCGGAGAGCGGCGCAACTTTGAATACCAGTCAGGGCTTCCACTCGCAGAGCCACCGCCACCGCGACGGGCAGCACCACCGACTCCAAATCTCCCGCCAGTTGCAATTCCAGACGGTAACAACGGGCCGCCTCATCCAACCCCTCCAGCCCTTTTACTTTAAGGAAGGCGCGGGCCATTTTGCCGAGGGCTGGTGCCAGGTATTCCAATTGCTGGTTAAGCTCAATCAAATCTGCTGCTCTGGTATAGCATTCAAGAGCCTGTTCCCATAGGCTGGGGTTATCGGGCAGGCTTAGTAGGAAATCACCGACTTCAATCAGGGGTTCAATCCAGTTTGGGTTATTATCGTGGCGCGGGAAAGCTTTAGCAAACCTGGCTAGATTGTTTAAGGCCGCCTTGCTATCACCTAACTTATTTTGAAGTTGGCCTAAAATATAATAAGAGCGTGCCAACCAATCCTGTTCCTCGGCTTTAAGGCCAATTGCCACTGCGCGGCGGGCGGCGATAAAGCCTTTCCAGTGTTTCCCCAGACGGTAATAAGATACGGCCTGTAGACAAAGAGCCTGTAAGGATAAGGTCAGGTTGCGGATTTGTTGGCAAGTGTCCAGGCTGCGTTCCAAATACGAGATGGCGGTATCCCAATCGCCCGATTGCTGGTAAACTTCGCCAAGTTTCAGCAAACTCTCCGCCACACCCGCCAGAGAACCATGCTTTTGCCTGATTTTTAAGCTTTCCTCTAAAAAATCTGTGGCTTCCTCCCAGCGTCGGTTGTTGGCCTGGATTACTCCCAGCCAGTGGCAGGTGTAGGCATTTTCCAACTCTAGCAGAGTACGGGAAAAAGCATCCAGCGTCTCGCGCTCCGGCAGGGTTTGGAGTGTGGTAAGCTCCAGTGCAAAGCATCGCTGACTGTTTTTCCACTTGCGTTGCTGGCAATAAAGGCCACCCATTCGGTTCAGACTGCGGACATAGGGCAGGTATAGACGGTTTTTTTGACTGCTTTCAATCGCTTCTTTCAAAAGCTTTTCGGCCCGGTCAGTTTGGCCCTGCGCTATTAGTATTTCTGCTAAATTAATTTGGGCTTCTATAATATCGGTAGGGTTTTTGCGCTCAAGGGTCAGGCTCAGTTGCTTTTCAAAAAAGCCCTCGGCCTGTTTATATAAGCCCTTTATCGCCGCCATATGTCCGGCATATTGAAATAGGTGAATTTGCCAGTTAGGGTGTTGGGAACTGACATTCCTCAGCAGACTCAACAGAAGTTTAAGGGTATCAAGGTCAGCTATTAGAACTGTTTGTCTGGCAAGCTGTAGCCATTGTTCCAACACATGATTAGCCCAGGTGGGGTCAGGCGTTGAGGTCGAGAGAATCGTAATGGCCCGTTCGAGGGCTTGAACCCTGACTGATAGGGGTTGTGTAGGGACTTGCGACATTGTTTACTACCAGAACTCTAGTTTGAGCGGGATTTCTCAGGGTTTTAACCTCAAGAAAAATTAAAATGTAACAATTGCCTTTGCCTTAAACTATCAATTAGATTTTACTCCTGCCATTTTAACGAGTTATAAACAAGGTGTTAAAATTTAATTCTAGCTAAATAAACTAGCATCAGAAACTCTTCCAGGGCTATACAATCGGTTTAAGATAGATAGGTTTGGTTAGTTCTATGGGAAGTTTTGTTCCCAGATTTTGCGAACTGTTTCTGGCAAGGCCATCGGGCTAAAAGGTTTAATAATCACATCTAATCCACCGATAGCCTTTACCTGGGCTATTTCTTCAGGCTTGGCCCTGGCGGTGAAAAAGATAACCGGGGTGGCAAGAGTTTCCGGGATTTCCCGAAGTTTTTGCAAGGTGGTTGGGCCGTCCATCTCTGGCATCATTATATCCAGCAAGATTAAATCCGGCCTGAAAGTTATGACTGTTTGCAAGGTTTCCTCGCCAGAACTGCAAAGCGCGACGGTAAAACCGCCCATAATCTCAAGAGCTAACCTGGCTAGGTTTAGTATATCGGGGTCGTCGTCCACACACAAAATTCGGTTCAAGTCCCGTTTGCCCATATCCCATCCCTCTCGCGATAATTGTACCCATAATATTCGGTAACTATACCTTAAATTATAATGGGTGATAGCAAGCGGGGGAAAGGATGAATTAGGAAGGATGAAGGACGAAAAAAAGACAGAAACAATAAGCAAGAATAAAGAAACAAATCAAACCGTTTCATTAGTGTAAAGACCAAAGGAGATATATGTTAATGGGAGAACATTACACCCTCTCCCTTTGAAAGGGTGAGGGTTCGTGCTAATCGACACTTGATTTTAGATAGTCGATTTTAGATTTTAGATTTGGACGAGGCGGCTTGTAACCTCAATTTCTACTGACCCGACCAGGCTGGCGGACACTCCGCAATATTTTTCGTGAGACAGTTTGATGGCTTTATCAACCTGTTCCTGGCTCAGGTTATGGCCTTCGATTACATGCTCGATGATGATGCGGTCAAATTTTTTGGGATGTTCTGCATGCTCCCAGCCCTTAACCTCCAGGTGATAGCCCGTTACTTCCTGCCGCATTTTCCGCAACATCGAAATAACATCCATCCCGGTGCAGCCACCCAGTGCCACTAACAGCAAGGTTTTAGGCGAAAAGCCCTGGCTATCACCACCATGTTCCGGCGGGGAGTCCAGTTCAACTTTATGCCCACTCGGTGCAATTGCTTCAAAGCGCATCGCTCCCTCTTTAGTCCAGTTAATATTTATCTCGCGCATAGAATCCTCCTGTAACATTAATTGACAGACCCCGCTCAGAAAATTATACTTTAGCCTGGGTATTTCTTCCTGCCAAATGGCGGGTAAAACTTAATTCTGGGGCAGGGCAAAAATTGGAACTGGAAAATGACCAACAAGAATATACAAATTTCTGGCGCGAACCAGAACTTGGCAATACCGAGCTTTTGCACGCTCGTTTTGTAAACCATTGCTATGCTCGCCATACTCATGATACCTTTGCTATCGGGATGATTGAAGTGGGGGCCGAGCAGTTTGAATGTAATCGCCAAAAGCATTTTGCTCCTGCTGGGAGTGTCGTGGTGATAAATCCAGGCGAGGTACATACCGGGCAAACCGCTACCGAAGGTGGTTGGACTTACCGTATGCTTTATCCCGAAGTCGAGTTGTTACAAAAGACCCTATCCGAAACTACGGGGCGGCAACAAGCCATCCCTTATTTCAAAAATTCAGTCATGCCCGATAAAGAGCTTGCCAACGAACTTTTAGCGTTACACCATGATTTACTGAGCCCAATTTCGAGTCTGGAATGCCAGTCCCGTTTTTTGGAGTGGTTAAACCGCCTGATACAACGTTATGCTGAAATTCGCCCTTATCCCCCAAAAGAAGGCTACGAACCCCGCGCCATCCGCCAAGCTCGTGAATTTTTAGAAGAAAGCTATAGCGAAAATATCTCGCTGGATGCGCTGGCAGAGCTGGTTGGCCTTAGCCCTTATCACCTGTTACGTACTTTCCGCCGCACTTTTGGCCTACCGCCGCACGCCTACCAGAACCAGCTGCGGGTAACTCACGCCCGAAACTTGTTGCAAGCGGGTTGGAATATTCCCCAGGTGGCGGTTGAGCTTGGTTTTGTTGACCAGAGCCACTTTACCCGACAATTCAAGCGCGTAGTGGGCGTGACCCCCGGCCAATATATAAAGCGCAATAATCTACAAGACATTCTCCTTCGGGCGTTCTAAAATCTGGTTATGAGTGAAAAAATAGTTGAAGACAAACTGACCGAGGATAATGACCCGGTAACATTTACCTTTGCGGGCGTGCTGGAAGGTTTGCGGCAAACTCTTTCAGTAGCTTTGAGCGTGTTTATCTATGGTCTGGTACTGGGAGTGCTGGCGGGACAGGCCGGACTTAGCCCGTTGGAAGTTTTTCTTATGTCAGGGCTGGTGTTTGCCGGGTCGTCGCAGTTTGCCGCGCTGGGGTTGTGGGTAGCCCCTCTGCCAATCCTCACCATTATCCTGACTACGGTGGTGGTAAATTTGCGCCATTTATTGATGGGGGCGGCGGTGCGCCCTTGGATGGGTGGGCTAAAAAGCTGGCAGGCTTATACCAGTCTCTTTTTCCTGAGTGACGAAAGCTGGGCTCTAACGATGGGCCAATTCGCAAAAGGAAAACGCAATGGGGCTTTTTTAATGGGCAGCGGTTTGGCCTTGTTCGTGGCCTGGACTAGCGCGGGGGTAGTGGGGCGCACGTTGGGCTCAGTGGTGCAAGACCCGGCAAAATGGGGGCTGGATTTTGCCTTTACCGCAGTTTTTCTCGTTTTGGTAACGGGAATGTGGAAAGGGAGACGCTCGATTCTGCCCTGGGCGGTGGCGGCGGCGGTGGCAGTGGCGGCAGCTTATGCCTTCCCCGGCACAAAGTGGTATATCATTCTAGGGGCGTTAGCCGGGAGCGTGGTGGGAGCGTGGGCCAATGACAGTTAATTTAGAAGTTTTTCTGACAATTCTAGGGATGGCCTTAGTGACTTATGCCACTCGCGTTGGTGGGTTCTGGCTGGTCACTCGCATAAAACTTTCGGCACGGGTGGAGCGCGGTTTGCAATATTTACCCGGCACAGTATTGGTCTCGCTGATTGCCCCCGAAATCGGAAAAGGCGGCCTGACTACTGCCCTGGCTAGTGTGGCGACGGTGCTAACGGGCTGGCGTACCAAGAATTTGTTGCTGGCAATGCTGGTGGGGGTGGGGTTGGTCTTTTGCTTGCGGACGTTTGTGGGGTTGGCTTAATTTGACCTAACCCCCTAGCCCCCTTCCCGCTACAGGAAGGGGGAACTCGAACAACTAATAACCAACAACTATAACCCAACCGCCTTCGCCAGAGCCTCCACCCCGTCCAAATCGTCCAAATCCAACCATTGCAACATTACCCTTTGCAACCCGGCTTCTTCCAGTTTGCCAAGCTGCTCGACTATTTCCGGGCCTGTGCCTATTACTAGCCCTTTTTCGCGCATTTGGGCGGCGGTAGTATTACGTGCGGCGGCTTTTTCTTCCACTTCCGCCTCGGTTTTACCAAAAAAGCAGCCCGTCATCATCGAACGCCGGACGGAAGTTTTGGTTCTCCCCTGTGCTTCCAGTAGCTCATCCAGGCGGGCATTAAGTTTAGCCAGACTCTCAACGGGCTGGAAAACCGCGTTCCACTCATCGGCGAAACGGGCGACCAGGGGCAAGGTACGCTGTGGGCCATTACCACCTATCAAAATCGGTGGGCCACCGGGTCGGCTGGGGCGGGGCAATAGGATAGCCTCTTGCAAATTATAAAACTCGCCCTTGAAATTAACGGGTTGGTCACTGGTCAACAGGCTCTTGATAACTTCCAATCCTTCCTCGAAGCGGGCAAAACGGCGGGGCAGTTCTAATAAATCAAAACCGTAGTTGGTGTGTTCGCGCTCTTGCCAGCCCGCTCCCACCCCTAGCGTTAGCCGCCCACCTGATAAATCGTCCACCGCCGCCGCCATCCTAGCGGTCATAGTGGGGTGGCGGAAGGAGACAGGCGAGACCATTGGGCCAAACTCGATGCGTTTGGTATGGCTTGCCAGCCAGGTCAGCGAGACCCATAGTTCAAGCGAATCTATATCTGGTGCGGTGGCATTGGTGTAATGGTCGGAACGGTAGAGACCCACGAAACCCAAATCCTCGGCGGCCTGGGCCATTCGTTGCCAGCGCGGCCAGGTCAGCCCGTTCTGTCCTTCTACCATCAAAGCTACTTCAATCATTGTTTTATCCTCGAAAAAGGTTGTCGTTAGAAATCTAAAATCTAAAATTTACTAACGAGGGCGCGGAGACCACGCCCCTACGAATTTGCTTTCAGGGTAGACACATTGGTCTACCCCTACGAATTCCCCTTCCCTGATGCAGGGAAGGGGGCTAGGGGGTTAGGTTGATTCTTTATTATAACTCCTACTTACCCACGAATTCCCGCAAGACCGCTACGACCAGCCGATGGTCTTCTTCCTGGGGTAGCCCCGAAACTGTGACCGTGCCGATAACCCCGGTGTTTTTGATAATTATTGGGAAACAGCCACCGTGCGGGGCAAATTCGCTCTCACTAACCAGGGATTTTTCTGCAATTGTGCTATTTTTGCTTTTATAGTAGTTTCCCATGTAAAAAGAGCTGTGGTTAAAACGGTTGACCACCCGAATCTTGCGTTTAATCCACTCGTCGTTGTCGGCGGCAGTGCCGGGGAGGGCACAATGAAATAGCTGCTGCCCGTTGCGGCTGATATCTATGGTGATGCTTTTGTTTTCCTTGAGGCCAATTTCGACCAGCCGCGTACCGACTTTGTAGGCGGTTTCGTTGCTAAATTCGCTGAACTGGATTTCATCTTCCTCTTTTTTGAGGCTCTCTAACAGGGCGTTGTAATCTTCCATTGTATTTATCCTGCTAATTAAGTTTGTATTATTCCCCCTTCCTGTGTTGGGAAGGGGGCTAGGGGGTTAGGTCAAAAAAATTTACTCAAAAGTAACTACCCGTTGCTCTTGGCTGCTAATCATACCAAGCTCGATGATTTTGATAACGTTGGCGGCTTCCTGGGCCGTTACCGGGACTGGTGCGCCCTCGGTAATCGCTTTCAGGATGCCTTGATAGTAATTCTCGTAGCAACCGGGCAAGGTCTCGATTTTGCCACTTACATTCAGGTCGTTTATCTCCAGGAAAATCTCGGCATATAAATTCTCAGCGTCTTTGCCCCAGCCCGGTTCACCCGGTAGCCCTCCAGCTTTGAGAGTATCTTCCTGCGGGTCAAGGCCATGTTTGATCAGGCTGCCCTTGCTGCCGTGAATCTGGTAGCGCGGCCCTGGCTTTTTCATGATTGTGCCCGAATGTAGAATTACCCGCAGTTTGTCGTAGCCCAAAACAGCGTGAAAATAGTCTACTGTTTTGGAATTCTGGCGTTGGGGGAAGGCCTCGGCAAAAATAGTTTGGGGTAAGCCAAAAAGCTGAACGGCCTGGTCAATCAGGTGTGCGCCCAGGTCAAACCAGATACCCGACCCCGGCAGGGGTTGTTCCCGCCAGCGTTCGGTGACATCGGGACGATAACGGTCAAAATGGGACTCAAAAGTATTAACTTCGCCTAATAAGCCTGACTCCAAAACTTTTTTGACCGTCAAAAAATCGCCATCCCAGCGACGGTTTTGATAAACGCTCAATACCCGGTTACCTTCCTCGGCGGTTTTAATTAAATCTACCGCTTCAGAATAATAATTAACAAAGGGTTTTTCCACTACCACATGCTTACCCGCCTGTAAGGCTTGTTTAGTTAGCGTATGGTGGGTAATATTGGGTGAACCGATAATCACAAGGTCAATATCCGGGTCATTAATTAATTCGTCGGTGGTGCTTAAAACCTGCACCGAGGGGTATTTCTGTTGAACTTTGACGGCATTGGTGCTAGTGACCACCTTTACCAGCTCATAGCCTTCAATGGTTGTGACGAAGGGGGCATGAAAAACCGCGCCCGAAAGCCCAAAGCCGATGATGCCGACTCGTATTTTTTGCATGATTTAGTTGCGCTCCTTTTTTAAATGGCTGTTTAAACTATCCTAACATTAACTTTTAGGAATCACAACTCAAAACCTTTATTCGACTAGCTTCATTCGTTTGATTTGCAGGGTAGCCCTAGCCGTGCTAATATGAACTATAATTCAGTAGATTGGATGTGGCTATAGTTAGCAAGCTGGTGATAGATATATGAAATTCCCAGAAGTTCTTACAATTCGCCGTGAACATTTCAACCGGGACTTGATTGGCAAAGTCGTGGTGGTGTTTGTTTTCCTTGGGCCGATACTTGTGCCACTTTTATGGCTGAGTGGCTGGCCGCTTTTCACCACGATTGCCCAGGTTGGTTGGAATTTCGGTAGAGCGATTTGCTCTGATACCGTGAAAAGTTTTACAATTGGCGGCGAACCGATGATGATTTGTGCCCGATGTTTTGGGGTTGGAACCGGGCTTTTGGTGACTGGCTTGATTTATCACTATACTCCCCTTATACGCCCGCGTGTTCCTAACAATCGCCTGTATCTGGCAACAATTATCGCCGTGTTATTTATTCCCTGGCTAATAGATAGTGGGGCGCAACGGTTAGGACTATCGGAATCGAATGTATTGCTAATGTTTCCAACTGGTTTTCTGGGTGGGGTTGCCCTGGTCCTGGCTCCACTTTTGTTCTGGCCTCTGGAAGAACTAGAAAAACTGGAAGACGACCAGGAAATGGGTTTGATGGAAATTACCGAGCCGTTAATTTTATCAACGGTTGGGGTTGATAGTGAAATAGGCGAACTTACCACCGTGCGCTAGGGCAATTTAGCTCTTTTCCCCTGGCTGCTCTTATCTTTTAATAACGACAGGATTCTGCCCTATGTTATATTGTATCGCTCTGCTACCCGGTTCTAATCCCACCGGGATTTCTGATTCCAAAACCCGCTTGTTTTTACTGGATTTTAGCGAACAGGCCGCCCCTGCCACCATTGCCGCTACCGCTCAAAGCGTGGCTACAAGCTTATTTAGTGATAGTGTATTGGAAAAGGTGGAGGTTGGCCCCGCCCAGGAAGTTTTAGCCCGCCTCAACCCAACCAATGGCGCGGCAACGGCGGTATTAACTGCTTTCCGTCCCGGTGTAACTGATAGCACGGGCGAAAGTGCCTTGCAGGGTTATCGGGTAATGTCACAAGGCCGCTTGCCGGAACTAAAGCGGGTACGCACGGCAGAAATACATTATATTAATCAGGTCAACGGCGATTTGGCTAAATTCGTTAATTCTAACCTGATTAACAACTTGATTCAGGAATTTGTGCCCTTGAACGGCGGCAACCTGGATACATTTTTAGACCACCAGTTTAATTTTGAACACGAGGCTCTGGGCCGGGTTAAAACTATCCCCCTGCTGGCAGCTACGCCTGACCAACTGCTGCAAATCTCGCGGGAGGGAATCCTGGCCTTGAACCTGGAGGAAATGCAGGCGATTCAGGGTTATTTCCAGCAGGAAGGGCGCGACCCCAGCGATGTTGAGCTTGAAACCCTGGCTCAAACCTGGTCGGAACATTGTGTGCATAAAACCTTCAAGGCTCTGATTAACTACACCGAGCAAGACCATACCGGGAAAGTGGTTAAGGAGGAGCAGATTGACGGCCTGTTCAAGTCGGGTATTGCCGCCCCTACCGAGCAGCTTAACAAACCCTGGATAGTTTCGGCTTTTAGCGATAACGCCGGGATTATGGCCTTTGACCGTTCTACCGACCTGAGTTTTAAGGCCGAGACCCACAACCACCCCAGCGCGTTAGAGCCGTTTGGTGGGGCAAATACCGGGTTGGGCGGGGTTATCCGTGACATTATGGCGGTTTCAGCCAAGCCTATCGCCAGCACCGACATCTTTTGTTTTGGCGTTCCCAATACCCCTGATGTTGATATTCCCAGCGAGGTTTTACCGCCCCGCCGGGTGTTCGAGGGGGTTGTGAACGGGGTGCGCGATTATGGCAATAAAATGGGGATTCCGACAGTTAATGGGGCGATTATCTTTGACAAAGGTTATCTGGCAAATCCCCTGGTTTTTTGTGGTACGGTGGGGCTTGCCCCGCATGGCAGTCATCCCCGCAATCAAGCCGTTGGTGATAGAGTTGTGCTAATTGGCGGGCGCACCGGGCGTGATGGGATTCATGGCGCAACCTTTAGCTCGATTGAGTTGGGCGGGGAACAGACCGCCGCCGAAACGGGCAGCGTGGTGCAAATCGGCAACCCGATTGTCGAGAAGAAAGTTTTGGATTTACTGCTAAAAGCCCGCGATAAAAAGCTCTATACCGCCATTACCGATTGTGGCGGGGGTGGCTTGAGTAGCGCGGTGGGGGAGATGGGCAAGGATTTAGGGGTAAAAATCGCCCTGGAAAAAGTGCCCCTGAAATACGCCGGACTGGAGCCCTGGGAAATCTGGTTGAGTGAGGCCCAGGAACGGATGATTCTGGCGGTATCCCCGGCTAAATTAGCGCAATTTATCGAATTATGCCGTCTGGAAGAAGTCGAAGCCACCGATTTAGGCGAGTTTAGCGGCGATGGCCTCTTAACCCTGAGCTACGCCGGGAACACGGTTGGGCAACTCAAAATGGAGTTTTTGCACGGGGGTTTGCCCCGCCGAAAGTTGGAAGCTCGTTGGAAAGCCCCCGAACCCAAACTTCAGAAACGCCGCGCCCATTATGAGCATCACCGCCCTTATCAGGGTTATGGCAATGTGTTAATGAAAATTCTGGCTGACCCTACTATCGCCAGCAAAGAATCGGTTATTCGGCTGTATGACCACGAGGTTCAGGGCGGGGCGGTGGTCAAGCCGCTAGTTGGGCAACAAAACGATGGGCCGGGCGATGCGGCGGTAATCAAGCCTTTCCCCAATTCTAATCGGGCGATTGTAATTTCCAATGGTATCAATCCCCGTTATGGCCTGATTGATACTTATCATATGGCGGCCTGTGCCATTGATGAGGCGGTGCGGAATGCGGTGGCGGTTGGGGCGGATTTGTCGCGGATGGCCTTGCTGGATAATTTTTGTTGGGGTAATCCCACCGTTCCCGAACGGCTGGGCGAACTTACCAGAGCGGTTATGGCCTGTCGAGATTATGCCCTGTCCTTCCGTCTACCCTTTATCAGTGGCAAGGACAGCCTCTACAACGAATATTTTGACCCCTCCACCCAGACTCGCACCGCTATTCCCGGCACTTTGTTAATTTCGGCGATTGCGGTTATGGCGGATGCCAGCAAAGCGGTCACAATGGATTTGAAGCGACCCGGCAACCTGCTGTTTATCGTCGGCAAAACCCGTCCTGAACTCGGCGGTAGTTATTACAGCAAATATCACGGGCAGGTTGAGGGAGATGTGCCGAGAGTGGAGGCGGGCTCGGCCCTGCGGAGTTTTCAGGCTTTGTCTAAAGCCACTCAGCAAGGTTTGGTGCGGAGTTGCCACGACCTGTCCGAAGGTGGGATTGCGGTGGCGGCGGCAGAGATGGCCTTTGCCGGGGAACTAGGGGCACGGCTGGATTTACGTCGGATGCCTTATTCTGGCCCGGTAGCAGACCGCACCAATGCTTCGCTCTTGTTCAGTGAAACCCCTAGCCGTTTCCTGGTGGAAATTGAGCCAGAAAATCGGGACAAATTTGAAGAAATTATGAAGATTACTAGCTGCAAGCGGGTTGGGGTGGTGCTGGAGGACGACGAATTTAGCATTAGTGGCCTGTCCACCGCGACGGTATTACGGGAGCGGGTTTCGGCTCTCAAGGCGGCCTGGCAAACCCCTTTGTTTGCTTAAAGCTATCTAGATCGAGATTTCAGTGCAGCAGCTCCCAACCACAAATGGGGGACTATCTGTAGTGTTTTAACATATTGTAAAAGAAAAATAAAAATATGGGAATTTCTGAAATTAATAAAGTACAAGCTTTATCAAGCGAAAAGGTGGAACAAGAACAGCTTATTAAAGCTCTTAATGATCAAGATGAATATGTACGTGCTGATGCCCTTGAAGAATTAGGTAAACTAAGCGGTTCACAAATGATTGACCTAGTTATTAAATCACTTGACGATGAAAGTATTCATGTTCGTTGCGTGGCAGCTAGAGTTTTAGGCGAATATGTTAAGGATAAGAGAGCATTTGAGCGTCTGGTTAAAGCCCTTCTTTCAGACCAGGAGAAGAAAGTGCGGTGGTGGGCTGCGTATGCTTTGGGGGAGCTTAAAGATGAGCGAGCGGTAGAACCTCTTACCAAGGCTCTTAAAGATGAGAGCTGGTCTGTGCGAAAATGGGTGGCTGTAGATTTAGCAAAGATTGGCGGTGAATTAGCAAAAAGTGCGCTTCTAACTGCACTTAATGATGAGAACGAATATGTAATATATGCTACTGCGGGTGCTTTAGCGACACTTGGAGATGTGCGGGCTTTCGAGCCTCTTGTTAAAGCCTTCCACCATAGAATTGATGATGTACGCCGTGAAGCTATTCAGGACTTGGGTATCCTCAGAGATAAACGGGCCTTCGATATGCTTATTAAAGCGTTAGATGGGGAGTCAAAAGCGGTGGATGAGGAGTCAAATGCTGGAATGCGTTCTACTTTAGTTGAGGCTTTGGGCAATCTCAATGATAAACGTGTAGTTGAACCTATTGTTAATATTCTCCTCAATGATCCAG
>Ga0209724_1000601_pt1 | contig 34166 bp, 31 predicted proteins | sample grotaG_FD_184143 | JGI IMG/M metagenome (GOLD analysis project Ga0209724, IMG submission 184143) | Glacier valley bacterial and archeal communities from Borup Fiord, Nunavut, Canada, to study Microbial Dark Matter (Phase II) -... | ecosystem: Environmental > Aquatic > Freshwater > Ice > Glacier ... | reverse complement strand
GAGTTCTTTTTCCAGAACGAGGCTCGCCCCCGTAGTGTAGAGCAGGGACTACGCTACCCGATTGATAGTGCCGCCCTAAACCTGCTAACCCCCCGCGAGGGGCAAGTGTTGGCCTTGATGGGGGAAGGCTTGAGCAATAACACTATTGCCCAACGCCTGACCATTACGCAGGAGACCGTTAAAAGTCATGTGCGTAAGATTTTGGAAAAATTAGGGGTGAGTGACCGCACTCAAGCTGCCGTTTTTGCCGTAAAGACGGGCTTGACTAACCGATAATCAATTAACCCACAGTGGGATTGCAAATAAAGACTAAGCCAAACTATGTTTATAAGTCGTTCAACCACAAAAGCTTTAGTTGTAGATGATGTCAGCCGGGCTGCCCAGGTGGTCGCCACTATTCTTAGTAGTAGCCGGGGCTTTGATGTCCAGGCCGTTAATGACCCCCTGGAAGCCCTTGAAATCGTCCGTTCCCAACCTCCTGACCGCCCCTTTGACCTCGTTTTGATGGATTATCAGATGCCCGGTATGGATGGCATTGAGCTTTTAAGCAAGCTTAAACAGGCCGACGCTTCCACTACTTACGTAATGATGACCGGGCGCAACGACCTGAAAGTAGTAATTAGTGCCCTCAAAGCCGGGGTACAGGGCTTTGTTATCAAGCCTTTTAATCGCTCCGAGCTTCTGGAAGCGGTGGATATGGCTCTCCAGAAGACCCGCCTGGTGCGCGAACACCTCCAGATGAAGGTTTATGGCCCGATGCTGGAAGGGGCGATTGGGGCGTTACTCAGTGCGTTGGAGTATGAACATAGCGATACCGCCAATCATTCCCGCAAAGTTTCCGACCTGGCGAAAGATATGGCCCTTGAATTTGATATGACTCAGGACGAATTAAGCATTGTGCGGCTGGGGGCTCTTTTCCATGATATTGGCAAAATCGGCGTGCCTGACCATATTCTGCTTAAACCCGGCCCCCTGACCCCCGAAGAACGCAAAGAGATGATGAAACACCCCGAAATTGGCGAACGTATTATCAAAGACGTGGAAGGTCTGGGGCAGGTGGCTAAAATCGTGCGGGCCCACCACGAGCGGTTTGATGGCAAGGGCTACCCCGATGGGCTAAAGGCGGAGCAAATCCCAATGGGGGCGCGAATTGCCGCCGTTGCTGATAGTTTCGAGGCCATGATTGCCCGCCGGGTCTATTCGCAGGGTCGCCCGGTGGAGGAAGCTCTGGAGGAAGTTCAGCGTTGCTCCGGCAAGCATTTCGACCCGGATGTGGTTAATGTATTCCTTCGCAAGATGAGCAATAAGATTAATACCTACGAGTTGCCTACCCAGGCTCTAAATAACCTTAATTTTTGTTTCCAGCTAACCAACGAGTAGGGCCTGTTGGCATCCAAAATCTAAAATCGAATATTTAAAATCGGGAACAGACCTAACCACCTCTCCCTGAATCATGTTTAAGAATAACACCCTTATGTAAAGGTTAGCCCGGCAATAAATCACCGGGCTAAAAGAGCCTACCCTTCAACCATTCGGGTTTATTCTTTGGTTAAGCCTATCTGTTAAAAACATAGGCTCTCTAAGCGCGGTGGGGCCTGTGCCCTGTACTCAGGGTATTAGTCCCGCGTAACCCTAAACCTTCGGTAGCTGGGCACTGATTAAGTCTTTCAAATCCTGGGGCGCAACCAGCAGTGCCAAATCCGAAATCGGTTTAACCAGCTTGTTAGCTATCACCGAGGCACTGAGTTGCTGATTCATCCACTCCGGGAAGATTAACAGGCCCGCTATCAACAGAATCCCCACCGCCAGCAACCCCTGCACAAAGCCTAAAAATGCTCCCAGTAAATGGTCGGCTAGTCCCAGAAATAACAAGCCTGACACAAAATACAATACGGTGGCAACCGCACTGGCAATCATGCTGATTATCACCACAATCAGAATAAAAGCGATCCCCCGCGCCACCTGCGGATTATTAATAAAGCCCAACACTTTGCTAAAGGAGTCACTCAGGTTGGCGGCTAGAATCAAACCTAAAATCAACCCGCCCACCGCAATGGCTTGCCGGATTACCCCCCAGGCCGCGCTTACCAGGGTAAAGGCCAGCACCAGCGCGATTATCATAATGTCAAGAAAACTCATTTTTGCCCCATAGTCATGTCAAAAACAATCTAACCCAATTAATAACAATCTGTTGAATATAACGCATTTCCCGCCATTTAGTTCCAGAACTTTTGCGATAAAATCATCATTCCCCGTAGGCGCAGGCTCTGTCCTGCGATATTTTCGGTTGACGGAACAGCGGACGACGGAGCGTCCTCCTACGAATGCCGTTAATCTTTCTCTAATGGAACTCTAGAGCAGGATAAAGCGTTGTATATGATAGGGTGTAAATTCGGGCTAGGGTAGCCCCGAAAAAAGAATTATGTCTAGGAAGCGTGACATTTATCACCGAAATTTCGTATAATAGGTGTATAATGTCAGATAGTCTAAACCAGACTTGGCTGGTTTTTGAACCAAACTTATATTGACGCTAGTTGCTTGGGATGAAATTAAATGACACAGGCTCAACGAACATTAAATAATCGCTATGAATTGGTTGCCAAGATAGGCGATGGCGGGATGGCGGTAGTTTTCAAGGCTCTTGACCGCAAGCTTAATCGCACCGTTGCAGTAAAGGTTTTGCGCGAAAGTTACGCCAGCGACCCCCAATTTTTGGCGCGCTTCACCCGTGAGGCCCAATCTGCCGCTTCGTTGACCCACCCTAATATTGTGAGCGTGTATGATGTTGGACAAGATGGTGATGTCCATTATATTGTGATGGAATATATCGAGGGGCAGAACCTCAAGGAAGTCATCACCGAATACGCGCCTCTGCCGACCCAACTGGCGATTGAATATGCCATCCAGATGTGTAACGCGCTTGGCTATGCCCACTCTAAAGGTTTAATTCACCGCGATGTGAAGCCCCAGAATATGTTGATTGACCGGGGCGGTCAGATTAAAGTTGCCGATTTTGGGATTGCTAAAGGGCTGGGCGATGTCACCTTAACTCAGGCGGGTTTTACGCTTGGCACAGTGCATTATTTCTCGCCGGAACAGGCTCAAGGCAAGCCCGCCCTCCCCCAGAGCGATTTGTATTCGATTGGGGTGGTGCTGTACGAAATGCTAACCGGGCGTATCCCTTTCGAGAGCGATAATCCGTTGGCTCTGGCTCTAAAACATATTGAGGAAGCCCCCACCTCCCCCCGCAAATATAATCCCGCTATTCCGCCCGCCCTGGAACAGCTTATCTTGAAGGCGTTGGCGAAACAGCCCGCCCAGCGTTACCCTAATGCGGCGGCTTTTGCTCAGGCTCTTAAAGATTTCGAGAATTCTACCGAAAAAGGTACTTTAGCTGTACCCAAAGTTCCTAACCCGGTGGTAGTCGAGAACGACCCCTACGCGCCCAATAACCGCCAGCAACAGCGGCTCAATAATTACCAACCGGGCTATGAACAGGATAACGGCGACGATATTTATGGGGTTTATAACAACAATAACAATGTGCGGCGGCGACAAACCCCTGTCCCCACCAACTATCAGGACGGTAATAGTTATTACGACCCCAACTCCCGCCAGCAGCCCTATTATCAGGGGCAGGGCGGGCGCAACGGTGCTGGGAACGTCTATCAGCAGTCGCGGGCCAATATCCCCCCGGTTGTGCAGGATTACGAGGAAGAAATTCCGGGTAGTCGGGGATCGGGTTGTGTACCCTGGCTGGTGGGGACTTTGTTGTTTGGGATGTTAGCCGGTCTGGTGGTGGTTTTGTTTATTTTTGTAGTGCCAGCCCTCACCAAACCCCAACCTACCGCCACGCCCGCCCTGCCTACCGCCACGCTAGGCCCTGCGGTCAAGGTGGATGTGCCGGATTTGAAGAACAAGACCTTAGCGGAGGCTGAGGATAGCCTGAAACAGGCGGGCTTGGTGCTGGGCAAAACTGACACCAAAACTGATGATAAGGTTGAGGGAGGGCGGGTTATCAGCCAGTCTATTGTGGCGGGTAAGGGTAAGGCCGATAAAGGCTCGAAGGTGGATTTGACTATCAGTCAGGGTATAGACGCGGTAGAACTACCCCAGCGCTTTGTTAATACGCCCTTTGACCAGACCAAACAGGCTATCGAAAACCTGGGCTTCAAGACCCAACGGATTGACCAACCCAGCGATACCATTGGCACGGGCGCGGTTATCAGGACTGACCCCGAAGGTGGGCCGGGGCAGAAGATTCCCAGGAGTGTAGTAATTAAAATCTTTGTCAGCACCGGGCCGTTGCCGACTGCGACCCCGCAGCCAACAGTCACGCCGACCCTTGCGCCCCAACCTACTAATACGCCTGTTCCCAAGCCGACCCCGGTTTTGGTAGCAGTGCCCGCCAAGTTAATCGGTACTAAACAGGCCGATGCTACCAAGACTTTGCAGAATGCCGGGTTTGTGGTGGAGATATTACCGCTGAATTTGGATGATATAAAACGGCGTTTCCCCGGCGACCAGGGAGCGATTGACACCTGGAGTAATCTCAAGGAAGGCGAGGTGCTTGGTACTGACCCTAAAGAGGGAACCCAGCTTGAAAAAGGCTCGAAAGTAGTGCTGGCGGTTAAGAAGCTGAATTAAAATTTATTCTCTTTCATTTTTGCCCCCTTAATTGTAGAATTAAGGGGCTTTTTATTATCGCTGAATAATTTCATTACATTCTGGAATAACTATGAACAAAGTTGAAGAAACTACCGAGTCGAAGCTTGAGTTAGACTCTAGCCTGGAAGACAAAATATTAGCCTTTTTCAAGGCATATAAAGCACCAATAACCATATGGTTTGGCTGGCGCATCGCCCTTTTTATCTTCCCAATTTTAGGCGGTACGTTGTTTTTACCCACCGATACTGAAGATACCTATCCAGTCACTTCAAATTTGCTTCTGGAACGTCTGATTGGCACTTGGACTCATTGGGATGGGGCAGTCTATATTGATATAGCTTCTCGTGGTTATAACCATATTACCACTGTTAGTTTTTATCCCTTATATCCGCTTTTACTCCGCATCTTGTCTTTTGTTTTCACTCTTGGTAGCTATAATTTTTTTGCTGTAGCGGCAGTGGGGATAGTAATTTCCTCTCTATCCGCCTTAGCAACTTGTATTCTATTGTATAAACTTGTTTGCTTTGAATATGATGGTGAAACTGCCCGGTTAAGTGTGCTTTACTTGTTAGCTTTTCCTACCGCTTTTTTCCTGGTTGCGGTCTATACCGAAAGCTTTTTCCTGGCGTTGGCCTTAGGAGCATTTTATGCCGCGCGGCGGGAAAAATGGACAATGGCGATTCTGTTAGCCTGTTTAGCAGTCTTGACCAAAAATCAGGGAGTTTTGGTAGTAATTGCCCTAGCGGTGGAATATGCCCAGCAAATTGGCTGGAATCCCCGTCGCCTGGATCGGCGAGTATTCTTTTTCAGTTTGCCAGTAATCGCCTTCGGTGGATGGCTCGGTTTCAACTGGATAGGATATAATAACCCTTTCGCTTTTATAGCTGCCCTGGATCATTGGAATCGGGTATTTACCTGGCCCTGGCAAACGGTGGTAGATGGTGCTGGGAAATTTGAAGCTCCTCTGGTAATTGCTTTCTTGCTAATTCTGGCTCTGGCTGTCAGGTCCACTTTGAAAGGAAATCTTCGCTTAACTTATTTTGTATTTTTTGCTATTACAATGCTCCAACCTTTGTTTAATCCCATAGTGGAAAGCCCGCTGAGGTCTGTTATTCGTTATCAATTGATTATTTTCCCGGCCTTTTTCTTGTTAGCAAAAGCTGGCAAACGCTCTCAGATTTTTCATTATAGTTATCTTGTTTTCTGCTTGCTCCTGGCGGGGGGTTTGTTAACCCGCTTTATCCTTTTCTTTTGGGTGGCCTGACCTTGCACAATTAAAGTGCTGAGCCTTCTTCCCTTTACGGTGGGAGGAAGGCTTTTTTTGAGGCAAACCTGGTATTTTTCATTTCAAATCTTCGCTATTCCTTTCCACAACTTTTAGTAAGTCAATTCGTTAGGATTTGCATGTGGCTAATGAATTAACTTTTTGGATTATCAGGTTATTAAAATGGCGACGATACCCAATAGACGGATTGCCAATAATTCAGGTAAGCACCTTATTTCAACTTTGTATCTGCTCTTACTTTTGTCCTTGCTAATAACAGCCTCACTTTTGGTTTCTTTTTCATCTACTCTTATAGACCAATTGGGCATAATAGTAACAAACGTAGCCGTTGATGCCAAAGGAAATGTTTATGTCACGGCGATAGCGGCTCATACCGCTACTGTTCAGGAATTCGATAGCCAGGGCCATTACTTACGGCAGTTTGGCGTTAAAGGCCAGGGAGAAGGTCAAATTGAGTATCCCCAGGCCATAAAAGTTGATAGCACCGGGAATACTTATGTAGCTGATAACAGCAAGCGCATTATCCTAAAATTTGATTCATCTGGTAAGTTCCTGCTTAGTTGGGGCAAATACGGCCAGGGAATAGCTGAATTCGAGTCGCCGGGTAGTTTGGCGATAGATAAAGAAGATAATGTTTATGTGGCGGACAATGCGGTTAGTCGGGTGCAGAAATTTGACGGTAGCGGCCATTATCTTAGTTCGTTAAATAATGAAACAGTTCTAAAGTGGCCTTCAGACCTTACTATAGCTGAGGATAATAGCATATTTGTGGCTGACTCTGGTAATAACAGAATTTTAAAGTTTGGAGGCGATGGTCGTTTGCTGCCAGATTGGAAGCAGAGTTCCTCAAATAACGGGGAAATAATAAGCCCTGTCAGAATTGCGATGGATTATTATGGCTTTATTTATTTTTTTGACCGCTACAGTAGCAGAATTGTAAAGTTAGACCGTTATGGTCAATTCATAAGCAATTTTAGTAATGACGTTCGTTTAGGTGGCACCCTTAATGAGGGCAATGCTATAGAGATACACGGAATGGCGGTAGATAGAAACGGAAATTTTTTCCTTACGTTTCTTAATAATAACCAAATCCAAAAGATTGATGCGAACGGAAAAACTGTTGCTACATGGAGTTACGAAGGAGTACCATTTTGGGCAATAATTGCTTTTGCTATTTCGGTTGTTGCCTCTGTAATTCTAGTAGTATTAATTTTAAGAATTTGAAAACCACATAGGTGGGTATAGTAAGCTCTCTATTCTCCTATTTACGATATAATAAGGTAGTTAAAGGTCTAAAATCTATGAATCATAGTAGCTGTTCACGAGGACTATCATTCTGAGACGAAGCCGCAGAATCTCGAGGCTACAAGCAAGACCCTTCACAAGCTCAGAGTACAGGGGTTGAGCCGATTTGAAAATACTACAATTAATCTGTCAACATTTGTTGCCTAGACTATTCAGTTAACTGTAACATAAATCTTGTGATTATAGAATTGCTATTTTTGAACTCAACATACACTAAACATGTAGGTAAAGACTTGTATTACAGACTATTCAGAATGACAACTCTGTTGGACAGCTACTCAATCTACTCTGTGCCTCTATGGTGAGTAATCTTAGCCTACTATTCAAGAATTGTTATATGTACTTTATTAGTTGAGGAAAAGGTTTTGATGACAAAATTAAAAATTACCGTTGGCTCACTGGTATTTGTAGCTCGGCTTGAGGAAGAAAACGCCCCTAAAACCTGTGCCGCTATTCTGGGGATGTTGCCCTTTCGGGATAAGTTGATTCAGACGCGCTGGAGTGGCGAGTCGGCCTGGGTTCCGATGGGCGATTTCCCGGTGGGGGTGGGTTACGAAAATCATACCAGCCACCCCGCTCCCGGCGAAATCCTGATTTATACTGGCGACCTTAGTGAAACCGAGATTTTATTCCCTTATGGGGCATGTCGTTTTTCTAGCAAGGTTGGGCAACTGGCAGGCAACCACTTCGCCACCCTTATCCAGGGACAGGAACAGCTCAAAACGTTAGGCAAAATGGTTTTGTGGCAAGGGGCTCAGGATATTTTGATTGATATTCTGCCCTAGCTTTTGGGCATCAGGGGCAAGAGTTTGCCTCTGGAAGCTATTTGCGCGGCGGCGGGGGTGCAACAGGCATCCGCCCCACCTACGGGTTTGCCAAGCGAATGTACCGGGCTATCAGCTTCCAACACCACAAAAACCTCCCAGTTATTACCATCGGGGTCTGTCACCCACACTTTATCCTGCACGGCATAGCAACAGGTAACTTCTTCCTCGCTAAAGGTGGTCAGACCCGACTCGACAAAGCGTTCTTTGGCGGCCAGCACCTCGTCGGTACTTTTAACCTGAATGCCAAAGTGGGATAAAGCCCCCTCGCCCTGTTTTAGGGCCGAATGCTGGTTCAGGGTGAAATTAACAGGGGGCTCGGCAACCTCAAACTTGGCGTAATCGGGCCGCAATTTGCTAGGCTCCTGCCCAAATAGAGTCTGGTAAAAGAGCAAGGATTTCTCCACGTTACTAACATTTATCGCCACATGCACCCGGCTGGTAGTGGCAAATTCCACCGCACTAACCCGCTTTTGAACTTCGGCGGTCATATAAACCTCCTATATCATTAAATATTGAAATTTAAAAACTGTAATTGCCGCAACTATGTTTTTAACTAACTAGCAACACTGCCATTGTAAACTTGAATTAGCACGAACTGGCTTGTGCTGATAACCCTGTTCTAAACCAACACTAACCGCTGAACGTCCGGGCAACCGTTGCGTATGGCGGTTTTTTTATTCAACTACCGGGTTGGAAAGCACCCCGATATTTTCAACCTCAATTTCAACTCTATCACCAATTTTCAGAGTAAATTCGGTGGGCGGCACGATACCCGTCCCGGTGGATAGTATTACTCCGTCGGGATACTGATTTTCTTTACCCAACCAGTGGATTAAATCTTCAAAGCCGCGTTTCATGCGGGCGGTGCTGGTTTCGCCTTCATATATTTTATCATTATCTCGATAAATCCGGCAGTTAATCGTGAATTCAGGGTTTTCCTCCTCCGGGTCAGCCAGCAAAATAAATGGCCCCAACGCACAACAGCCACTATAAATCTTGGCCTGGGGCAGATAAAGCGGGTTTGCGCCCTCAATCTCGCGGCTGCTCATATCGTTGCAGATAGTATACCCTAGCAGCCGTAAACTTGAGTCCAGCACCAGGGCCAGTTCCGGTTCCGGCACGTTCCAGGCCGAGTCACGGCGCACCCGAATTGGCCCACCAGGGCCCGAAACACGGTGGGGGTTAGTTTTGAAGAAAATTTCTGGACGGTCAGCCTCGTATACCCGGTCATAGATGCTGGCCTCACTCGACTCCTCCATACGGGCGGTGCGGCTGCGCTGGTATGTGACCCCTGCCGCCCAAACTTCGTGATTATCCAACGGTGGCAACAAATAAGGCCGTGAGGGGTCAGGAGCGTGGGCAAGCGCAGAAAGCGGCAATCTATTACTGGCAGGGGTACGCGCTACCAGATAGCCCACATGCTCGGCTAAAGTTTCGCCGTTGAGCAAAGCCGCCGTTTGTAAATCGGCCAGAGTTTTGTAGCTGGTTTGACTAAGGCCGTAAAAAGGCACAACCCAATCGTCGTCGGTCAGGGTGGCGTAAACCGCCGACTGTCCCGGTTGGTAAAGTTTACAGATTTTCGTTAGCATATTTTCTCCATTTACTCAAGGTATCCCCAGCGCGAGGCCATTTCAAATCCCAGACTTTCGACCAACTTAATCGAAGCTGGATTGGTTTCTGATACTAAATAAGAAGGTATTTTGCCTTGCTCAAGTAAAATTCGAGAAATGCTTCCGACCAGTTTCCGGCCCAACCCTCTACTTCGTCGCTTTTCTACGGTATAGACCTGCTGAATAGTAGCATTTCCGGCCTCGTCCTGTACCATCATTTCAGCAATCGCCACAAGCTCAACTCCGTTTTCAACCACCCCATAAAGTTGAGCGGTTTCATCCCAATCCTCCAGTGGGCCTAGAGCAGACTTTATTTCCCGGCCAAATTTTAGCTTCTGAAGGTTTGGGGTAAATAATCGCTCTATCCTGAATTCAGGCTCAAGGGTTCCAACGTCTTTGAATTGGGAAGCATTCAGCACATACAACCTGTCCCAGCTAAATTCCCCTTCAGGGTAGGCCGCTCGAAATATGTCCAGATATTCTACCGGGAAATTAATAAAAGTTGGTTCGGTTTCAAGGGCTTCCGCTAAAAGCTGTACCACTTGCCCGTTTTCGCCAAAAACCCACCAGGAATAAGCTTCTGGTAAACCTAATGGTAGCCCCGATATTGCCACCCCCACAATTTCAGCCCCATTCAGCACAGCGAAAGAGCTTTCCAGGGCTTTCTTCTGGCAAACGTACCTCGACAAAACCCCTACTGCCCCAACCCCCGCCAGGTAATTTTTTAGTTGATGGTTTGGAATTTTCTCAAGTTTCATCAGTTATCTGCCTTTCACGCCTTTTTAATTTCAGTTTAGACTAGTAATTGCATCCGATTCGAGTTAGCTTTGGCTATTAAATATCAGAGATGCCCTATTGGTTTCAAAGAACTAAACTCGGTTCTGCTTTTCAAGGTTGATCTGTTCGAGGGCCTAAGATAATAGGTTTATAATTTCTATACTTTAAACTTTCCCAGATAATATCCTGGGGATCTACAAATGCATAAATTAATTCTTTAAGGTCAGGCTGGGGTATTCTTAATATAAGTTCTTCATACCACTGCTGTCTATCCTCCTCAGACCCCCAGTGTGCTTGAATACGTGAAATCAAGTCTATCAATTCTTTATTTTCTTCATCACTAAACGCTTTTGCCATCCGCTTTTACCTCCAATTAAGCTGAGTTCTGATTAGTACATACTATAACAAGGCTTAATACAAAAGTAAATCTTTCCCTATCTTTAAACTATACGGTAAGCTATCCCGCCATCCTTCTTTGCATCTTTCGCTAACGGAGCAATATGCTATAATCAAGGCTTGAGTACCGAATAAATTTTTAATGCTGGGCGACCTATTATGGTAACTTTATAGAAAACAGAAAGAATTGATAGGGCAAGAACAGGCCAGAGCCGCCGCTCAGTTGGGAGCAGATTTTATCGGGGCGGTGCGGACGGGTGAGGTTGATTGGCTAGCATCGGTGGTTGCGCCCGGTAGTGCCGCCGCCTTACAACTTGAAATCTTTGGGGTAGCACTCTTTCGGATAGGCTTACGGCTGGACGACCCGGAGGAGCAGGGCAAACTAGCTCCCTACGACTTTCAGTTTGAGGGCGAAGTTGGGCTTTTGGAACTAGGGGTGATTGAACCTCTGCCCGAAGGTCAGGGTCATTTGCGAAGGTTGTTCGGCAGTAGTCTTTTGTTACAGGCGACGGGCAACGGTTGGCAAATCAGCGAATTAATCCCGGTTAACTCCGATGGCAACCTGCACCCAAATAGTCCCGCCGACCATGAAGTGCTGGCAGTCTATCAAGGGCATAAAGCTTTACCCCTGCAAACCGCAAATTTAGACCTGGTTGAGCGGCTATTTCTGGCAAAGATGCAAATGCAGACAGGGTGGTTTAACCTGGAGGAACTTCTCAATGCTGTACGGCTGTGGCGGGATTATCGGGCAAAACAGACTGTTAGCAAGCGGCAGGTAGCCAGTTTGGCGGCGGCGGTGGAATATCTGATTAGTCTGTTCGATTATTTTCAGGTGGATAGCCAGGAAGTGGCTCAACGGTATGCTACTACCACTCCCGCTTTGTTAAACCGCAGTCGGGAGATTGCTCAGACCCTAAACGCCACCCAGTTTAATGACCGGTACTCGATACATCCTGACCCGATAGCCCATTATCGGCAACTTTTCCGGGATATTGGCGGGGCATTTGATCAGGAGGAAATAGAGCGGGCACGGCGCGAATACACTAAAGTTTTTGATACGGTGGAAGTGCCACCGGACGATTTGGATTTTTTTGGGCCTAACTAGCCAGATGTAAGATAATATGAATGAAGCAACTGAAACCCAAAACCCGGAAGCCCTTTTTGAGCAAATTGCGGATGAGCTTGATGCTTTATACCCCAATATTCGGTTAGGTAAAGTCTTTGGCGAACGCTGCATAAAAGTTAATAGTAAGGTTTTCGCGGTCTATTCGGAAAATTGCATGATTTTCAAGCTAAAGGGTGAAGAACGGGCCACTGCCTTAAACCTGAAAGATGCCCACTTATTTGACCCTAGTGGGCGTAATCAGCCGATGAAGGAATGGGTACAAGTGCCGTTTATGCACGCACAGGAGTGGATTCTTTTGGCGAAACGGGCTTTGGAATATGTTTCTGGTGGGAAGAATTAAGGAGCAAGAATAAAGAATCTTCCTTTTGGAAAATTCATGTTGGCGGATTTACGTTAGTGTTACTATCATTATGGCGAATGGCTATCCGCTCTGCTAACATTGATGGAATGGACGACATCTAGCAGTAGATACTGGTGCTTGTATATCTACTCTAATGTTAGACTGATGCAACAGGAAGGGTGCAACCATAATCCTCCCCAAAGACCGCGACCCCCGCTTCATCACCATCCGCCGCGGGGGGACGCTCACGGACTCTGACCATCGGCTCCTGGCTTTGTGGGCGGCGGCGTGTGCAGAGCACGTTCTGCACCTCTTCGAGAAAGTTATGCCCTTGGACCCGCGCCCCCGCCAAGCGATCGAGCAGACTCGAGCATGGGTGCGCGGCGAGATCACGATGTCTGAGGCCCGCGCGGCTGGCGGTCATGCCATGGCTGCGGCAAGAGAGTTGAGTGGAGCCGCTAGGTATGCCGCATATGCTGCCGGTCAGGCGGCAGTGGTGGCGCATGTCGCTGTACACGAACTCGGGGCGGCGGCTTACGCGATCAAGGCCGCGCTGGCCGCCGTCCCCGGAAGCGAGGGTGAGAGAGCCAGCCAGCTCGAGTGCCGTTGGCAGCGCGAAAAGCTTCCGGATGCGATCCGCGAACTCGTCCTGGAGGATCAGCGGTTGCGAAACGAGATCTGCTGGTCGGTGTTTGAGTGCTAACGGGCGTGACGGCTTGTCTACTTATACAGGAATTTTTAATGGAATGTCGCCTCGTGGCACTTCATAACAGTTATCCGTTTTCAAAGGTTCATCACGAACTTTGCGTTTGAACCAGGATTCTTATTCCCTTCCCTAACAAGAAGGGGGTCAGTGGGTTAGGTTGAGAATTAAGAGGAACAAAAATTGTTAAAGCGAGAACCGTTAATTGATAGTTTTGGGCGACAGATACGCAATGTGCGGATTAGTGTTACTGACCGTTGCAACTTTCGCTGTGTTTATTGTATGCCCGCCGAGGGGCTGGAATGGCTGAAGCGCGATCAAATTTTAAGTTTTGAGGAGATAGAATATCTGTCGCGAGTTTTGGTAAGTATGGGAGTAGACCAGATTCGCCTGACCGGGGGTGAGCCGTTGGTACGTAAGGATTTATCTAAACTGATCGCCAAACTCCACCAAATCGAAGGATTGAATAGCCTGAGTCTGACCACCAATGGCGTGTTGCTCAAGGATTTGGCGAAGGATTTGGCTGCCGCCGGACTGACCCGCATAAATGTCAGTTGTGATAGTCTTTTGCGCGAAAAATTTCACCAACTAACCCGCCGCGACGACTTGCACCGGGTTTTGGAAGGGCTGGAAGAACTGGAAAAGTACCCGACGATTGCTCCGATTAAAATTAACGCGGTGGCGATGCGCGGTTTAACTGAGGATGAGGTTGTGCCTTTCGCCCTTTTAGCCCGTCGCAAACCCTATGCCGTGCGCTTTATCGAATTTATGCCCCTGGATGCCGACCAGATTTGGGATAAAAGTATGGTGCTGACCGGGGACGAAATCATGAAAATTATCGAGCGCGAGGTTGGGCCAATGGAGCTTATACCCAGCATTGACCCGGCGGAAACTTCCACCAAATACCGCTTTAAGGATGGGCTTGGCGAGATGGGTTTTATCAACCCGGTTAGCCACCCTTTCTGTGCAAGTTGTGACCGTATCCGAATTACGGCGGAAGGAATGCTGCGAACTTGTCTCTTTGCCCATATCGAGACCGACCTGAAAACGGTTATGCGGAGCGGGGTGAGCGAAGAAGTGCTAGAGGAAAGCATTCGGCGGGCGGTCTCGAAAAAAGAGATGAAGCACCATATCAATGACGGCGAGGCTTTCAAACGCACCAAGCGCAGCATGTCGCAAATCGGCGGCTAAGAAATACAATAAGAAATATTCACCACAAAGGCAGAGCGTAGCCTCCAACTTGTTGGGCAAAGAACACAAAGGAAAATTATTAAATCTTGGCGAACTTGGCGGTTAAAATTTTCTTTTCTAGCACATTAGCTTAGCAATTTGTCAAAGGTAGTACAGATGCAGCCATTAGAACCAGCCAGCCGCCTGATTTTGCCCGAAAAACCAGAAGGTTTGCCAGCCTCGCTTTTGAATAGCGAGATGGAAATTTCGGTCTGGTTAGACCAATTTGGGCAAAAGCTGGAAGATTTAGCGGTAGCCTATAACGACTCACTTTTTAACAAATATATTGGGCGCGCTACTGAGGATTTGAACCAGATAGATGCGGCTTTAGGGGCAACCCTCAGTGATAATTTTGGGCAATCGCTGGTACGTTATTGGTTGGGTAAGGCCACCGAACCCAAACTGCAACGCCGTCTCAAATGTCTCAGTCGGGCTTTTGTGGAGGCGGAGGTTTCTAAAAACCCCCCCGTTTATGAGCTACGAAACTCGATTAATGACCGTCTTGTTTCCTATCGCCCAACAGTTAAGGGCTATTCCCTGACCCGTAGCGAAATTCTGGAAATCCTACGTACCAACCCTGACCGTGAATACCGCCGCACCATTTACGAACAAGCCCTGTCGCCCTTGGCAGCCGAGTTAGCCCCACGTGTGCAAGAGTTAATTTTCCGGCGGAATGCCGAGGCTAAACGACTCGGTTATGCTAATTATTCCGAGCTGGTACTGGAAAATAGCCAGATTAGCTGGCAAGATTTACAACGTATCTTTGCCGAATTAGAGCGTCAAACTGAATCTTTTTACCAGAAATTTATTGAGGATAGTTGTCGGGAATATGGCTGGAAACGGGTGGAAGCCTGGGATGTTACCTGGATAGCTGACCAACGCGCTCACCTGCCCGAACAGCCTTTCCAACGGGATGGGGCAATTCCAGCGGCGAATCAGTTGCTGCAAATGATGGGATTGCAGCCCGAAACCTTGCCCCTGAAAATAATCCCTAAAGAAATTCCCTTTGGCGGTTTATGCTTTAGTATTAAAATCCCTACCGATGTGCGAGTATTATGCAGCCCCAAAGATGGTTATCCCTATTATCGCACGATGTTCCACGAGTTCGGACACGCCTTGCACGCGGTATTTAACGAACAGAGCGATTATCTAGTCAAGCGCGAACCCGGCTCGTTTAACGAGGGTATTGCTGAGATAATGGCGTTCTTTACCCATTCCCCGGCCTGGATAGCGGAAATGACCGCGTTACCCGCTACCGAAATCAGTCGTTATAAGCGGGAAAATGTGGCTCGGCGGGTGGTGCGCTGGCGAAGCTTGATGGCTCAGGCCCGTTTTGAAATTGAGGCGTATCAGAACCCCGACCAGAATCTTGAAAAGCTTCATGCTGAGCTTGAGGCTTACTACCTCCGTACTCCCCTGAACCTGACTCCGCGCTGGGCTGCCAGCAGTTTCCCCACCACTCACCCGATTTACCGCCAGAATTATATTATTGGCGAGATGATTGCCGCCCAAACCCACGCCACTTTGCAAAATCGGCTGGGTGATTTTTTCGCGGGGGATGCGGTGATACGACGGGGTTGGTTTGAGTTCGTCCGCCAGAATTATATTGCTCCCGGCGCGTCGCTAGATTGGCCCACTAAAATCGAGCTTGCGACTGGCGCACCTCTAAACGTCTCCGCCCTTATCACGGAATTAGAAATTCAATAATTCACCACAGAGACACAGAGAACACAGAGTTTTAAAAGGTAGTAGTTTGTCCCGTGCCCTGTACTCAGGGTATTAGCCGCTTCTTAGGGTTTTACCGGGCGGGTTTAAAACCCAGCCCTACGGTCTGGCCCTATCCCACAGAACCTGATTTAATAAATAAATTTCTTTGTGTCCTCTGTGTCTCTGTGGTGAATAATCTTGCTATTCCAAATCAAAGCGGGCTTGGTAAAAATCGGGTTTGGGGCCGAACCAGAAGTGGGGAGTAGGGATTTCGGCAACAGGCACAACCGAGAGGCCCACTATTAATTGACCGCGCTGGTAGCCGTAGGTTGAGGATAAAATTACTACAGTGGGAAGCCGCCCAAAACGTTGGGCAAACCGAGCCGCTCCCTCACTAAGAATCTGCTCCAGGCTGCGCTGGCTCTCGTCGAAATGGTAGAGGAAGTGGCGGCCTTCGCTCAGGTCAACCATCTCGCCATCTGGCCCGATAATCGCCAAATCCCCGCCAATTTCCCCCAGGTAAACGCGCTTCCTTCTCATATCTATAACCAATCCCCTTAGCGCAATATTATAAAGGAAAACTGATTAAGAGTGTTAAGTTTTGAATTATGATTGTTGAGTTCCCCCTTCCACTTTAGGGAAGGGGGTTAGGGGGTTGAGTCAACTCAGTCCTTCTTAGCGTGTGCCGACCATCGTTTTCATTTCACGGCCTTTGGTATCCACAAAATAGGTTGCAGCGGCACTATCAATCAGGTCGGGCGAAAGGCGGGCGGGCTCCATTGAATATTTTGCCAGCGCAATCATTTGCTCTAGCAAATCGCGGGGTTGACACATCCGAAAGGGGCGGTTTTGAGGCTTCATATGACGATTAACCAGATAATCAATCGCTGAGTCATCATAGGGCACTTTTTTGGAACGACAAACCAATTGCCAGATTTGCCGCCACTGCACCTCATCCGGGTCTAGCACATTGATTTTGTATTTAATACGGCGCAAAAAGGCTTCATCGGCAATATCCATCGGGTCAAGGTTGCTACTGAAGGCAATAAGCTGGTCGAAGGGGACTTCCAGCTTTTTCCCGGTAACCAGCGTCAGGTAATCGTAGCGTTTTTCCAGAGGCACAATCCAGCGATTGAGCAAATCCATCGGGCGGCATTGTTGGCGGCCAAAGTCATCAATCAGGAAGATACCACCATTAGCCTTCATCTGAAAAGGGGCTTCATAAACTTTAGAGTTTTCGTTAAAAATCAGGTCAAGGTTTTCAAGGGTAAGTTCACCTCCGACTACCACCACCGGGCGTTTAATCCGCACCCACCGCCCATCGTAGGGTAATTCTTTTTCCCCACTAACATCATCCACTGCTGTGTGGTTAATGGCATCGTATAACTTTATAATTTGCCCATCGGTTTCGATAGCGTGTGGCACAAACATATCGCCGCCCATCAGACGGGTGATGCGCTCAGCGATAGAGGTCTTACCATTTCCGGCGGCTCCAAAGAAGAAAACCGACGAGGCTGAGTTTACGGCGGGGCCAATCTGGTTTAATACCGCGTCCTGGATAATCAGGTCACTGAAGGCTTTGCGAATATTCTGGTGCGTAACTATTACACTCTTGATGGTTTGGGCTTTAATCGAAGTCATTGTTGTTTCAAACGAAACAGGCATTGGCCCAGCGTAAGCGGTTTTAGCCAGAGAGTCGTTAGCCCGTTGCGTGCCTTTCTGGGTTAATACATACTCATAGCCCGCCTCGCCCAGCCCGACCTGTCCGGCAATATCTATAAGTTCCTGCGCCCGCAACTCCTCTAAAATCGTGCCAATAATTCCCCAAAAAGGTACTCGCAAACTCACCGACATGGCGTTCCCAGTACAACGGCCTTTGAAATAGATAGTGCGAAGCACCATCTCGGTTACAAAACCTTTGTTTAAGCCTAAATCTTCCACACAGGTAGGAATTTGGGGCCAATATGGAAGTTTTTCATCTGGGGCGGCTTTTTCCTCGGCTTCGGGGGGGCGCAGGTGGACAAAATATTCTTTAATTTCTTCGCTAGGCGGTAGACCCTGTTTTTGCCGCTCCATTTCGGCGGCCCATTCCTTAACCTGCTTTTCGTGCAGCATTAGGTGGGTCAGGCTTTCTTTGTCGCCCTTCGCTTTAGCATCGGCGATGGCACTGTACAAAGCCCGCACAATCAGACACTTCTCGCCGCCCCGATAGAGATGATGAGGGTATATTTTTTCCCGAACGTAACAATCGTTTGATAGGTTGGCGGCATTCATTTCTTCAATCGCCGCTGGCTCAATCAGAAACTGCATTCTTCTCTCTCTTCTATATAATTCATACTAAATAATCCATACTAAAAATATCTAACAAACCCAGCACTTTACAAGGGCATTGTACGTTATACCCCCGTAAACGGAAATAGCACGGCGGTACTATACAAGTACCACAGAAATATTAACAGCATTGTCACGATTTTCCTAGTACCTTTGGCTTGGATTTTAGGAAGTATTTGACCATTTCTCGGATTATGCCTATAATTTGAGCATGAAAGTTCTATTGATTGGGCAAGGTCCACTGCCGATTGAAGGCGGCGAAAAGAATAACGCGCCGGGTTTCCGGGTCTGGCACTTTGGGCGAGCGTTGGCGGAGGCTGGACATCAGGTGCGATTGGTCGGGATAAATCCAGACCCAGCCTTTACTACCCAACTCCCCCGCCAACTACAACCTAACCTGAGCTTTTACCCCACCTCCGAAGTTGACATAACTCAGGATAATTTCCTGGCAAAATTAGTAGCCGATGAAAAACCAGATGCCTTAGTTGGTGCTAGTGTATGGCCTTCCTATCTGGCGAGTTTATATTTGCCGTCGGATTTACCCTTTTGGGCTGACTTGTTCGGTAGCCCCCTGGCTGAGGCTCAGGCCAAAGCTGCCTTATACACCGATGATAGCTTGATTGAGCCGTTTGCCCGCTTTGAGCAGACGGTATTAGGGCGGGCCGATGTTTTTAGCACGGTTTCTACTCCCCAACAATATGCGCTGGTGGGCGAGTTAGCCTTGCTGGGTCGGTTGCGGGCGGCGACCTATGGCTATCGTTTCGCCTACCCTATCCCGGCGGCTACCGATGAGACTGTTTTGCCCCACACCGAAACAGTATTGCGCGGGAAAATAGTGCCAGAAGAAGCGTTTGTAGTTCTGTGGAGCGGTGGCTATAATACCTGGACGGATGTGGATACTCTTTTTGCTGGGCTAGAGGGGGCGATGGCTTTAACTTCAAACCTCCATTTTGTATCCACCGGGGGCGGATTGCCACCCCACGACTCGGCGACCTACCCCCGCTTTTGCCAGATGGTAGAAAATTCGCCCTACCGCGCCCGCTTTCACCTATTGGGTTGGTTGCCCTATGAAACGCTTCACAATTACTACTACGAGGCAAATTTAGGTATAATACTAGATAAATGGAGTTATGAGGGCGAACTTGGTAGCCGCACTCGTCTAGTAGACTGGCTGAAATACGGCTTACCCGCCGCCGTGACGGTGACAGCAGGGGTCACAGCAGAGTTAGTGGCGGCAGGGGTGGCCTTTCCCTTTGAACATGGTAATAGTCAGGGTTTAGCGGCTCTCCTGAGCGCGTTGGCGAACGACCCAGCCCGAATAAAACAGGCTGCCGCACAAGGCCAAAAACTGGCTCTGGAAAGGTATCACTACCGAGCAACTTGCGCTCCGTTGGTGGAGTGGGTCGCCAGTCCTCAACGCGCCCCCGATGCCGGACAGTTTAACCCCCTGGTGGCAGGGTCGGCGGATACCGATTTACAAAAGCAGCTTGCCAGCCTGACCAGCCAGATTGAGCAGAAAAATATTCAGATTGCCGAACTGGAAAAATGGGCGCAAGAGATGCAAACGGCTCTGAATACCAAAAATGGTTCGGGGATAACCCGTAATATTAAGAAATTTTTTACGAAATAGAATATAGGATTAAAAAGAAAGAAGAAAGAAATAAGTAACTATATTAAGTTTATTTAAAATTTTATGAAAAAGGTGGATGGCTATGGATGTTTCAACTGCCCATATGATCTTAAAAAAGTATAACACAAAAGGTTGGGTCTTTGAATCTCCAACAAATGAGTCTGATCGAGCATTTGAGGATATTCACAAACTTCTAACTGCTTCTCAGATAATTTTGAATATCTATAAAGTGATTGAACCAAATGTCCCTAATATCGGTTTTACATGGCGAAATGATAGTCTTTTTGCGTCTGTTGAACGCGATAGTATTCAAGCTAGATGGCTAGATTTACAAGATAATTTTGAGGAAAATCTCTTTCAAATTGATGTAATTAAACATTCTCTTAAATTTTTAAGCCCTGGGGCTAACAATTCTCTGGAGTTAGCAAAAGCTAACTTTTTGAGGGCTTATAAGTGTGGTGAATTTTTTTTGGCAAGTAGTTTAGTATACTTTATGGAAAATAAAGTCTGGATGAGGATACTTTATCTACACAGCTAGGTATTGAGCTATTCACTATGTACAAATTGGGTACTTTCCCACGTCCTGATAATTTGGAAGACATTAGACAAATTTTTGAAGATATAAAAAGAGATAAGGTTTTGACCTTTGACAGGGAAAAGTTTTTTAGACAGTTAACGAAAATTCTGGGTTTTGAAAATTAGATTATTAGAGCCTTGTATAATCGAGAAGTTTGAGTTTTGAGTTTTGCGTCAAAAATTCTCTAATTCAACACTCAACACTTTTTACTCGGCACTCGTTACTCGTTACTATTTCTTGGGGGGCGGTATGGACTGGCAAACCTGGGTTACGGCACTGGCGATGCTATATGTGATGTTTGCGGCTTACTGGCTGTTACAGTGGTGGTTGGGCCGCCACATCCAGGGGTTAGGCTTGCTGATTTTCGGCAGACCTGGCCCGGCCTCCAATATATATTTTTGGTTGTTAGCTCCTGGGGTGATTCTACACGAATTAAGCCACTGGCTGATGGCTAAACTTTTGTTTGTGCCAACGGGGGATATGGCTTTGTTTCAGCCTAACAAAGGGAAACAGGCAACTAACGGTAAAGTAGTGCTGGGCTATGTGGAGGTTTATAAAACTGACCCAATTCGCCAGAGTTTGATTGGACTGGCTCCCTTAATTACCGGGATATTGGTGCTAATAGTTATTTCGACCTTGCTTCAATTCCGCAACGGCTTTGGGGATGGGGGGCATATCGGGCAAACTCTGCTTAACTTGCCGGGCGACCTATGGGCCAGCTTTTCCCAGCCCATAAATTTCCTGTGGTTGTATCTGGTTTTTAGTGTTAGTAACGGGATGTTGCCCAGCGCGGCAGACCGCCGACCCTGGTTGGTAGGCTTTTTGCTACCGGGCGCAATATTGTTGGTATTAGGCGTGGCGGGTTATTTACCAGCCCTATCGGACGATTTTCAGCAAGGGATTTTGCGTTTCCTGGGGAATTTAACCTGGCTTTTTGCCTTTGCCGCCCTGATTAATTTCGGGCTGGCTTTAGTAGTAATAGTGTTAGAGTGGCTGGTGAGCCGGGTGCGACGGCGCAAGGTGGTTTACACCCGACGCTAAATATCTATTTTAAGGCAACTTCGCTTAACTTGCCAGTGTGGACATCATAAATAAACCCCCGAATTGGAAAATCATGGGGAATCCAGGGGTGGGATTTAAGTCGGCGGTATTGCCTTATCACATTTTCTTCCAGGTTCTCGAAAGTATAAAAATGAGCTGGAATAACCGCCGTATAACCCGTTTCGTCTTCCAATTTTTCGATAAAATCTTGTTCGTTAAAGGTTAACATACCACACTCGGTATGATTTATAATCATTAGCTCCTGTACTTCCAACAGATAATGCGCCACAATCAGAGAGCGCAACACATCCTCGGTAACAATACCACCCGCGTTACGCATAATTACCGCATCGCCATTTTTTAGCCCAAGTGCTTCTGATATGGGTATACGATAATCCATACAGGCAATTACCCCTAATTTGCGGGCAGGCTTGGTGGGAAGTTTTTGGTCAGGAAAATTTGTGGAAAATGAATTATTTGCGATTAGAACTTCGTCAATAGCACTCATAGGGCTATCTCCTGATTATTTTAAGAGGTAATCAAAAATCTAACGGCCTTATTATAACCCAAAATCCAGTTCAGGATTCAAAAGGCGGTTCGGGAAATAAAAACAGGACACGATGCAGCGCGTCCCTACAAAATTCCAATTTGGGCGCAGCAAGCAGCCCTCCTACGAATTCCCTGATTTTAAATTTTGGGTTTTGGATTACTTGTTTTCGACAGCTTGCTCCAAATCCAGCATAAAAGAATCTTCCAAAAGTTCTTTGGTGGTATATCTACTGGTCTCGCTTAAACGTTGCATGGCTATTCCGGCCTGATTTAGTGCGTCCCGTATCTCTTTTAGATAGACCCGCCCCGCCCCGGTAATTTTGGTAATATCATACTTCCCGGTTTCGGCAATATTTAGAAGTTTTTCCATTTTGGCAGCAGTAATATCTATGGTGCTTAAAGGCCAGGCTAATTCGTGGCTATAGGTGGCGATACTGGCTTGCATGGCTTCGTACTGGCCTTGCTGCCGTTCATAGTTCAACAACTCCTCCTGGGCAGAGGATACCCGGTCAAGGGCTTCGAGCATAACATCCTGAGCGGTTTTAATTCGCAGCATCGTCCGAATATTAACCCTTAATTCTTCGCGGCTGACGGGTTTGGTAAGAAAAGCATCTACCCCACTATCGAGGCTGGTCAACTTGATAATATCCTGAGCGTTCACCGCCGTCAGCATAATAATCGGGATATAAAGCAGGTCATGTCGCTGACGAATCTCCTGGGCTAACTCCTGACCGTTCATATCTGGCATCATAAAATCAATGCACATGACATCAGGGGCAAAATCGTCCAGAATATTCAAGGCATCTATCGCCGAATATACCACCCGCACCTCGTGACCCTCGCCCCGCAAGGTAATTGCCAGCATTTCTGCCAGCGACATTTCATCGTCTACCACCAGGATGCGGGATTTGCGTTTGGACTTAGCCGGAGCATCATAATCTTTCTTTAGTTGTGAAGAAAGCATTGAACGAACGCCCATTTCAGCCGGAGATTGGTTGGGGGACATCATCTTCTTACCCTTGAATTTCTGAGTTGTAAAACAAAATAATTTCGGTATCCCGTATTTTGGCCTAATTATAACGGCCCAATCTTACGAAAGGCATAACAAAATAGTGGTATAATAGGCCGAATTTTGAAAGCCAAGACCCCACAACAATTTGGAGAATAGCGAATGGTTTCTACGCAATCTATACGGCAGTTTAACATTTACAAATTTGTGTTGACGATACCGGGTATTTTGATTGTTTACTCGGCGATTTTTACTATTTTTTTCCTGTTACGTCTAGCTGGCGGTAACGATCCGATTGCTTTGAAAATCGGTGGGCTGACTTTTCGCTGGTATGGCATTTTGATTACTTTGGGAGTGGTATTGGCCCTCTATCTTACCCAATATCTGGCGGAACGACGCGGCGAAGACCCTAACCGGGCCTGGGCCTTGCTACCAATTTTGCTGGTGACGGGGATTGTGGGAGCGCGGCTATGGTATGTAATTAATACCTGGGAAAAATATAAAGATCACGTTTTTAGCATTGGCGACCCGAATATTGCCGGAGCTTTGGAGGTCTGGCGCGGCGGGATTGCCATTCAGGGCGCGGTAGCGGGCGGCATAATCGGTATCCTGATTTACAAAAGATTTACTGGGATAAAATTCCTACGCTGGGCCGATTTTATTGTACCGGGTTTGATTCTGGCACAAGGGTTGGGCCGTTGGGGCAATTTTATGAACAACGAAGCCTATGGTAGAACCACCGGGCTGCCCTGGGGTATTAAAATCCCCTGCGAATATCGGACGCGCGGTACTACCCCCGGCACTAATGATACCAGTTGCCCCACCATCTCCGCCGATGCCACTTTTCACCCCACCTTCTTTTATGAGTCGGTCTGGAACTATGCGGTTTTCCTAATGCTTTATTTTATGATTATGTACCCTAAGAAAGTGCAGAAGTTTCTGAAAATACGCCTGCGGGATGGCGATATTTTCCTGGCTTATCTGGTGTTTTATAGCATTGGTCGCTTTTTTGTGGAGTCGTTGCGTACCGACTCGCTCTTTATCGTCGGCAACCCGGTGGATGGGGGCATTCGCAGTGCCCAGGCTATTTCGATTGTGGGTATTTTTATCGGCTCGGTCTGGTTTATCTATCGTCACCGCCGCACTGAAACCCGCGACGACGAAGCCTTATCGGTCAGAGTAGCCCCCCGCAGTCTCGTTCCGGCAGTGGCAGCTACCGATGCAACCCTGGCGGCGGATAGTGTAGCTCTAGATGAAGTTGCCCTCGAAGCGGAAAACGAGGAAGCTTTAGATAAGGCGGGCACATTAGCGGATGAGCCCGCCGAAACTATCGAGGAAGTAAAAGTCGCCAGCATCGAGAAATCCGGGGGCAATTCGTCAGAGGCCGAGCTTGACGAGCCAAAGTCGGAAAGTTGAAAAGCAAACCTAACCCCCTAGCCCCCTTCCCTATAAAGGAAGGGGGAATTTTTTTAGATGATTGGTCAGGGATTCGTGCAATTTAGAAATAATAGGATAGAGCGGGAAATTCTGGTAAGATTTACTCTCAAAGCTTGAAAATTCATCTAATTCTAGTCTGGCATCGGTAAACTGGCTCTAACCCCTGATAAGGTTCATATTGCAAAATAAACTACATGTTTAAATTTATACTTTACTTAAATTTCAAAATAATATATAATCTAACAAACACTTAAAATCTAATAACTTCTGATTTAGCCCTACTCCTATAGGAACTTAACAGAGAGTTAGAAAGGCACACAATGTCCTACCCAAAGTTTCCCCCACGTGTTGCAATAATTCTAATCGCTATAATATTAGATTTAATGTTACTTGCTTGCGGCGATACTATTGGTACTTCTACCAGTGTATCTACTCTAACCACTACGATAGTGCCTACAACGCTGGCAATCACTACATCCGTAGCAGCTACACCCACTTTGCAAGCAACTTCCACGCCCATACTAATTACTACCACTCTTGAAGCAACTTCTACACCCATTCCGGCCACTCCTACTCCAGTTCCTGTCAACCCAACAAGCATTTCAGGTTTTAAGGGTATTAAGGAAATTACCCTGAACTCTGTGGCAAAAACTACAATGTTACAAGAATTATCGCGTAGTTATCCTACTGTTAAAGGTTTGACTTTTAGCATGTATATTTCAGATTATGATCAGGATGCTACGGTTGACAGCATTACTGCTGGGCTAACTGAAGTAGGCTTTAAAGCAATTGGCAATAACAAACCAAGTAGAGAAGAAACAAAATATGGAGGGTATTATACTAAACCAGGAGCTCAAGATATTTATACCAACGTGGTGCTGATCACAAGCAATAATGTTTCTCCCTTAATGGATGGTACTACTTCCGATATTATAAAACAGTTAGAAGGGAAAAAGAGTTATATCCTTCTAATAAATGCGCCGCAATTTATTAAAGATTTTTCTGGAGGAACTTATTACCTTACTACTCTCGCTCCGCCTGATACAGGTTTCCAAAAATTTAACAGCCTTCACGCCTTGGAAGCCTTTAAAGCTGCGGGTGTAGAAATTGGTGAAACTTATCCACTTACAAACCAGGATATTGGTTTAGGTCCACGGGTAATTGTGGAAGGTACAAGGTTCTTTATTCCATCACTTGGTAAAAACAATGGTGGACGTATTTTTAGTTACGCATCTCAGGCAGACCTGAATGCAACCAAGAATTATTATCTTAATGCAGTTAAAGCTGGCGGTGCTACACGAATTTGGCTTTTTACGAAAGACAATATACTCGTACAAATAAATGGGGGCTTGCCAGATGCTAAAGCCAAACAATATGAAGCAGCAATGAACAAAATTCCTAGTATTGTTCTTCCAACTGCAACTCCAATAATTCCAACCGCTATACCAAAACCTACAACTCCCCCCTTCATTGGATTTTATGTAGATATAACTGGAACAAACGGAATACGTTTCACGGGATCCTGTTTGGTTGTGGACTCCAAAGGAAGTTCATCCTCTCAGGATGCAGCTGGCACAGTGCCGATTAAAATTCAGTTGAAACCTGGAAATATAGCCTCCTGTGCTTTGCAGAAACAAGGTACAGCTGGTCAACTTACTGTAAAGTTAATGTACAACGACACAATAATTGCAGATGGCGATACCAGTGCTGAATATGGTGTAGTAACAGTTTCTGGAAGTCACTAACTTTTTCAAAAATCATTATTATCAGGGATTCGGCCCATATTAAAAATAATGGGGTATCGCGAGAAATTTCGGTGAAAATTATACGCAGTGTTTGAAACTTTATCCCATTCTGATCCGGCATTAGCAGCGCAGCACGAGTCCCTGTTAATTTTAGATTTTCGATAATACCGTCAGCCCACACCAAATCGCCCCTGTAGCCAGCCCTACCCCGGCTATTACCAGCGTCAGCAGCCAGAAGGTAGGGTTAAACCACACCAAAAATCCTTCCCAGCCCCGTCCTAATACTGCCAAAAGTAAACTTGCTACTAAACCGCCAAGTCCGCTTCCTAACCCGAATCTGGTAATTCGGCTTATTGGGATGCTTTTTGGTTTATCCCAATACAACAAAACCAGAGCTACTGCCGCGCCCCCATAGATAAACAGGAAGGGTAAAATCCCGCTTTCGGGTGGTTCATTCCAGCGTTTGGATTCTGGCAAATTCCGGGCAATTTCGCTGGCAAGGGGCAAGGCCGGAAGATAGAGCAGCCCTGCTCCCAATAAAGTCAGTATGAAAGTTTTGGCTTGTTTCAGGTTAACCATTCCTCTCCTTGCAAAACTTCAGGCTATAAGGCAAAATAGCGGCTATGGTCAAAGATAATCAGGGTCGTAACGCCAGAAATTATAACACCATCCGGGTAGGTTTTGACGCTCGCATGGTTTATTACCGACAGGCTGGAATCGGGCAATATATTTCCAATCTGTTACAGGAAATGGCGAATATTGACAGATCGCAAGTTGACATAACTATATTTCAGAGCCGCAAACAAAGCTACCAACCCTCCCAGTGGCTCGGTCACTCCTATCCCAGCCGCAAACTCTGGACGCCGCCCCACCACCGCTACGAACAACTAGCTTTGCCCCTGGAACTAGCTCTGGATGGCCCGACGGTATTTCACAGTCCGGATTTTATTCCTCCGTTCCAGCGGTGGCGATGGGCGGACTGGCGACCCCGCCGGATTGCCAGTGTTATTACGATTCACGACCTGGCCTTTTTGCACTATCCTGAATTGCTAACGGCGGAAAGTGCCAGTTATTATGGGCAGGTTAAAAAGGCTGCCACCAGTGCCGAACTGGTAATTGCCGTTTCCCAAAGTACCGCCCGTGACATTTGTGCCGAACTTGGCACGCCCTCCGAGAAAGTACGAGTGGTTTATGAGGCAGCAAATCCACTTTTTTGCCCTCTCCCTCTGGCGGAGGTAAATAGGATGAGCCGAAAAGAGGCTCTGAATATCACCGAAAAACTCGGCAAGTTCGGAATAGATTCGCGGGATAGTTTTATTTTGTTCGTCAGCACAATTGAGCCGCGCAAGAATCTGGCAACCCTGTTAAAGGCGTTCCGGGCGATGCTGGACGAGTTAACCGAGAATGAAGCCGCCCCAAAGTTGGTTATAGCTGGACGGGAGGGCTGGCTCTATCAGGATATTTACACGCTTGAGAAAGAATTGCGGCTGGAAGATAATCTGGTCTGGCTGGGGGAGGTCTCGACTACTGAACTGCTTTGGTTGTATAATAGGGCGGCTTGTCTGGCGATGCCCAGCCTGTACGAAGGCTTTGGCTTGCCGCCGCTAGAGGCTTTGGCCTGTGGCTTACCCGTCTTAGTCTCCCACACCAGCAGTTTGCCGGAGGTGGTGGGCGAGGCGGGCCTGAAAATTCCCGCCCAGGATGTAAAAGGCTGGAAAGAAGCTTTACTGGAAGTCTGGCGCAAGCGGCAGAGCTATAAAGCTAAAACTTTAATAGAAGGGCCAATCCAGGCCACTCGTTTCTCCTGGCACAAAGCCGCCGCCGAAACTATTGAGATTTATCGGGAAGCGGCGGGGAGAATCTAAAGTCGAAGGACACAGGTCGAAAGTCTAAAGTCAAAAACAAGAAATAAAAATCAAAAATTAACAACTTCAGACCTTTAACGTTATACTTTAGACTATTTTACCATCAAACAAGAACTAATAACTAACAACCACCATGAAACTTATTGTTGGCCTGGGAAATCCGGGCGTAACCTATGCTAAAAATCGTCATAATATTGGCTTTCAGTGCCTTGACCGTCTGGCCGAGAAGCACACTATTAAGTTTGAAAAAAAGAGTATGAACGCCCATTGGGGCAAGGGCACAATTGGCACTCAGGAGGTGATTCTGGCTAAACCTCAGACTTTTATGAACCTGAGTGGCAAAAGTGTGGTGGAAATTGTCCACTTCTTCAAACTAAACCCCAAAAATGATGTGCTGGTTATTGCCGATGATATGGATTTACCGATAGGAAAAATCCGCTTACGTCCCAATGGTAGCAGTGGTGGGCAAAATGGCCTCAAAAATATCTTTGAGTTATTAGGCACGCTGGATATGCAGCGACTCAGGGTGGGTATTGGTCGTCCGCCAGTTGGCAACACCCGCGACTATGTGCTGAATAGTTTTGACCGTGACCAACAGCCATATCTGGAAGAAATCTCCGATAAAGTGATAGGTGCTGTAGAGGTCTGGCTCTCGGACGGCATCAACAAGGCTATGAATCTTTTTAATTAAAAGCTGTCAGCAAAAAGTTGTTGGTTATTGGTTGTTAGTCAAAAGTCTGAAATTTTCTGACAAGGGCGCGGAGACCACGCCCCTACAGAATCCTTGTTTCTTTATTCTGACTCCTGAATTCTGACTCCTCCTCATTACTCGGCCCTCAGCACTCATAACTTACTTCGCGCTTGGGTCTTCGTTTGTATCCAGTGGTTCGTCCTCACCAGGGAGGGGGGTGCGCCGTACCCCCACCGCCGCCCAATCCAGATGCGATGATAAGGCCAACATTGTTTCGCCCCGCCCGATGCCCGGTATAGACTGGATTTTGAAAATCAAAATATGCTGCAAGTGTTCGGTGCTACGCGCCCGCAACTTGACCAGCATATCAATTTGCCCGGTGACTGTATGCAGTTCCTCCACTTCGGGGATTTGCTTTAGAGCCTCAATCACCTCCACCGCCTTCTGGGATTGGGAAGTTTGCAGTCCCACAAAGGCCGTGATGGGATAACCCAGTCGCTTGTAATCCAGGCGGGCATTAAAACCCTTGATAATACCCTGCTCTACTAACCGGGTTAATCGTTCCGAAATAGTGGTGCGGGAAGTGCCTAATTGCCGGGATAACTCTAATAGACTAATCCGGCTGTCCCGTTCCAGAGCGCGGGCAATCGCGGTATCCAGTGGGTCAAGCGGGGCTTGATAGACTGGTTCAAACTCGACATCTTCCTGCGCCCCTACCCGCCAACTACCCGCTAAACGGGCGGCATAAACATCTTTCGCGCTTTTTAAATCTTCTCCCTGTTCGTTAGTTGCCATTTCCCCTTACCCTCCTCCAGAGCCTTATCGGAAACGTAGTGCCAAATTGCTACTTTTGTAACTATTTTGGGCTAATCGCCGACTAATTGCTAAATGAAATGCCAAATTACTAAGCAAAGTGTCGGAAAAATCTTGACAGCCCGGCGAATTTGTGGATAATCATATCATACACTATTACGCAAACTTTTTCTTGCGTAAAACCCGGCACAATGTTCAAAGGAGAATTTATGGGCCGAAACTATACAAAAGAAACCCTGCAACAACTTACCTATGGCAAGGGCCAGACCCTCAAGGGCGATATGGCGCTGGTGGTGCTAAAAGCCTTGCTGGAAAGCGGGATAAGTTACCTGGGCGGCTACCCCGGCGCACCAACTTCCTCGCTCTATGATGCAATTTCCGATAGCTACGAAGATATATTAAAACCGCGTGGAATTTATTTCGAGGGCTCGATTAACGAAGCCGCCGCCGCTGCTTTGTTGCAAGCCTCGGTCAATAACCCGGTGCGGGGGGCAGTCAACTGGAAGGTGGTCGGCAACAACGTGGGGGCGGACGCACTGGCTCATATCGCCCACCCCGGACTGACGGGCGGGGCAATGGTAATCGTTGGCGAGGATTATGGCCTGAATAGCACTAGCGTCGCCGAAAAAACCTTGCCTTTTGCCCATAAATCGGGCCTGTTATGTATTGACCCCCGCGCCGATGCTCAACTGATGGCCCATCTGATCAAAAAAGGCTTTGAACTAAGTGAGGCCAGTGGCACTATCGCCCTTTATTTATTTCGTACCCGCACGGGCAACCTAAAAAGTTCTATTACCTGTGACGATAACCTTGAACCCCTGATTAGTACCAATAAACCGACGGCTCAATGGAATAATAAAATGAGTTCCATCCCCGTCCCACCCTATAGTCAGGCGCAAGAGCGACGCAAGTTTGAGGAACGGATGCCCGCCGCCCGCCGCTTTATCCAGGAACACCAGCTTAACGAATTTTTCCCCGGTGCAAATGAACGGATTGGCCTGATTACGCACGGCATGCTCTATAACACTCTGATACGCACTTTGGCTACCCTAGGTGAAGCCGATGCTACCGGGCAGTGCAATTTCCCCATCTATAACATGAACGTGATTCATCCGCTTGTGCCGGAAGAAATTGTAAAATTCCTCAAGGATAAAGACAAAGTTTTGATTGTCGAAGAAGGCATGCCCAACAGCCTGGAAATCCAGATTCGGGCGATTGCCCAGAGCTACGGCCTGCACGATGTAAAAATCTATGGCAAGGGGGTTTTGCCGGAGGCTGGGGAATACGCTCCGATGGTAATGGTACGCGGCCTGAGTAAGTGGCTGACCGACGAGGTTTATCGCGATGGTGCGCCCCAGATTGCTGAACTTGCCGGGGAAATGCTGGCCCATATCAACGCTGCCACTAATATTTTTAATGGCGAATTGCCCGCCCGTTTGCCCATTTTCTGTACTGGTTGCCCGGAGCGACCTATCTTTACCGCCCTGAAACTGACTGAAAAGCAGCACGGCACACCTCACTATGCCGGGGATATTGGTTGTTACATTATGGGGATGTATCCGCCTTTTGAGCAGACCGATAGTTGCACTGGGATGGGGACAGGATTAGCCAGTGCCGGGGCGATGGCCCGCATGACCGAGCAGAAAACCGTCAGTTTCCTGGGCGATGGCACTTTCTGGCATAGCGGTCTGACCACCAGCGTGGCTAACGCAGTTTATAACCAGCAGGATGCAACTTTAGTAGTCTTTGAAAACGGCTGGACTTCCATGACCGGGCAACAGGAAAACCCCGCCACCGAGGAAAATGCTCGCCATGAACGGGTTAATACGATGGATATTGAGATGGCCTTGCGGGGGGCGGGGGTCAAGCAGGTGGTGGAGGTTAACCCCTTCAAGGTAGGCGAGGTGGTCAAGGAGCTTAACAAGAATTTCACTAGCGACAAAAAAGAGCTAAAGGTTATCCGCTCGGTGGGCGAATGTCAGCTTGAGAAGCAACGCCACGAGAAGGTGGAGAAAAAAGAGTTGCTAACCGCCGGGAAGCGGGTGGAAGATGCCCGTTTTGGGATTGACGACGCGGTTTGCACGGGCGACCATAGCTGCATCCGGCTGAACGGCTGCCCCTCCCTGACCATCAAGGACAACCCTAACCCCTTGCGGAGCGACCCGGTTGCCAGTATTAACCATAGTTGTGTGGGCTGCGGGTTATGCGGGGAACTGGCCCACGCCGCCGTGCTTTGCCCCTCCTTTTACGAAGCCAAAGTTATTACTAACCCCTCCCGCCTAGAAAAGTTTCGGGATAGGTTTAGTCGGGGTCTAGTGAAACTGGTGTTTGGGGCGTCAGTTTAGGTTTTACCACAGAGACACGGAGACACAGTTTTATAATTTAATTTTACTGTGCCTCTGTGGTGAAAAAATTAAAAGGACGAAAAAGATGTTACAGGAACAAACAAAAATAAATAAAATGGGTCGCCGCTCGAATATAGCGATTAAAACCGTGCTGGTGGGGGCAATCGGCGGACAGGGCGGCAATGTGCTGGTGGAGTGGCTCTTTCTAGCGGCGGAAACCGACGGGCGACGGGCGCAGGCTCTATCCCTTCCCGGTCTGTCGCAAAGGGGTGGCGGCACAACCTTTTACCTGGAAATTGCCTCACTTGCGGAAGGAGCTACCGTAGCCGACCCCCAGGCCGAGTTACAAAAGACCATTTTCGGACAACACCCCTTCCCCGGTATGGTGGATGTGCTTATCGGGCAGGAGTTGGTGGAGTTGGGCCGACTTTTGCAGCAGGGTTACGCCAGCCACCGCACCACCATTGTCGCTAGTCGCCAGCGTCTTTACACTATCGGCGAGAAAACCCCGGCTTTTGATGGCATTTTCCCCAGCGAGAAAATTATCGAAGCAGCGGCAAAATTAGGCGGAACATTCTCGATTATTGATACTGACGAAGTGGCCCAACAGCACAAGCTAGGCGAGTTGGCGGCTAACGCGATTTTGCTGGGGGCACTCTCGGCCTTGCCGGAAGCTTTGCCGATGTCGCCGGAGGTCTATCGCGGGGCTATCCGGCAGTTTGGTTTGGCAGTAGAGATGAACCTGACCGCTTTTGAAGCTGGGCGCAGCTACCAACTTGCCGCTAATGCCCGTCCGGTGGATGCCCTTTCGGGTAACGACCTGCCAACTTTACCCGCCACTGTGCCTAGAAGCGCACCGGGGGCTGGGGCGGCGGATAGTGGAACGCCTGTCAAAGCCAAACGCCAGTTGACTTTGCTGCCAGTAACCAAATCCGGGAAAAGTAAGCCCCAAAACCGTAATGTGCCAGAACTGATTAGCCGCCACCTGGAAGCCTTGCCCGAAAAGTTACGCCCTGCTTTTGGTAAGCTGGTAGCGGAGGTGCAGGGACAGTTCTCCGAGGCTTTGCACTGGACGCTAATTGAGGCTATTTTCCAGCTAACCGATTATCAGGATTTAACTTATGCCTGCCGCTATCTGAAACAGGTCGAGAAAATTTACCAGCTTGACGGTGCAGATTTTAAATTGACCGAAACCTACGCCAAAACTCTGGCAGCCCGCGCCACCTACGAAGATGCGGTGCGGGTGGCCTGTCTGAAAATAGATGGTCGGCGTTTTACCCGCATTCGGCAGGATATGGGGGTAAAGCCGGGTCAGGTTTTGGTGTTGACCGATTACCTGAAGCCAGATGCCGCCGAGATTTACGGGATTATACCCAACTTTTTAGTTAAGCCCATGCTGTTTCTGGGTAAAATTAGTGGGATTGGCGGTTGGGCCGCGAAAAAGCATTTTACCCTGCAACTCCACCCCCGCCCTAATCGCTTCAGTGGCTACCTGACCTTTGCCTTCCTGTCGTGGTTCAAGCCCCTGCGCCCCGTCTCCCACCGCGCCGCCCAGGAATGGAAGCTGATTAACGCCTACACCAAAGAGGTGACCCACTATGCCAAACTGGATTATGAGTTGGGGCTACTGGTGGCTGAAAGTGGCAAGCTGGTGAAGGGTTATGGCGATACCCGCCGCAAAACTACTGTTGCCAGTCGCCGTTTCCTGGCTAAAGTCTTACCCCCGTTAGCGAATTGGGAGGGCAAAACCCACAAGAGTTACAGCTTGACGCTGGCGGTAGCCCAACGCGCTCTAAAACTTATCGGGCATAACGATGCGGGTATCGAGTGGGCCGAACAACTGGCACAATGGGCCTTAACCGAAGCCAAACGCGGTAAACCTATCTCGCAGATTATCACCGAAATAGAACCCACCGCCCGTGTCCTAACCCAGAAAACCTAACCCCCTAGCCCCCTTCCCTAACAAGGAAGGGGGAGCAAGAATTCGTAGAGGTGGTTTTGTTCCCTCTCCCCTGAGTACAAGGGAGAGGGCTAGATATGGTATTGGTTGTCAAGTAGCCAAACCAAATTAAGCGGCGGCAGCTTGCGCGTAATCCGCTTTGAAAGCTTGCTGATGCTTGATTATCCCAAAAGCCAAATGTACCAGTTTGCGAGCGCAA
>Ga0209724_1000599_pt1 | contig 34323 bp, 27 predicted proteins | sample grotaG_FD_184143 | JGI IMG/M metagenome (GOLD analysis project Ga0209724, IMG submission 184143) | Glacier valley bacterial and archeal communities from Borup Fiord, Nunavut, Canada, to study Microbial Dark Matter (Phase II) -... | ecosystem: Environmental > Aquatic > Freshwater > Ice > Glacier ... | reverse complement strand
CAGAGAATTTAAGAAATCAATCGTAGCCTTGCAAAAAGCATATGAACTGGATACCACACAATGCTCGGCTCTTTTCGAAATAGCAACCACCTACGAAGAGTCGCAAAAAGACAAAACGCCAGCCATCAAATATTACAATGCCTACTTAAAGGCAACCAAAGAAGACAATGCCTATAACCGGAAACTTACTGAGTATGCCCTTGACAGGAAAAGGAAACTCAACGAAGAAAAATTTTTCGAAGGGAAAAAATCCGAAAAGAAACCATGACTCGTCCTGATTTTTGTTTACAGATTTTGGGTTAATACCTTCCTTCCTTTTATAACAAATTGATTATATCGGTCAATCGCCCCCTCGCAATTCCGCCATTTCTCGTTGAATCACAGTCTCTCCTCTTCTATAAGTCTCTCCCTCTCAAGCACTCACCTTCTTATTTGATATCATGCAAATCATAAGGCGTTTCCTGATAGACATAGTAATTTAACCAATTAAGAAAAAGAAGATTGGCATGTGAACGCCAGCTTAGAACCGGTGCTTCGGATACATCATCCCCTTTGTAATAGTTGAACGGAAGATCGATAGGAAGACCCTTTTCAAAATCTCGCTGATACTCGCGGTTAAGTGTTCCTCTTGAATATTCAGGATGACCGGTTACAAACAATTGTTTCCCATTATTGGCAATAACCATATAAACTCCGGCTTCATCCGATTGGGAAATCAACTCAATTTCGGGAACTTTAAGGATATCTTCGGCATGTATTTCAGTATGCCGCGAATGCGGAGCCCTGAAAATATCATCAAAACCCCTAAAAATCGGTAGCTTTAATTCGGAATGATTGTGATTAAAAACGCCGAACATTTTTTTCGCCAACGGATATTTTGGAATCCCATAATGGTAATGCAACCCAGCCTGGGCAGCCCAACAGATAAACATTGTGGAAGTCACATTGTGATCGGCCCAGTCAAATATCTTGCAAATATCCTCCCAGTAATCGACTTCTTCGAAAGGAAGATGCTCAACCGGCGCACCGGTTATGATCATGCCGTCGTATTTATTCTCTTTTATCTCAGAAAAAGTATGATAAAATGTATTCAAATGATCAAGAGAAGTGTTTTTCGAAATGTGACCCTCTATCTGAAGGAAATCAATCTCAATCTGTATTGGAGAGTTGGACAGTAACCGCAGAAGATCGGTCTCTGTTGCAATCTTCAACGGCATCAGGTTCAGAATGATGATTTTCAACGGACGAATATCCTGCTGAGATGCACGGGTTTCGTTCATTACAAAAATATTTTCTTCTCTTAGAAGATCAATAGCCGGAAGTCCGTCGGGTAAATTTAAAGGCATGATAAAGTTTTTTAACGAAAATAAAGATAAGCGCTTTTTGGAACGCATTATCTTTATTTAATACAAAATCGAAAATTATTTCGCTTAAGCGGCCTCATATTCTTTGATGCCAATTTCCAATGGCGTTTTGTTGGCGAGGTTATCTCTTACCGGACATCTCCCCTCAACCGTTTCAAGCCATTTTGAAAGAGCTTCGGGCGTGGCATCGGTTTCCGGAATCAGGTTGATCCGAATGCTTTGAAAACCGGCGCGTTCTTCATTTGATAATCCCAAAAGCCTGGCTGGATTAATATCACCCTCAACGCTTATTTTCAGAGACTTAAGATTTATGCCTTGTTCCTTCGCAACTAAATGGGCTACCACGTTTAAACAGCCTGCAAAACCTGCCAGCAAATATTCCACCGGATTTGCTCCATGATCAGTGCCACCAAGTGCAGGCGGTTCATCCACTACAAAATTAAATGTGCGGGAATTTGAGACAAATTTAGTCGCACTATGGCTTTCCCCTTTGGTTGAAAAATTTAATAAATTACTCATTATTAGACTATTGTAAATTTGAATTTAAATATTTATAGCAGCCAGATGCCAACTGCTTTTAGATTTTTGCGAAGGCCTGTTCGAAGTCGGCAATGATGTCGTCGATGTGTTCGATACCAACTGAAACACGCAATCCGGCAGGTTCTACGCCTGAACGAAGTTGCTCTTCTTCGCTCAACTGCGAATGGGTTGTTGCCGATGGCTGTATAATGAGGGTCTTTACGTCCCCTACATTTGCAAGATGACTCACCATCAACAAATTTTCAACAACTTGAGTCGCTTTTTCTTTTCCGCCTTTCACATTAAAAGAGAGTACAGCCCCTGCCCCTTTAGGTAAATATTTGGCTGCCAATTCATAATTCTCATTTCCTTCCAGTCCCGGATAATTCACTGATTCAACCTTGGGATGTTTCGACAGCCATTTTGCCAAAGCCAACGTATTCTGAACATGACGTTCAACACGCAACGAAAGTGTTTCGAGTCCCTGAATTAACAGAAAAGAGTTAAACGGACTGATGGCAGGTCCAAAATCGCGTAATCCTTCCACACGTGCCCTGATGATAAAAGCAATATTTCCAAAAGGACCATCTGTTCCGAAAACGTCCCAAAATTTCAGTCCATGATAACCTTCGGATGGTTCAGTGAAAGCAGGGTATTTACCGTTGCCCCAATTGAAATTTCCACCATCAACAATTACGCCTCCGATAGAAGAACCATGTCCTCCAATCCATTTTGTGGCGGACTCCACAACAATGTTTGCGCCATGTTCGAGCGGACGAAAAAGCGCTCCACCACAACCAAACGTATTGTCAACAATCAATGGCAGGTCATGCTTTTTTGCCAGTGCAGCAAACTTTTCAAAATCAGGGATAGAATAACTTGGATTGCCAATCGTTTCGAGATAAATCGCTTTTGTTTTACCATTAATCAGTTTTTCGAAATTGTCAGGATTCAAATCTTCCGAAAAACGGGCTTCAATACCCAGGTTTTTGAAGGTAACTTTAAACTGATTGAAAGTTCCGCCATAAAGAAAAGGCGAGGATACAAGGTTATCGCCGCTTCCTGCGATATTCGTAATCGCAATGAACTGTGCTGCATGACCTGAAGAAACTGCCAACGCGGCAACACCACCTTCAAGAGCAGCAATTCTTTTCTCGAATACGTCTGTAGTCGGGTTCATCAGTCGTGTGTAAATATTTCCAAACTCCTTTAGCCCGAACAGATTTGCTGCATGTTCTGAATTTTTAAAGACATAGGAAGTTGTCTGATAAATTGGTACTGCTCTTGATAAAGTATCACTATCAGGCGTGTGTCCCGCATGGACTTGTAACGTTTCGAATTTTGGTATACTTGTACTCATAACTACTTGTTTTAATTGAATTTATTATTTATTTGCTATTTATTCACTTTTGTATGCTTGTTATTACTCTGATTACGCTGAAATAGTTTCAAAAAACTCCCTGTGAATGGCTTTCACTGCCTGAGTACGATCGTTTATCCCAACTAAAATATAGCTGACAATTGGTGAAGCTCCTGAACAACTCATCAATACGTTAATTTCGTCCTTTGCCAATGAGGTAAATATTCGCGCCGCTACACCATAATTTTCAGCAATTCCATTACCAACAGCGGCAATAACTGCAATATTTTCAGTGATTTGAAGTCTGCCAACGACCGGAAGGTCGATAGCGCTCACAACGGCATACGCTGTACTAAGGTCCTTTTTTGAAATTAAAATATTGATTGATATCTGTGAGGTGAGCACTGAACTAATATTAATACCTGCCAGATGAAGTGCAGTTGTAACTTTTGCCAATATTCCCGGTTTTGCACCTACGCCGGAACCTTTTAATTTAAGGATGCCAAAATCTTCGCTGTAGGTCACGCTTTTAACGATTCCTCTCGAAACGATCTTTTCGGCACTTACAATTGACAGTGGTTTTTGTATGTCCAATACGCCATAGATATTGAAAATCCGGATTGGAATATGTGGATCAGACAGCGGTTCAACGGTACGAGGATGGAGAATTTTAGCACCGAAGTAAGCTAATTCAGCTGCTTCATTATAGGTAAGTTTTTGAATTTGAACCGGATTATCAACAATTTTGGGATCGGCACTTAAAAAACCATTTACATCTTTCCAGATGTCTAACGAAGGCGCTCCGATACAACGGGCAATTGTAGCTGCTGAATAATCACTGCCACCGCGTCCGAGCAAGGTCGTTTTTCCATCAGGCGAAAGACCATAGAAACCAGGCACGACATATACCAAATCACCTGCCAATGCTTCACGTACCTTTGTGGTTGATTTTACAAAATCAATTGAAGCTGAACCAAATTCACCATCAGTGATCAATCCGATTGCTTCGGGAAAAGCAACCTTTGTATCAATACCCTCGTTGTTCAGAATTCCGGCAAGAAAAACCGCAGAAATCCGCTCACCGAAAGCGAGAACGTGATCTTCGAGTGCTTTGGAAGCATCACCGGTAAGGGCAATACCCTGAAGTAATTTTCCAAGTTCAGCAAGCAAATCTCTTATATCAGATAAAATACTATTTATCAGATCGCTATCCTGAATATGCAATTCAAGTGTTTCCTTCTTCAGGTTAAAAAGAAAATCAGTTGTTTTCGTAGCTATGTGCTCATCGTGACGCGCTTTTTCAAGCGATTCAATCAGGTAATTCGTCACCCCGTAAAAGGCCGAAACCACAATTACAACGGGTTGTTCATAGTTCTTTACTACCTGAATGACACGTCCGATATCCTCCTTACATTTAAGGTTGGATCCGCCGAATTTTACGACAGTTTTTGGCATAATAATGCAATAATTAAATAGAATTTGTAAACTAAAAGTGAGATGGCTCTTTAGGAGCAATTTGTTGAAGCCTTCAGACCGGTTTTGCCCGATTGAAGGCTATCGCATGAACATAGAAGTGGAATGCATGTAAATTACAGAACTAAGAAAACCGGAAAAACATGGCTGTTCTCCCTGTGCGACTGATACACTATTTAAGTTTTCTCTTTTCATCCTGAAATTTCAGCTAAAAATGAATTTTATTTCGGGACAAACATAGTGAGCAGAATTCATATTTCCTAATATCTTTTAATCATTCTAAATAAAAAATTGCATTATTTTTTAAGTATCTTAAATTAAACTACATACAATTTAAAAATTTCTTGAGGGGTCTGCGACCACTTCAAGGGATAAGAATTATTTGGTTCTATGACGTTTGGTATGGGCAATTAGATTATGTAATAATGGCAAATGGCTATTAGTGACTAGCGACTGGCAGAATCGCTTACAAAAGAATCAGGTGTTATCTTTATTATTAAAGGATTAGTGTCAAATAGATTAGCACTATCATGCCAGTTGCAAGTTGCCAATAGCCAGTTGCACATTCCATAAACCATTTGAAAACTGTTTGCAAATTTCACCCACACACTTCGCTAAACCCTTCGTCCATTATTTTTTAAGGGCTGAGGCCTTCTTTATTTGAGCCAGAAATGCTTTTCCCATTGTCTTTCCCCTGAATTTTGCGCGTTCAGCAATCATTCCTTCGAAATTGGTATCAATGGTTTCGGTCCAGATTTTCAGCCATCCGTCAAAATGGCGCTGATCAATATTCATATCAAAGTGCATGGGGACAGGATCACCAAAATAGCCGGGACGACGAAGCAAAACGGTGTGCCAGAAACGGTAAAGTTTACGGTGATGCATTTCCCAACGACCTGCAAGTCGCTCATTAAAAATCGGACCCAGAAAAGGATCTTTCTGAACCGCATCATAAAATTGATCGACTAAAAACTGAATATCTTTTAATGTTGAAATATCACCATTCATAAGTTTACTATTTTTTTCAAATTTCATAATTTCCAGACTATGAATCAAATTTTCGGGAACTATATTTGTTAAATATTTGTTTTTACAGAGATAAAACATCAATTTTGATCTTAAAGTAATTCTTATCAATATGAAACCCTCATGAGCAAAGGCTCGCCAAAGAAGATGAATATCTATGAGGGTTCCATGTGACTTTTAAAAAACAAATTATATACACATGAAAATAACCGATTTAAAAGGAACTGTAAAATTAGTAAACGGTGTCGAAATGCCCTATTTCGGATTGGGTGTTTTCAAAACGAAGGAAGGATCTGAAGTTGAGAATTCAGTGAAGTGGGCACTTGAAGCAGGTTACCGACAAATTGACACAGCTGCCATTTACGAAAACGAGCAAGGTGTTGGGAATGCATTGAAAACAAGCGGAATACCTCGCAACGAAATCTTTATTACCACGAAATCATGGAATGAAAATCAGCGGAATGGAACAGTGATAGAAGGTTTTGAAGAGAGCCTCAAATTACTACAGACTGACTATGTCGACCTCTACCTGATTCACTGGCCAGTGAAAGGAAAATACACAGCAACATGGAAAGTGATGGAAGAAATCTATCGTTCCGGCAGAGCCAAAGCAATCGGGGTAAGTAATTTTCTACAACATCATCTCGAAGATATTTTCGGGATTGCCGAAATTAAACCCATGGTCAACCAGGTGGAATGCCACCCGCATTTGGTACAGCAACCATTGATAGATTTTTGCCGGGCGCACGACATCCGTTTCGAAGCGTGGAGCCCGATTATGCGCGGAGCGGTGAACGATATTCCACTATTTCAGGAGCTTTCTGAAAAGTACAAAAAGACACCTGTTCAGCTTGTTTTAAGATGGGATCTTCAAAAAGGAATCGTCACAATTCCCAAATCAGTTCACCTGGAACGTATAAAGAGCAATGCTGAGATCTTTGATTTTGAACTCTCTGAAGAGGATATCAGACGTATTGACAAGTTGGATAAAAATAAACGTTTCGGTTCGCACCCTGATACTTTTACGTTCTAAAGGATCATCACTTGCATGCAGCAGAGAATTAACCCATTAATATTCAATTGAATGTTAATGGATTTTTGGTATTGGATCTTAAAGCGATCATTTAATATTACCTGTCTCCTTTCGTGTAAGTAAACCGGTTAAATTGGTAATCAACACAGTTCCACCTCCAATGACAAGGAAGAGTTTATTCAGGTTATCAAGAATCGACCTGTTGGCAATGAAGAGAAAAGTGATAAGACCGATCATGATCAAAACCAGAATCAGTCTATAACCATGCCAACTTGCTCCGGTATCGCCAAGTTTTTCCTTCAGTCGCGCTTCTTCTTCAACGGTAAACCTGAGTACGACATGTTTTCGGAAACTTTCATTCATAAATCGGATGGTACAACCGTTGACAACGAATAAACCCCTGTTAATCAAAAGGGATACTACCCTTTTATTTTTACTGTTCACAATCATATCCTGCGCCATATCACTCAGAACGAATCGCTCCATCGGCGAGCATGAGGCAAGAATACTGTCGTAATACAACTGGCTTAGATCCATAATTCTTGCGATGATACGTTCCTTTATGGTCTCACGAGGTACATTCTGATCCACCAATTGATCATGGAATCTCATCATTTCATCAACATAATTCTTCAGGTAGGTGCTTGCAATTAACTCTTTACAAATGGAGCATTTCAAATTTTCACCATAATCACCTACATTTTCGCTTTTAACATGTCCGCATTCCGGTTTGGAATAGCAACGGCCTGGTGAAATAGATTGATCATATCTTTGCGGAGCATGCAATACACTTATATTTGAGAGCATGTTATTAAATGAAAAAAGAAGTTGTTCGCATGTTTCAGCGATTGCATCAGCCTTGTCCCTATCTTTTAAATCTACGGTTCCCTTTATCCTCTTTTCAAGGTAATCCTGTATCAAAAAAGGGGAATTCATACCAATGATCACCATTTTTTCGTTGTGCCTGATCTTTTCGTTGATCGTAGCCAACTGCACTTTTAGAGATGCAACCGAGTAATAATCGAAAGCAAAATTAGTAATGACCAGAACGTCCTTTTCACCGGCACCATTGTCATTTACAACAATATCCGCTGATTTAGAAAAATCCTGAAAGCGAAACTTAAAATTGTCTTTAAACGTTACTTTTAAATGCTCTTCAAGGTTTACAAAAGGCGAACCGATCACCATCACAGAATGTCCTGCTGACAACCGTTCATGAACTAAGTTTTCAAAATTGTATTCGTTATACATTTCAATAATGGAAATACCGAGCATCCTTCGTGTTCCAAACAGAATAAGCAGGTAGATGCCATAGAAAACAGAGAGTAAAAGGAGCATAAAAAATAGGTCAAACTTCAGAAACAAAAATTCGGTTTTGCGCGGATTAAAGATATCCGTACGATGAATTTCCGTTACAATTCTGCAACTAACGGGCAATTTAGACTTTTCATTCTCTGTTGTGGAAGAGTAATCAAAAACGAGCAAATTATCATCAAGTGACCAGCGTTGATTCCCGTTCAGCAGACTGTTACCTACAAGGTATTTTGTTTCGATAGAAGTACTGTCGTATATTGGTCTGAAAAGATTGATAATATCTTCACCTCGCTGATAACCTTTATCATTGATGTTTTTTGCAAGCTTCTTACTGTCATCATTCATTTTTTCCCACGATGGCTTATTCTTAATATGAAACGATGTGCCCATAAAATTTGAATAAATACCCTTTTCCATCCGTTTTTGATAAACAGTATCAACATATGAATCAAGAACTTTATTCTTATTTTCCATCAGTTTGTAATATTCTCTCAATTGCTTGTTCCTCGATTCCCGCTGCCGGGCAAGCATCAACTGATCGTGTTTGATTTCCATGATCAACTCATGGTTGACCGATGCCTCAAAAAATTTAATGGAGGGCGCCACACTAAAAACCAAAAGCAACCCTAACACAAAACAAATATAAAATGTGACATTGCAATTTGAATACCTTATTGTAAAATCTGTCTTTAAAACAAAATAACAGGCTTCAAGAAGCGCGATGATCACAACCTGAAAAATCACCAGATTAATTAAATCGTTGTGACTTAAAAAGTTTACGGATGTGAGGTTTATCAGAATAATGAAAGCCAAGTTTAAAACAGCAAAAATATTCCGCCCGTTCGATTTTAAGGAAAAACCCCTTAGTGCATATTTTATAAAGGGGAAAAGAAATGAAACCATTACAAGCGCAAAAAGTAGCGGATTAAGAATATTTGCTGAATTCGTCAAACCAAGGTAAAAGATGGTGATCAAAACAAATAAAACGCTCAATACTGCATAAATGCTGCTCTGGTCTCCCTTCGCACCGACAAAATCCATTAATACATTTTTCCACCCCGATTTTCTTCCGAAAGGCTTAAGGGCATTCAATGCAAAAATTTCCAATAATATAAACATCACAAACGCTGAAAAAAGTAGCAGTGTCATCATCATTCCCTGCACCTGGTACGCATATTCACCATGTTTATCGTACATGGTCACAAGGTATAATGGCATGGGTGAAAGAGGCTTTATATAGATATGGTATGGTTTATCGTAATAGTTTACATCGAAAATTTTTGCGGTGTTAGCAAATATTGCCGCTGATAAACTTTCGTCGTTGCCACATTCAGTTTTAAAATTTTCCTGCATGTTTCGTAATTTATCAGAATGGAACCAGACAAGTCCGCTTTTGTCGATAATACAGAACTTGTAATCCTCCGGAATTATGGGTTGTATAATGGAATAGAACCGGCCTGTCATTACGGTAACCATGTTAAAATCCGATTTTTTCGACAATGCAACTTTAACATCCCCGCTTGTTCTTGAAACGATTGATTCTATCCTGAATTCTTCGGTTTCTTTACCTGGGAGCTTCCACTCTCCTGCATATTTAAAATAAGCACGACTTTTGTAATTGGAAGGATCATCCTTTCTAATGAAAGGGGTTAGTAATCCCTTTTGATCCCCAGCGGTATTCATCCAAAAAACATAGTCAAAATATTTATATGATGATGGATACGAGAATGGATATATGTGCTTCTCGTCAGAGCTTCTCTTCAAAATATCAGCAAATTCAGGAAGACGTTTACCTGAATCGGTCATTGCTAAAATATATCGGTCATAATGGTCAAGTTGATTGAATGCATCATCTAATTCTGTATTCAGCGATTTATTGATCGTATCTGCAAGGTCTTTTAACCTGGTTTCATTTTGGGATTTCTTCCAGTAAAAATTAGATCCGAAGAAAATAAAAAGCATCATAAAACTTGTACCAAGAAACAGGGAAATCGCCGTATTTAAGAGGGTTCCCGATGTTAGTTGCTCTGTTGGCGACATTACCTTGAGTTTAATAAAGGGCAACCCGAGAATGATCAATGAAAGTACCATGAAAATAGCGATGCCAATCCAGGGAGCCATTTCTTTCTTTGACTGGTTGATCAACCCGGTTTTGACAAGGCCGCCTAAGTGCCAGGTCTTTTTTTCGACTTCCACCTGGCAGATAAACAACTTATAGGATTGATTGGATAGATTGATATCGTAAATTGTAACTCCACTGATTGCTGCCGATTTAGTCTTTCGGTTATATACAAGGTCTATATACCCGGTATACATTTCTTTTGCTGAACCACTTTCATCCCCCTTTGCCTGACTTCTCGCCTGTTCAATGATCGCTATATTGGGTTTGTTTGGAAGCGATGAATAGAAGATTGTACTATCAACGATCAGAATATACTCATCAAAAATGTTTTGCTGTATGAGACCAGTCATCAGCAAGTCGTATTTTGTTGTGAATTCAATTGTATTTTGGCAATATGTCTTATAATTTTCTCCTAAAACGATTTGAAAATGTAAGCTTTCAGCTTTTGCAATGGGTGTCACTGTTATAAGATTAGCTTCCGGCCTTGCTTTTTCCTTTACAGATGAATCTGCGTTGATATATTCAAGGTTCTTGTTGTAATAATCAATATATTTTCGATCACTTAACAATGATTTAAAGCTGAGTGAAACTGGGGAGACTTGCTCTGTCTGTAGACTGCGTTGTTCTTTATTCTTAGAATTAGTAGTGTTTTTCGGAGATTCCTGCGAGACTTGGCTAATAACATATTTAACATATTCAGAAGCATTCATCCCCATTGATTTGACCTTTCCTTCCAGGTTATGACTCATCTGTTCCAGAATCCTTGATTTTGTAGAAATGATATTGGCTTCCTTATTTTTGGTATAGACTTCAATATATAAGTAATACCCAACTGCAAAAATGATGAGTGCGGGAGCGATGATATATAAATTTCGGTTGAATTGTTTGCTTTTCATAGACAAAATTTTAATATGCTAATATCTAACTATCTGAAAAACAGAAAATATTAATAATAAAGATACTTCACGAGCGAAGCATTGTAGAAAGAATAGTTGATTTTTAGAAAATATCAGAAAACCTTTATACTCCATGTCTTTCAAGTAGTTTCATTCAATTGAAGATTTTTTTCTAACAGACTTAGCGATCTCCCACTTTTAAGCGGTACAACCTGTAATGCTGAACCAATTGTCTCCCTGATACTAAATTGCCCCACAGAGATACTAAATTGCATCCCGGAGGTGCAAAATGGTCCCCAGACTAGCAATTTTCCTCTCCTAAGGGCATTTTAACTGTACGAATATTTTGAGGGATTTCAAAGACATTATCAATCAAAAGTCATTAGTTAATTCTGTTAAAAAACATATTTTTAGCCAAATTTTTGAAATCAATATTCAATCCCTATGAAAAAACTACTGTTGATGAATGTGGTCATTCTTTTAGCCATATCTGCTTTCGGGCAAAAAGAGCGCAATGCCATTGATGACAAGGACAAATGGAACCTGTCTCATCTGTATGCAAATGAAAAGGACTGGGAAGAAGCCCGCGACAAGGTTATTGCAGAGATGCCTAAAATAGCGCAATTTAAAGGCAAACTGACCAAATCATCAGCCGACCTGCTTGCTTGTTTAGAGTTCTCGACAAAATTGGATAAAGAGGCATCACGACTTTTTATTTACACAAGCATGAACAGCGACCAGGACACACGTGATTCGAAATTTATGTCGATGCAACAAAGTCTTGAACAGATCTTTGCTGATTATAGCACAAAAACAGCTTTTATCGAACCAGAAATATTAACGGCTGACTGGAAAGTGATCGAAGGGTTTATTAAAGAACAAAAGGGACTGGCTGTTTATGAAAAGGACATGATCGACTTGTTTAAACAAAAGGAACACTCCTTATCGGAACCCGAAGAACGTATTTTAGCCCGTTCTTCAATGATCAGTGGCGTTGCCAATGATATATACGGTACATTTAAAGATGCCGAGATGCCCGCTCCCGAAGTAACATTGAGCGATAATTCTAAAATAAAACTCACCGCTTCAGCATTCAATAAATTAAGAACTTCGCCAAATCGTGCCGATCGTCAGATCGCATTCGAAGCGTTCTGGAAGAACTTTGCCAATTATAAAGCAACTTACGGACAAATGCTTTACGGCAATGTGAAAGAGCATATTTATCGTGCCCAGTCGCGTAAATATGGTTCTGCCATCGAAGCATCACTGTCGCCAAAGGATATTCCGGTAGCGGTGTATCAAAGTCTTGTTGACAATGTGAATAAAAATCTTCCCGCTTTTCACCGTTACCTCGCCATAAAGAAACGGATGCTTGGTGTCGACACCCTCAAATACCTCGATCTGTATGCCCCTGTTGTTAAGAATGTAGACTTAAAGTACACCTACGCTGAAGCCCAAAAAGTTGTTCTTGAATCGCTTGCTCCTCTTGGAAGTGAATACGTTAAAACAGTAGACAAAGCCATCAATGAACGTTGGATCGATGTTTATCCAAATACAGGGAAACGTTCAGGTGCATATTCAAATGGCGGTGCATTTGATGTGCATCCGTATATCCTGATGAATTTCGATGAATCGTATTCTGATGTCAGTACGATGACGCATGAGTTGGGTCATACGATGCATAGTTACTTTTCGAATAAAACACAACCTTATCCTCGAAGTCATTACACTACTTTCGTAGCCGAAGTTGCCTCGACCTTCAACGAAGTTTTACTATTCAACTACATGATTAAGAATGTGAAAGATGATGACATCAAACTTTCGCTACTGATGAACTGGCTCGACGGTTTCAAAGGAACACTGTTCCGGCAAACACAGTTTGCCGAGTTTGAGCAAAAAATTCATGAAGAGGTCGAAAAAGGGAAACCACTAACAGGTGATTATCTTTCAGAGCTTTATGGCAATATTCTGAAGAAATATTATGGAAATACTAAAAAAACTTGCGTTGTAGACGACTATATCAATATTGAGTGGGCAAATATCCCCCATTTTTATATGAATTTCTATGTCTATCAATACAGTACCTCTTTCACAGCATCAATGTCACTGGCAGAAAAGGTGATGAACAAGGAACCGGGAGCTGTCGAAAAATACCTGAAATTTCTTTCTTCAGGAGGTTCCGACTATCCAATCAATCTTTTAAAGAATGCAGGTGTCGACATGACCACTTCTGTTCCGTTCGAAAAAACGATTGAAGCGATGAATAAGGTGATGGACGAAATTGAAACGATTCTCGACAAAAAGGGGAAGAAATAAGCGAAACAAGCAACTGGCAGTTAGCGGCTGGCTATTGGCAATTAAAAGCCAGTTACCAGCCGCAAGTTGCCAATAGCATTTTTCAGACATTAAACCTGAAATGCATAATATCGCTGTCCTGAACAACGTATTCCTTACCTTCGATATAAATCTTTCCAACTTCGCGGCAGGCTGCCTCTGAGCCAAGTTTCACATAGTCGTCGTACTTAATCACCTCGGCACGAATAAATCCTTTTTCGAAATCGCTATGGATGATTCCGGCTGCTTTAGGGGCTTTGATTCCTTTTACAAATGTCCAGGCACGACTCTCATCAGCCCCTGTTGTAAAATAGGTCTGAAGATTGAGCAATTTATAAGCCGAATGAATCAGTTTGTTAACACCCGGTTCGTCAAGGCCAAGATCTTCAAGAAACATTTGTTTTTCCTCGTAAGTCTCCAACCCCGCAATATCAGCTTCGGTTGCTGCTGCGACAATCAGAATCTCAGCTTTTTCGTTGGCAATGGCATCCTTCAGCTGTTGTGTGAATTTGTTTCCTTTTGCAGCCGATGCTTCGTCGACGTTGCAAACATACAATACCGGTTTTTTGGTAAGCAGGAAGAAATCGTGGATCAATGCCTCCTCATCTTCATGCAATTCAAGCGTGCGGGCACTTTTCCCGGTCAGCAACACCGCTTTTATTCTTTCGGCAATGGCAACTGTCCTTTGGGCAACTTTGTCATTTCCTACTTTCGCCTGTTTCTGCAATTTTGAAATCCGGCTTTCAACGGTTTCAAGATCCTTCAATTGTAATTCGATGTCAACGACTTCCTTATCCCGAACCGGGTTGATTGAACCATCGACATGAATAATATTGTCGTTTTCGAAGCAGCGAACCACATGAATAATTGCATCAACTTCGCGAATATTTGCCAGAAACTGGTTTCCAAGTCCTTCACCTTTGCTTGCACCTTTTACCAATCCGGCTATATCCACTATTTCAACAGTTGTGGGAACCACCCGTTTGGGTTTATCTATTTCAGCAAGTCTGATCAGTCTTTTATCCGGTACGGTAATCACCCCAACATTGGGTTCGATTGTGCAAAAAGGGAAGTTTGCTGCCTGAGCCTTTGCATTCGAAAGGCAATTAAAAAGTGTCGATTTCCCAACATTGGGAAGTCCGACTATTCCACACTGTAAAGCCATTATAAATACTGTTTATTTTAGTGGTACAAATTTACTAATTTCGCGGGGAATAATAAATTATGGGCAACCATTAAAGATTATGGTACATCTACTAAGCAATACTTAATTCACCGGATCAGATTCTCCAGATATTTAAAAACTCATTCCATTTACTAAATCGATTTTCAGATGAAAAAGCTTTACTCCTTAATCCTGTTTATTACCATCTTATCATTAAGCAGTTCGGCACAGGACCGGATCATTAAAATTACCAAAGACACCATTCTATGTCAGATCAAAGAGATCGGCGATGACGAAATAAAATACACCCAGAAAGATTTCCGTGATGATGTGACCTTCGGAATCGATAAAAATAAGGTGAGCCGGGTTATTTTCAGTGATGGTAAAGAACTATCATTCAAAGATTCGATGTTCGATCCAGCCAAATATCAAGCACAACACAAAAATGCTTTGAAAGTTGGATTCTTATCTCCATTGTTTGGCGCAACAAGTTTTACATTCGAACATAGCCTCAAACCCAGTAACAGCATTGAAGCGACCTTAGGAATTATTGGACTGGGAACCGATATGATTGACAATAATCCAAGCGGTTTATACTTGAAACTTGGGTATAAATTCATTAAAAGTCCCGACTTTTACCTCAAAGGTATGCAGTATGCCCACATATTAAAAGGAGCATACGTCAGGCCTGAGGTATCGTTCACTACCTATAATTATGATCCTGACTTGGATTATAATTATTTAACGGATACCTACTCAAGAAGTAGCTCAAGGGCATCCAGTACCATGTTTTCGGTTATGCTCAATTTCGGCAAACAGTGGGTGATACAGGATCGATTCTTAATTGATTGGTTTGCTGGTTTTGGCTACGGATTTGGCAATTCGGATAGCCATGATGCATTTCATTATGCATTTGCCGGAGGATCATCTGGCTCGGCGTTTGCCATGACTTCAGGCATAAGAATCGGAATTCTTTTTTAGCAGATTAAACCTTTCGCTTAAAGTAGCGTCTGAAAGACAGAATATCATATAATTGCATGCAACTATAATGGATCTGAACGAGAAAGAGCTTATTGCCAATCTTAAATCTGATGGGAACAGGGAGAAGGCTTTTAAGGTTCTGGTAAAAACTTACCAGGAAAGACTCTATTGGCATATCCGAAAAATCGTAATGAATCATGATGATGCTGATGATATTCTGCAAAATGTGTATGTAAAAGTCTGGAAGAATGTCGATAGTTTCAGAGAAGATTCTTCGCTTTTCACCTGGCTTTTCAGAATTGCAACAAACGAGTCGTTAAGCCATTTGCAAAAGCAGCGTCGACATTCAATTGTTCCGATGAATGAAATCAGCGATTACCTTGCTGAGTCACTCGAATCGGATGTTTATTTCGATGGTGATGAAATTCAGAAGAAACTTCAATTGGCAATCGTTCAATTACCTGAAAAGCAACGCATTGTTTTTAATATGAAATATTTTGATGAAATGAAATACGAAGAGATGTCGGAAATACTTACGACTTCGGTTGGTGCATTAAAGGCCTCTTTTCACTTTGCTGTAAAAAAAATAGAAGAATTTTTGAAAGAAGATCGAAAATAGGTTAAACCTTCTGCGATAAAGAATGTCAAAACGATAAGAAAATGAAAGAAACAGACGAAAATATTGAAAATCAGTTCGGAAGTCACAAGAAAGGTCAACCTTTCCGGGTTCCGGAGGATTATTTCGAAACGTTTGCAGACCGGCTGATGGTAAGGATTGAAGAAGAGGAACAACCCAATAAAAAAAGATCGTTGTTCTTTTATCTAAAACCAGCCCTGATGATGGCAGCAAGTTTTGCTTTCGTAATGCTACTGGTTTATGTACCAATCAAGAAGTTCTTTCCCACAACAGGAAAAGCATTTCTGGCCGGGCAAAAAGTGAATATTGATTCTGTTGACTCTGCAAGCGTGGTACCAGTAACTTTGATCTCCTATTTTTCGGAAAGTCAATTCATGTCAGCTGTTACTGATATGACTGAATTTGAACCTGATTCGATATCGAATGATGAACTGGCTGATTTTATTGCAGCCAATTACAGTGATTACGACGTTATTGCAAATAATTAAAACAAATATATGAAAATCAGAATATTAATCATCGCTTTGCTTTTATTTTCCTTTACAGGAATCGCACAGCGAAAATTTGATCCTCAAACACTTGAGCTGATCAAAACTAAAAAAATTGCTTTTATGACCGAGGAGATCGGTTTAACATCTCAGGAAGCTGAAAAATTCTGGCCGGTTTATAATGAACTCGAAAAGGAACGTTATATGCTTATGGATAAAAAACGAGATCTCGAACATAGAAGCGAATCGCCGAAAGCAGGAATGAGCGAGGCTGATTACCGTAAGCTGGCTTGCGAAATCGCTGCTGCACATGCCAAAGAGGGAAAGTTAATTGAAGAGTATAACTTGAAATTATTAAATATTCTTCCAGCCGAAAAGGTGGTAAAACTTTACCGGGCCGAGGGGAAATTCAGGGCATCGTTAATGCATGAATTTCGCAAAGGGCAGGAAGAAAAGAGAAATAGAGAAAGAGAAAGTAATAAGTAGATAGATAGGTTCGTTTAGATTAGTAAATGTAGTTTTAGTAAAGAGGCTGTCATAAACAATTGTTTACCGACAGCCTCTTTTTTTTTGCACCCTATCGAATGAAGCGGCTGGCATCTCGCAACTAGCGGCTGGCAACTAACCACTGGCAAATAGGAACCCGCAAAATTTCAGTCGGTATTAGCATTTATAAAGATTTCGCCATTATGTAGTTTAGTTTTCCCCGTCCATGTTTTCTACAAAGATATAGCAACTACGCAGTTTCCTTTTCAGCAACGTAGTTGCGACATCTTAATCGGTTTCAATTTTATTCTGAAGATAGTGATATTTATTAATACTTTTTTTCACAGAGATCTTTCTGCACCTGAAGTGCCAGAAGCCAGTTGCCAGCAGCCAACAGCCTGCAGCTCAAAAATAAAGATTCACAATTACCGCTTCGAATCTTCCAGCAAGATACCGACCAGTTCTTCAGCTTTGATGAGTTGTTGATCACCGGTTTCCATATTTTTTAAATTTATCATGCCCTGGGTTATTTCTGCTTCGCCGGCCAAAGCCACATATTTCACCCCTTTCTTGTTGGCATAAATCATCTGTTTTTTCATTTTATCGGCATCGGGATATATCTCGCTGCTAACGCCGGCCGCCCGCAACTTCAACAAAAGCGGAAGACAGTAGCGCTCCTCAGCATCTCCGAAGTTGACAAACATCACCTGTGTGGCAGCAATCGCGTCTTTTGGAAATAGATTGAGTTGCGACATCACATCGTAGATCCTGTCGGCCCCGAATGAGATCCCCACACCCGAAACACCCGGAAGTCCGAATATCCCTGTAAGATCGTCATACCGACCGCCACCTGTAATTGAACCCATCTGAACATCCTTCGATTTTACTTCGAAGATAGCGCCTGTATAGTAACTCAAACCACGGGCAAGGGTTAAATCGAGTTCTATTTCTGTTTCAAGCGTCATTGTTGAGAGGTAGCCAAAAATAGAACGCATCTCGGTGATTCCTTTCATCCCTATCTCCGACTGACCAATAACTATTTCAATCTGGTTCAGTTTTTCTTCGTTATTTCCATTCAATTTCAGAATTGGCTGAAGCTTCACAATTGCATCTTCTGAGACACCCTTTTGTAATAACTCCTCATTCACCTTATCGAGCCCAATTTTATCCAGCTTGTCAATTGCTACCGTAATGTCCACAATCCGGTCAGCTTCACCAATCGTCTCAGCAATACCAGCAAGGATTTTCCGGTTATTGATTTTTAAAACCACATTGATACCCAGATTTCGGAAGATATGATCGACAATCTGAATCAATTCAACTTCATTTAAAAGCGAAACAGAACCAATAATATCGACATCGCACTGGTAAAATTCGCGGTAACGACCCTTTTGAGGCCGGTCGGCACGCCACACAGGCTGAATCTGGTAACGACGGAACGGAAACGTAAGATCGTTTTGATATTGTACAACATACCTCGCAAATGGAACTGTAAGATCGTAACGCAGCCCTTTTTCCGAAATTTTAGTAGTCAGCTTCGAACTATTGGGCTGATTCAATTCGGCAGGATTCACAGCCGAAAGATAATCACCTGAGTTTAAAATTTTAAACAGCAGCTTATCCCCTTCTTCACCGTATTTACCCATCAATGTTGAGAGGTTCTCCATTGCCGGCGTCTCAATTTGCTGAAAACCATATAATTTGAATACATTTTTTACTGTATCGAAGATATAGTTCCGTTTTGCCATTTCGATTGGCGAGAAGTCGCGGGTTCCTTTGGGAATTGAAGGTTTTTGTGCCATGCTTTTGTTAAAATTTTGAAGTGCAAAGGTAGGTATTATATCCAAAAAAAGAGGATGCCCTGATGGACATCCTCTTTATGAAAAATATTACTTACTAAAAATAATATCTTAAACCGATTTGTGCTCTCCAGCGTGAGTTGAAATCCGAAGCAGTATAAGGATTTGAATTAGTCAAGTTCGACCCAGTGTAAGTATATGTTGGGATATTAACATAATTCGGTAAAGCAGTTGTTCCATTATTCTGCAATCCCTTAAAATCAATCAAAGAGAACTGTTGGTTAGATGCAAAATATTGACGACCCCATTCTTTGTTAAGAAGATTGCCAACATTCATTACATCCAGTGATACCTGGAACCTATTAGTAAAACTTCCAAACTTGACTTTTACTTCCTGAAGAATTTTTATATCAAATTGATGCTGAAAAGGCAAGCGACTACCATTACGTTCTGAATATTGGCCTTTATGCGCCTTCAAATATTTATCACTGTTGATAAAAGTTTCAAGTTTAGTCCATTGTTCTTGTGGAGTTACAGAAGTGGTAGTACCTGAAAGTGTATAGGCAACCAAGTTAATGTCTTCAATACTCTTGGGAATGTAGATCATATCATTTGTTGTTCCATCATTGTTCAGGTCACCATTGTAAATATAAGAAAGTGGCTGACCAGATTGTCCGTTATAGAACAAAGAAACCTGAGTTGACATCTTTCCACTAAGATATTCCTTTTTGTAAGAAATACTACCAATAATCCTTGACCCCATGTCAAAGTTGGAGCGGGTAAGTGAAAGATTGTTTAACCCATTAACCTGATTTACATAGCGCCAGTTTGAATAAGCAACGCTTGAAGTACCAGAGTTTAAATCCTCCGAACGTCCGTAAGCGTAAGCCAATGAAGTATTGAATCCATTTTTAAAGTTTTTCTGTAATTGCAAAACAAAATTATACGAGTAACCCTTGTTGGTATTCTCTAACTTAATAATTTCCTCGTAGTTAGGATCCAACCTTGCAGCAGAAACATAACTCTTGTTTGTTGGGCTTGTGCTGCCTGAAGTGTATCTCGGTCTTTGGTCGACTCCAATAAAAGTGAAAGTTTCATCAACTTTTCTGTTTAGATTGATAAAATTGACATTGTTGAAAGTTTTACTGAAAATTCCTTCAACAGTAGCATTAATACCACCGGGTAATAATTTATCGATTGCAAGACTTGACCTGAATACCTGAGGAAATTTAAAATTTTTATCAATCACATTAATTGCACCGCGTCCGGCAGTTTTGCCTAAATCTTCAGCCAGTGGTTGGGTAAATGGATCAGGATTAAACTTCAATCCAGCGGGATTTGAGATTGGGGTTGCACTTGAAGAAGAACTTCCCGTACTATAGGCACCATTTAATTGTCCATTATTGGAAAATTGATTAGATACCCATACAAATGGAACCCTACCCGTGAACAATCCAGTACCTCCTCTAATCTGGAATGATTTATCTCCCATAACATCCCAGTTAAAACCAAATCTGGGTGACCACATAATCTGGCTTTTAGGGACTACGCCTGTTGTTACTCCCTGTGAAGCATACGCTGTATTAAAGGCAACATTCGCTTCGGGCTTTTGATCAAAAACAGGGATGTCGATTCGAAGACCAGCTGTAAATTTCAGCTTATCATTTGCCTGATATTCATCCTGTCCGTAAAATCCTAACTGATAAGCCTTGAAGTTAGCAGCTCCTTTGTTCTGGGAAGGATTGTCATTCGGATTAAAAGAATAGCCAATCGCATAAAAAGTTGGTGAAACTTCAGTGGCAGTACCTACAGTTTCAAAATCTGCAAGGCTTCGATAGGCATAGCTTCCATAAATATTCTGGACAAAGAGGTTATAGAAACTATACATTTCATTGTTTGTTCCAAGTGTAATGGTATGTTTTCCCTTAAAAATGCTGAAATCGTTTGTGAGAGAAAGAATATCCTGGTTGAGTTCATTCGCTACAGATGAATACTCACTACCAAAAGCTATTGTTCTGCTACTACCAATATTGATAGTGGTGGAAGGGAATGGTGAACCAAGTGGATCCCTGTTATCACGGACAGTTGTATATCCGATTAACAACTTATTTGAGGTGTTGTTACTAAAAATGCTATTCAGTTCTAATCCGGTTGAGTTGGTTGTACTTGGGAAATACACTCCATTATTGTAAAATCTCAATGAATTGGATGAACGACTGTTATCTGTATTTTCTCCATAAGTATAACTGTGCCTTAGCATTAACTTGTGTTGATCGCTTATGTTCCAGTTTAATTTTACGAGAAATTTATTACTTTTCGTTTCGTCATTCATTGATTCAGAGCTTCCCGGATCATAACTGGGAGCTATCCTGTTCAATACTGCCAGTACCTTATTCACTTCATCAATAGTAATATTTGAACCTGAGGTTCCCGGCATACTAGATAGAGGGGTTTTGCTTCTTGCCAATTCGCCATTTGCAAAAAAGAAGAGTTTATTCTTTATAATCGGCCCACCAATTGTAAAACCTGCCATATAATCTTTGTAGTCAGGATACTTTGATTCGATATTAGTAACTGGATTATTTTTTCCTACAAGGCTTTGATTATTTCCATAATAGTATGCCGATCCATGAAAAGTATTAGTACCACTTTTTGTGATTGCATTAATTCCACCACCGGTAAAACCTCCCTGACGAATATCATAAGGTGCAATATTAATCTGAAATTCTTCAATTGCATCCAAACTTACCGGTTCAATTCCTGTTTGACCTCCATTGGTTCCTGAAGCGGAAAGTCCAAAAACATCATTATTTACAAGACCATCAATCGCAAATTGATTGTAACGGTTGTTCGATCCGGCAAATGAAGTACCACTTCCTGATACATTAGCTAATGGACTTAGCTTTGTAAAATCTTTAAGACCCCTTGAAACAGTTGGCATCGCTTGCATTGCTTCTTTTGAGATATTTATCGCACCACCAGACTTTGTACTGTTAAGAGAGCTTTTTATTCCAACCACGGTAATTTCTCCGACTTCAGTTGTACTTTCTTTTAGGTCTGTACTAAGCACAAACGATTCTCCAAGGAAAAGAGTAATATCAGTAAGTGTTGCTTTAGAATATCCAATAAACGATACTTCTACCGTATAAGGACCACCTGAACGCATACCCTGAATTGTAAATCGTCCTTCAGAGTTAGTAACTGTACCGTACTGCGAACCAGAAGGCACATGGATTGCAACAATAGCAGCTCCGGGTAGAGACTCTTTGTTGCCCGTAATTTTACCATTCATTCCGGAAGAAGTTACCTGCCCCAGCGTGGTTAAGACCATTCCAGCAAAAAGCACAATGGTCAGTAAGAGCTTGTTCAAATTGTTTTTCATTAATAAATCATTTTAAGTTGGTGATCTAATTTTAAACTATTGAATTAACGATGTAAATTTTTAACAATTTTTAAATTGCTTTAATGATTCGCAAAAGTAGAATAAGCATTGAACTCCATTTCAGTTCAGGTGTTACAATATTGTTAAATTTAAAACCCAAAATTAGAAATAGAAAATCAATCAACAGGTGATTGGAATCAACCCGCGCGATCTATTTATTAACTTATTTGGGGTTTTTATTAACAATCGTTTCAAAAAATTAACAAATTAATGCCAAAGTCCAATAACTTTCTGTATTTGTGCTAATTACAAATCATTAAACACAAATATCTGTAAATTAAGTAGATACTAAAAACTCAGCACTGACTGTCGAAGATTTGGATTGAATGACTATTTTTGCAGCGATTGTTACAATAATATTTCAATGTTAAAAAGCAAATACGATCAATTAATAGTAAGGCACGGCTTCATCAACGAACCAGTTTCAAATAGTATTGACCTCCGCAAAGAGATCGGACTACTCAAAAAAGCCAAAAACGCGGTAATTCTTGGACACTATTATATTACACCCGAACTTCAGGATATTTCTGATTTTCTGGGAGATTCATTGGCACTGGCACAGCAGGCTCAAAAAACCGATGCTGACATCATTCTTTTTGTTGGCGTTCACTTTATGGGAGAAACCGCAAAAATTCTTAATCCCACGAAAAAAGTGATTGTTCCCGATCTGAATGCAGGTTGTTCGCTGGCAGAGTCTGCCCCGGCCGCAGCATTTGAGGCATTTAAAAACCAACATCCCGATCACAAGGTAATTTCATATATCAATTGTTCCGCAGAAATTAAGGCGCTTTCGGATGTGATTGTAACCTCATCGAATGCGATGAAAATCGTTGAGTCGTTTCCCAAGAATCAACCTTTAATTTTCGCCCCGGATAAGAATTTAGGAAATTATATTAATTCGGTAACCGGACGCGACATGGTTCTGTGGAATGGCGCCTGCATAGTACACGAAAAATATTCTCTTGAGAAAATTGTGGCGCTGATGGATCAACATCCTAAGGCAGTGTTTATTGCTCATCCTGAATGTGAAAAACAGGTATTGCTGGTGGCTGATTTCATTGGTTCAACAACGGCCTTGCTTAGTTATGTTTCAACAAGTAATGCCAAGGAATTTATTGTGGCCACGGAAAGCGGAATACTTCACCAAATGCAAAAAACATGTCCGGAAAAAATATTCATTCCTGCTCCATCCATCGACTCCACCTGCGGCTGTAACGACTGTAGTTATATGAAATTGAATACAATGCAGAAATTATACCTTGCACTAAAATACGAAAGGCCGGAGATTATTCTTGAGCCAGGGATCATTGAAAAAGCGAAGATTCCGATACTCAGGATGCTGGAGTTGTCGAAATAATTATGAAAAAATACCCGACACAACTGTTTTTGAAGTTTTATCGTCTTATAATGGTATAAAATTATTTCCTTTGTGTCGTAAAAAATTATCGATTCAATTGTACTCGAAAAAGAATTAAATTCACAATTTTGGATTGATAAATTCAAAAAATAACATGTTATTGATGAGAAAGATAAAACTGTTTTTTATTGTTTCAATGCTCCTCTCGGGGATGTTTTACACTTCGTGTAAGAAATCTGATACTACTCCTGAAACCCCGGTCGTACCACCGGCTCCGGGGGAGTTTGTCGGAACAGTTGCGGTTTATTCCCAGGCTACAGATACCATGCTGGCCTATTTTTTGAAAAAAAATTACACCAGAATAACCGGTTCTCTTGAGTTGAATACTGCTGATGATATCGACTTCAAAAAGTATTTGGTAAACCTAAAATCTGTTACCGGATCTGTCAAACTCTACAAAATACGGAATACGGATCTCAGCTTCTTGTCGAATGTGACAAAAATTACAGGCGATCTTCAAATTTCTGCCTGTCCCGGGCTAACCTCGCTTGCAGGTTTGTCAAAACTCGATACTTTAACAACTTCCCTGATTGTCGAAAACAATCCTAAAATTGTAAATCTAAACGGATTAGGATTGGTTAAGACCATTACAAATATTGGGGTGAAAAATAATACTGCGCTTCAGTCATTAGCTGGTTTAGGTAATTTGACATCAATAACAGGCGGAATTTCTATCGGAGAAAATCCAGTACTTACCTCATTGGATGGTTTATCGAATGTTGAATCGATAAGTGCGAATGTTATTCTTTACAACAATGCATTACTTTCGAGCCTCGACGGTTTGAATAAGCTCAAAAGTATCAATGGAAACTTAATGCTCTCCGGCCTGCCTGCACTTTCTGGATTAACAGCTTTGAATGCGCTGAACGATACAATTACGACCATTTCAATATCAGGATGCAACAGCCTTGCCAATCTGGAAGGACTGAATAATTTGCCACATATTAAAAAAGACCTGCTATTGATTAACTGTTTAAATTTTAAAAATCTGCAGGGACTTGCAAAGGTCGATACCATCGGAGGAACTGCCGAGGTAAGTCAACTTACTGCATTTAACTCATTTGCCGGAGCCACTGTTTTGAAAGGAATTAAAAAAGATCTTCGGATTGTTGAATGTAATTCTTTGACCTCATTAACCGGATTAACGACGCTTGGAATTGTCAACGGGAATTTTATCCTCGATGACAATCGGAACCTTGTAAACCTGAGCGGCATTGCTGTTTTGAAAATTGTAAAAGGGAAAGTTCAGATTTTAAACAACGAGCAGCTTACTACGCTCAACGGAATCGAACCGCTTAAAACAATTTTGGGAGATATCGATATCTATTACAATCCCAAGCTAAGCAGTTATTGCGCACTTAAACCTGATTCAATAAGAGGGATTGTCTATATCGGATTTAATGCTTATACGCCTACGTGGACACAGATTAAAGCGGGAAACTGCTCTAAATAAGAAAAAGCCAACCGCTTCAAATGGTCAATAATGATAAAACAGAAAAGCCACCCGATGAGGTGGCTTTTCTGTTTTAAGCGTATCTGGAAATTATTCGACAATTGCTGTCCAATTATAAAGATCAGGTTCAATTCCATATTGAATTCCCCGAAGCTTTTCATAAAGCTTCACGCAAACTTTTCCTGGCTCAGTTCCATAAAGGTATTCGACATCTTTATCGGCGTCGTAAACCCGTTTAATCGGCGAAATGACAGCAGCGGTACCGCAAGCTCCAACCTCATCGAATTCAGCAAGTTCTTCCACATCAATCTGACGTTCTTCAACCGTCATGCCCATATCTTTCGCCAATTGCCGTAAACTCATATTCGTGATTGAAGGCAAGATAGAATCAGATTTTGGCGTAATATAGGAATTTCCTTTAATACCGAAGAAATTGGCAGGACCACACTCGTCGATGTATTTCTTTTCTTTTGCATCGAGGTACAAGACCGAGGAAAATCCATTTTGGTGCGCTCGTTGACCAGCTACAAGGCTGGCTGCATAATTGCCACCCACTTTAATTTTCCCTGTTCCAAGTGGCGCAGCACGATCGTATTCGCGGTAAATGACTAAATCGGTTGGTTTAAAACCTTCTTTAAAGTACGGTCCAACGGGCATTACCATCACCATAAACAAATATTCATCCGCAGGCTTAACGCCGATCTGAGGTCCGGTACCAATCAATAAAGGACGGATGTATAAAGCAGCACCAGATTCAAACGGAGGAACATACGCTTCATTTAATTTCACTGCCTTCCGGACAGCTTCGGTAAATAAAGAGGTAGGGACTTCCGCCATCATGATTCCCTGAGATGAATGTTGCATCCGTTTTGCATTCTCCTCCATTCTAAAAACACGGATCTTTCCATCTTTACCTCTGAAAGCTTTCAAACCTTCGAAAGCTTCCTGGCCATAGTGAAAGGTTGTAGCTGCAATATGCAAGGTGACATTTTCAGAATCAGACACTTCCAACTCTCCCCATTGTCCATTGCGATACCAGCAACGAATGTTGAAATCCGCTTTGCTATAACCAAATCCCAGATTTTTCCAGTCTATTGTTTCCATATCTTGATTTTATCTTTTAATTCCGACTGCTAAAATACAATTAATTACTATAAATTGGATGTGACAATCTCAAAATAAAGGATAATCGATGAGCAAAAATCGCAAAAAAGTCACGCTTTTTCTCAAATTTTATCTGACAACAACCATGTCTTTTTTTGACAAATCCAGTCAGAAACATGGAATCACAAAAAAACCTAAAGTTCCAAAAAATTTATTAACAGCAATATTAACAGGAGAAACAAAACCAAACCATTAAAAAATACACTTATAATATTATATTTCAACTATTTAATCATTATATAAAAACCAGAAACAACAATTGAAAACTATCATAATATAATTGGAAATTGAATTTCTTTTTAATCATTTTTGAGATTTATAAAAAAGCAAAAAAAGTAATTAAATTTGATATACATTTGCAAAGTTTTACGGTTTGCATCTTAAGTATATAATATTGATATACTGAGAAATGCAAGCTTTTTTTCTTAACTTAAAACAGAGAAAAGCATTAATTGTCCATGAAATCAGAAATGACAACGATAACATCTTTAGTTTCGGAAGAAACTTCGGTACCAGATTCCCCGGTTCCCATAGTATCCGGGGGTATTTTTTCAATTTTCAACAGGAGCCTCCGCGCATCGGCAAATTTCCCTTGCGACGATTCAGTTCCTCAGTTTATCAGGAAGAATTTTCCTAAAACCTCGCTAAGCGAATGGAACAGTTGGACCTGGCAAATAAAAAACAGTATTCATACGGCTGAAAGATTAAAAGAGATATTTGGTGAATCGTATGAAAACGTGATTAGTTCTCTACCCGACAATCATTTACCTTTTCGCATAACGCCCTATTTTGCATCTCTTTTAAGCCGTTTTGCACCGAACCATCCGCTTTTCAGAACCATGATTCCTGCTAAAGAGGAGCTATTAATTGGTAACGGAGAGAAGAATGATCCGCTCAATGAAACCAACGACACGCCTGTTCCACACATTGTACACCGTTACCCGGACCGCGTATTATTCACTGTTACAGGTGTCTGTGCTGCGTATTGCCGCTATTGTACGCGAAGTCACATGGTAGCAAAAAAGAATAAAACGCACGTTTCAACAAAAAGTTGGGATACAGCAATCGAGTACATCGCCGCCAACAAGCAAATCAGAGATGTACTTATTTCAGGTGGAGATCCATTAACACTGTCAGACAACCGGCTTGAATACCTTTTGTCGCATCTAAGGGCCATACCACACGTCGAAATAATCAGGATTGGGACTAAAATACCGGTTGTTTTACCGATGAGGGTCACGAAAAATCTGATCAAAATAATCAGAAAATACCACCCTGTGATGATGAGTCTTCATTTCTCGCATCCTGACGAGCTCAGCATCGAAACCAGTGAGGCTTGTAACCGCCTGGCAGACGGAGGAATACCGCTCGGAAGTCAGTGCGTACTTTTAAAAGGAGTTAATGACCAGGTCGAAACCTTTAAAAAACTAAATCAGGGACTTCTGAAAGTACGTGTCCGACCTTATTACATCTATCAATGCGATCCCATACCTGGTTCTGCCCATTTTCGAACTAAAGTAAAAAAAGGGTTAGAAATTATCCAGGGACTTCGGGGATTCACTTCAGGATATGCCGTTCCGTATTTCGTAATCGATGCTCCGGGTGGTGGCGGAAAAATCCCACTCTTGCCAGAATCGATTAAAAGTATTGACAAAGATGGAATTACACTTATCAACTATCTGGGCAAAGAGTACATCTATCCCGAAGAGAATTAATTCTAAATTTGTGAAATGATTAAAGTTGGTTTAACGTATGACCTGAAAGAAGATTATTTACGCCTGGGGTATACGAATGAACAAGTTGCAGAGTTCGACTCACCGGAAACAATTGATGCACTGGAACAGGCAATAACTTCATTGGGTTTTGAAGTAATCCGAATCGGGAATATTTTCAGTCTCGTTCATTTTTTAAATGCAGGAAATCGTTGCGACCTGGTTTTCAATATTTGTGAAGGGATGTTTGGAATTGCACGCGAAGCGCAGGTTCCTTGCCTTCTGGATGCATACAGAATACCTTATGTCTTCAGTGAACCCGATATTCTGAACCTCACACTCGATAAAGGTCTGACCAAGCTTATTATAAAGCAAGCCGGAGTTACAACTGCCGATTTTAAGGTAGTGTCTCAATTGAATGAATTACAAGATATTGATATCCCATTTCCGCGTTTTGTGAAACCTGTTGCCGAAGGAACAAGCAAAGGAATTGATGGCTTTTCGCTGGTTAGCAATCAGAAACAACTCGAAGAATCGGTGGATTACCTGCTCAAGACATTTCACCAACCTGTATTGGTTGAATCATTTCTTCCGGGAAGAGAGTTTACAGTTGGAATCACAGGGAGTGGTGACGATACAAAAGCTTTAGGGACTTTGGAAATTGTGTTGAATGAACAAGCTCCCCACCCTATTTATTCATATTCAGTTAAGAAAGACTGGGAAAAATATGCCAGCTATAAAATTGCGGTTGACCCCGTTGCCCTGAAATGTGCTGAAATGGCAGTGACAGTATGGAAATTGATCAAAGGAAAAGATGCTGGTCGTGTCGATTTCAGGTTAGACGCAAATGGTGAACCTAATTTTATTGAGGTAAATCCGTTGGCCGGCCTGAATCCTACCTATTCTGATCTTCCAATTCTTGCACGATTAATCGGAATTACTTACCTCCAACTCATTTCAGAGATCATGAATTCCGCCGTAAAACGTTCCGGCCTGAAAGACAAAAGATGAAACATGCAATAATACTACATAACCCGGTTACCAATTCTTCGAAAGAGGATGAACTGGATGTTTTAAATCAGGCCATATTTATCGAGACTGCGCTTGAACAATTGGGATATAGTTCCCAAAGGGCAGTTTTTGATTTGAATACAAATGATTTAATAACCATCATTAAAAACAGCGAAGCTTCTGTTGTTTTTAACCTGGTCGAAACAATCAACGAATCCGGACGTTTAAGTTTTGCAGCACCTGCAATGCTCGAATTGATCAAAGTACCATTCACCGGATCGGATGCAGCCGCTATTTTTACAACGACGGACAAGATTGTTTGCAAAACTATTCTCAGCTTTAATAAAATCGATACACCATTCTGGGCTAAGCATTTAGCAGAAGTAGTTCCGGAAAAGTATTACATTATAAAACCAATTTCTGAAGATGGATCAGTAGGAATAGATGATGCATTGGTCATTCGCGGCAACGAGATTAAGGAGATTCCGAAAGGGTATTTCGCGGAGGAATACATCCATGGCAGGGAGTTCAATATCTCGGTTATTGGTGGGAAAAAAGAATTTGAGGTACTGCCTCCTGCCGAAATGTGCTTTTCAAATGATTATTATGAAACAAAACCACGCATTCTGGGGTATAAAGCTAAGTGGGATGAAACTTCGATGGAATATCAGAACACAACAAGAAGTTTCAGATTCGAGCATGTTGATGCAGATTTAATTGCTGAGCTTAAAGAAATCGCAGGTAAGTGTTGGAAAATATTTGGTCTAAGTGGTTATGCGCGTGTCGATCTAAGGGTCGGAACAGACAATCGGCCGAAAGTAATTGAAATAAATGCCAATCCTTGCATCGCCCCCGATAGTGGATTTGTTGCCGCGTGTAATGAGATGAAATTGACCAGTGCTGAAATAATTAAACGAATCATTGATGATACAAATCGAAATGAAGCAGGAATTTAAGACAAAAGGATTTAGAAAGACGGTAGTGCCCAGCGATACCATGAGTGTTACCCAGATATTAAAATCGACAGGTTTCTTCAAACCTCACGAAATAGATGTTGCGATTGAGCTTGTTGAAGATCGGTTAAAAAACGGTGTTGGTTGTGGTTACCAGTTTTATTTTCTTGAAATCGAAGGAAGAACAGTAGCTTACGGCTGTTATGGCGAAATTCCCTGTACCATCAAGAATTACGACCTTTACTGGCTGGCAGTTGATAACAATTACAGAAACAAAGGACTTGGCGTTTTGCTGCTCGAAAAAATAGAAGCTGACATTAAAGCACATTCAGGCAGAGGGATATACATCGAGACATCAAATAAAGCGCAATATGCCCCTACGATCGCGTTCTACGAAAAGTGTAATTATGAACAAGTTGCCGTTTTCAAGGATTTCTATGATATCGACGATAATAAGGCCGTGTATTATAAAAGACTTTGAAACGAAGAGGATTATACCTCTTCGTAAGTGACATCCTGAACAGGAGTTCCTTTGTAAGTTTGTGGTTGGCGACTTACTTTCCACGCCATAAAAAGTTCGGAAAGTCCATTCAAAATCAATATAACACCTAAAAATGAAAGAATAGCTTCAGCACTTTTGAAAGGGTCGGTTAATAGGAATATCCCACTCCCAAACGTCATTAACGCTATCAAAAAATAGATCCATCCCCAGATTGACCGCAAGAGGGCTCCCAAAGAACCTACTAACTGGAAAAATCCCAATATCAATAAGATAATTCCCAGAAAGACTACAAATATTTTGACCATTACCGAAGGTGATGCCATAAATACAATTCCAAATAATACAGTCATTATGCCTTGTGCGGACCAAAGTCTATTTATCGATCCGGCTCTTTTGCGATTCGACAAAATCAAAGTTACCAAACCACTTATTACAAGCATCGCGCCAATGATTATTATCACAGTTTGCATCGTTAATCCCGGGACAAAAAGTAATATACTACCCAAAGCAATGGTCAGAATACCACGAAATAAAGAGTTTCTTGAGTTCGGCACAAAAAATTTCATCATAATTTCAGGTTGTAAAATAAACAATTAGTAACCTTTTAAAAATCTGCATTATCGTTAACGAAGTTAATGCAAAAATTCAATAATAAAAAAATATTTTGTGCGTCGCACGAAAAGCGTTAATTTGTAGCCCAAATAAAGACGAAACCTTGGAACACTCATTAGTTGTAAAACTTAACACCCAAACGGTATTTACCAGTGATCAGCATTGGCTCTATCCCTTGTTTGAATTGGAGGACTATTTAAAACAGTGCGGCACAGTTGCCAACAATTTGTTTTTGAGTGATAAGATTGCAGGAAAGGCTGCTGCCTGCATGATCGTATTCCTCGGAATTAAAAAATGCCATATTGAGCTGTTAAGTGAAAGAGCAATTCCTGTTTTCAAAGCAAATAATATCGAATTCACATATGATCAACTGGTGGATCATATTCAATGTCGGACAGAGGATTTGATAAATGATAAAATGAGTATTTCGGAGACCTACCTGTTTTTGCGCAAACGCGCAGGAAGAGTTCAGGGATTGTCGGTTAAAATGGAGAATATCTCCGTCTGGATTGAAGAAAAGTTAGTAATTAATCGACTTCAGCTCGATCTTGGACGTGGTGAACAGTTAATTATTCATGGTGCGAATGGCGCCGGGAAAACGACACTGTTGCGTGCAATGCTTGGACTTGCGCCGATTACAGAAGGAACCATCAAAATTGGTGATTTTCTCGTCGGAAGTGATCAGTGGAAAGCAAACCGAAGTATTATTGGATATGTACATCAGGAGAATATAAAAAATAATTTTCCGATTTCATCTGGCGAAGTGGTGCAAATAGGTTTAGGAAAATTACGGATCTCAAAAAGTGAGACCGAATATCGCGTTGAAGTGGCCATGCGCCGAACCGGTTCTTTTCATTTAATTGCACAACCATATCATACACTCTCGGGTGGTGAAAAACAACGGGTTTCGCTGGCCAGGTGCCTTTGCCAAAACGCGCGGATTTTTTTACTCGATGAACCAACCTCTTTTCTTGATCAGCAAGGCAAGGAAGATTTATTGTTATTGCTTCACGAATTGAGTCAAAATGAAGCACCTACAATGATACTTGTTTCGCATGATCTTCAATGGATCGAACAATTGAACTGGCCACGAAAAGAATTGAAAGGAGGCAGATTGTGTTAGAACTACTTTCTCTCACGCCAATTTTAAAAGGTTTGATCGTTCTTGCATTGGCCGGATTAACTTATCCAATTACAGGTGTTTATCTTTTTCGGCTCAACCTCCTCCCCTTGCGTTTTATGTTGATGCATGGAGCAATCCTGGGAGGTGCGATGGCACTTGCACTACAAATCAACCCTTTCTGGACAACCATTTCTGTAAACCTTTTACTGGTTTTATTTATGGCGAAAACCTCCAGATCGATGAAAATTGATGCCGGTCAGATTAGCACTTTCTTCATGGTAATATCTATTTCACTGGCCTTTATATTCATCTACAAATTTAATGTACCAGCCAAAGATACACTTACCTTACTTTGGGGAAATTTGTTTACACTTAGTTGGACAGAAGTAACCGGAATCGGCGCATTTGCTACAGCGTTAGTTGGTTTTCAATATTATTTTCGGCGTCAGTTAAGAGCACTCTTCTTCGACCGCGAGATTGCTTTTACTTCAGGAATCAACGAAAGTCAGCTCTATTATGCAGTTATATTCCTTGTTGCAATTACAGTAGCACTTGCAATGAAATTAATCGGGGCATTGTTGCTTGATGCATTGTTACTATTACCGCCAATTATTGCGTCATTCAAGGCCCGAAGTTTAAGAGGAATGATCACTGGATCGGCAATTTGGGGCGGAATTTTTGCCATTGGCGGATTTCTCTTGTCAATTGCGATCGATATTCCGGCCAGTTCATCAATTGCTGCGCTGGCTTCGATTGCGTTTATTATTATTTATTTTATTCGAAACAAATGAGAACCAGTTTATTTTTCCTGATTATATTTTGCAGTTTCTTGTCATGTAACAACAAACCAACAGGATCAAATGGTATTATAGCAACTACAAGCTGGACAGCGGCTTACGCATTTGCTGCCGGAGCTTCAAATGTTACAGTACTCGCCCCTTACGAAATGGTGCATCCAAGTGAATATGAGTTGCGTCCGGGAGACATTGGCCGATTGACAAAATCGAATACGATCGTTTATGCCGGTTATGAAGTGATGGTTGACCAAATAAAGGCAGGCCTGAAAATCCCGGAAGAAAAAATGGTGAAAATATCAACCAGCTATAACTTTACCGAGATTGAGGTATCTGTAATGCTTATCGCCAGGCGTTTGGGAACTGAACAAATTGCCAAAAAAAATCTTGAAGAAATAAAACGGTTGCTTTTAAAAGGGCAGGACGATGTTCACAAAAAAGGGCTTGACCAGCAACCTGTTTTAGTCCATTTTTTTCAGGAATCGTTCGCCAAAGAAATGGGAATCAATCCAAAGATGATATTTGGTCCGGCACCTCCGGAACCAAAACAAATTTTAGAGATGGCCCGGACGAAGTCTGCTTTGATTTTGGATAACGCCCACAATCCGGTTGGAGGTTCGGTGAAAGAGATCTTAAAGAACAGCGAATATAAACTATTGCTGAATTTCCCCGGCTTGCATCAAACACGGACAATTGCAGATGTAATCAGGTATAATATAGATCAACTGATTGCAAAATAACTAAGAGGGATTATTTCTGTCATTTTCTGTTTTTTAAGAAATTCAGTTTAAATTTGCAATCTGAAATAAAAAAATTATTTAACACAAATTATGGGACGCGCATTCGAATTCAGAAAAGCCAGGAAGATGAAAAGGTGGGGATCAATGGCCAGAACATTCACCAAAATTGGAAAAGAGATTGCAATCTCTATTAAGTCCGGCGGCCCGGATCCTGCAAATAACTCACGACTACGCGTATTGATGCAGAATGCCAAGAATGCCAATATGCCTAAAGAGAATGTTGAACGGGCTATTAAGAAGGCAATTTCAAAAGACCAGACTGATTATAAAGAAGTTGTTTACGAAGGGTATGCACCCTACGGAATCGCGGTACTTGTTGAAACGGCAACAGATAATCCAACCA
>Ga0209724_1000597_pt1 | contig 34354 bp, 25 predicted proteins | sample grotaG_FD_184143 | JGI IMG/M metagenome (GOLD analysis project Ga0209724, IMG submission 184143) | Glacier valley bacterial and archeal communities from Borup Fiord, Nunavut, Canada, to study Microbial Dark Matter (Phase II) -... | ecosystem: Environmental > Aquatic > Freshwater > Ice > Glacier ... | reverse complement strand
AAGATGATGCCGCAAAAAATACAACGTAATTGCACGGTACATGGCCCCGCTATCAATGTAAACATAGCCCAACTGTTTTGCCAGTTGTTTTGCCAAAGTACTTTTTCCGCAAGATGACCAACCATCAATTGTAATTACAATCTTCATCATTACTGCAAAAATGAGCCAAAAAAGGGAACACTCAAAGTAAAATATGGTAAAGTTTAAGCATTAAAAACACTAACAATTTAAAACCTTTTTAAAATAGTAACGCCACCCAAAAGGATGGCGTCACTATTTATTGTGCTTGTAAAATTAAACTTCTGATTTTGCCTCTATTACTGTTTCGGCAGGTTTTAAGGTGAAGAGAATTCTCTCTTTTGCATCATCCAAATCAGCTAGTAGTTTATCTCCTTCCTTTACAGCCATATTTAAAATTTCTTCAGCCAAAGGGTCTTCTAAGTATTTTTGTATAGCCCGGTGTAAAGGCCTTGCTCCAAACTGAGAATCATAACCCTTTTCTGCAATAAAATCTTTAGCCCTTGCAGTTAATTCCATTGAAAAACCAAGGTTTACCAACCGCTTCATTACACCTTTCATCAAAATGTCAATTATCTCAAAAATATTTTCTTTAGTAAGAGAATTAAAAATTACTACATCATCAATCCTGTTTAAAAACTCAGGACTAAAAGTGCGCTTTAATGCTTTTTCAATAACTGCTTTATTATTTTCATCTGCATTTAACACCCTTGCTGCTGTAGCAAAACCAACACCTTCACCAAAGTCTTTCAACTGCCTTGCCCCAATATTAGAAGTCATGATGATGAGTGTATTTTTAAAATCAATCTTTCTGCCCAAACCATCTGTTAACTGCCCGTCATCCAGCACCTGTAATAAAATATTGTAAATATCAGGATGCGCTTTTTCTATTTCATCTAATAAAATAACGCTGTATGGTTTGCGTCTAACCCTTTCAGTTAGCTGTCCGCCTTCCTCATAACCAACATATCCTGGAGGTGCACCAATTAAACGACTTACACTGAATTTTTCCATGTATTCACTCATGTCAATTCTTATTAAAGAATCGTCATTGTCAAACATGTATCTTGCCAAAGATCTGGCTAATTCTGTTTTGCCCACACCAGTTGGACCAAGAAATATAAATGTTCCAATTGGCTTTTTAGGATCCTTTAAACCAACACGATTTCTCTGTATAGCTTTTACAACTTTTGAAATACCTTCTTCCTGCCCAACTACTGCACCCTTTAAATCGTCAGCCATCCTACGTAGTTTTTCAGTTTCTGCCTGTACCATTCTTTTTACAGGTATCCCTGTCATCATACTGATTACTTCTGCAATATCTTCTTCTTCAATTGGAAAACGTTTGTGTTTACTTTCTTCTTCCCAATCATTCTTGGCTTTTTCCAGTTCTTCCTGCAAACGCTTTTCTGTGTCCCTTAAAGAGGCGGCTTCTTCAAAACGCTGGCTTTTTACTACTTTATTTTTCTCTAATTTAATATCTTCAATTTTCTTTTCCAGCTCAATTACTTCTTCCGGAACATTGATGTTTTTTATATGTTTTCTTGCGCCCACTTCATCCATTACATCAATTGCCTTATCTGGTAATAACCTGTCGGTCATATAGCGCTCACTTAATTTAACACAGGCATCAATTGCTTCTGCACTGTAGGTAACATTATGATAATCTTCGTACTTACTTTTAATATTCGCAAGAATTTCAATTGTTTCTTCAACAGATGGCTGCTCAACAATTACCTTTTGAAAACGACGATCCAGTGCCCCATCTTTTTCAATATGCATCCTATATTCATCTAATGTTGAAGCACCAATACATTGTAATTCCCCCCTTGCTAATGCAGGTTTAAAAATATTGGATGCATCTAAAGAACCACTTGCACCACCAGCACCAACAATTGTATGTATCTCATCAATAAATAAAATTACATCCCTGTTTTTTTCAAGCTCATTCATGATGGCTTTCATTCTTTCTTCAAACTGTCCACGATATTTAGTTCCTGCAACCAATGCCGCAAGATCAAGCGATACAACTCTTTTATCGAACAAAACCCTGCTCACTTTTCTTTGTACAATTCTTAATGCCAGACCTTCTACAATAGCAGTTTTGCCCACACCTGGTTCACCAATTAAAATAGGGTTGTTCTTCTTACGGCGGCTCAGTATCTGTGATACTCTTTCAATTTCATTTTCTCTGCCAACGATTGGATCCAATGAACCATTCTCTGCCAACCTTGTAATATCACGCCCAAAATTGTCTAAAACGGGAGTTTTTGTTTTTGGCTGATTAGCCGCTCCACCACGTTGTGCTTTTTGTTGTTGACTGTATTGCTTTTTCTCTTCGTCAAAATCATCTTCATTCTCATCACTAAATTCTGCAGATGGTGGGTTACTTGTTACAAAACCAAGTTCATTTTTAAAAATATCATAGTCCACATCAAACTGGTTTAAAATCTGTGTTGCAATATTTTCTTTATTTTTTAAGATAGATAACATCAGGTGTTCGCTTTCTACCATCACACTCTTGTGAGCTTTGGCTTCCAGCACAGTGATACGAATTACTTTTTCTGCCTGCTTAGTTAGGGGAAGAGAATTAATATTAGCAATGTTTTTTCCTGTCTTATCTTTTACGGCTACTTCTATTTCTTTACGTAATTCGTAAAGATCAACATTAAGTGATTTTAAGATTTTAATAGCGGTATTTTCTCCGTCTCTAATTAATCCTAACACCAAATGTTCTGTGCCTATAAAATCATTTCCCAGGCGCAGTGCTTCTTCCCTGCTATAAGAAATGATTTCCTTTACTTGTGCTGAAAAATTGTTGTCCATCGGTATAGAATTTAGGTTGTACAATAATAACGATTATTTATTAGATAAAGTTTACGTGAAACGTGAAATGTTAATATGTTAAAAAAATAAAAATGCAAATTTTCAAAGGGTCCCAACAACTGAATATATTGAATTTGTAGAAAATTACAAAAGGAAGATCTACAAAAAAAGTCACAATATTTATTCAAATATTACACCAAAAATTTTCTTTACTTTCAACAGTAGAATGTCAAAAACTTCAATCTTATTTAATGAATGTCAAATTAGATACCAAAGAAAAATTTACTGTTATTTCGCCGAACGAAGTAACCCTTACTGCTATAATGACAGAGGAACTATCTAAATTGTTGCTTCCTTACAAACAAAAAGACACTCCCCATATAGTTTTAAATATGCAAGCTGTTGAAATTATTGATGAAAAAGGCGGTGAAAACTTAGCTAACCTTCAACAAAATTTTTATGAACACAATTGTTCATTTGTAATTTGTTCGCTACAACCCGTTGTTGAAAAATTACTTGACAAGATGGAATTATTAGAAGTGATGAATGTAACACTTACAGAAAGCGAAGCGTGGGATATTGTGCAAATGGAAGAAATTGAAAGAGAATTGCTTGGTGATGAATAATAAGTTTTAGTAAATTCGTTTAATTGTAATAAAGACTATATTGATTTTTAATCTGAGAATTATATATTAAGTTTATTATTACAATAAATTTCAACCCTTTACAAACTATGTTGGCACTCACCATCCTTGGTAACAATTCTGCTATCCCCGCATGGGATAGAAATCCTACGGCACATATTTTACAATCACTGGACGAGTGTTATCTCATTGATTGCGGGGAAGGCACCCAAATTCAAATGACCAGGTACAAAATCCGCAGAAGCAAAATCAATCATATTTTTATTTCTCATTTACATGGTGATCATTATTTCGGTTTAATTGGTTTATTAACCAGCATGAGTTTATTAAGCCGTACACAAGATCTCCACTTACATGCTCCAGCCGCTTTAGAGCAAATTATTAAACTACAATTTACCGTTGCAGATGTAAAATTATCTTACCAGCTTTTCTTTCATCCTATAACTGAAGACGGCATCATAGTAAATGATAGTAAAATTATTGTGGAGAGTTTTAAAGTAAAGCATCGTATTGAATGCTGGGGCTTTCTTTTTAGAGAAAAGAAAAATCCAAGAAAGATTGATAGCGCCAGGGTGAGATTATATGAAATACCCAAAAGTTTTTACGAACAATTGCAAAAGGGAGAAGATTACGTAACCAAAAAAGGCACTATTATACCCAACGAAGAAGTAACAATCGAAGGAATAAAACCGAAAAGTTATGCTTATTGCGCCGATACCATTTATGATGAAACTCTCGTTGAAAAAATAAAATCAGTAGACCTTTTGTACCACGAGACAACTTATCTTAAAGCGCTTCATCTTCGTGCTGCTGAGCGTTTTCACAGTACCACTGTACAAGCTGCATCCATTGCTAAAAAAGGAGGAGTTAAAAAATTACTCATTGGCCATTTCTCTTCTAAGTATGAAATATTAGATGAATTTTTAGCAGAGGCCTCCGAAGTTTTTGAAAATACAGAATTGGCTTTGCAAGGAGTTAGTTACAGGATTTAAGATTAAAAAAGCAAGTTGGTTTTGCCGAATCAAAATTTACAAACTTCCATTAAAAGACAATGATACCAAAGGCAATTCTGCAAATTTAACAAAACATGTTTATAGTATCTCTAGCTTATTCCCTTCTTTGGGGAAAACAATAGAAGGCTTAAAACTTTTTGCTTCCTCAAAATCCATAGTAGCATAAGATATCACAATAACAATATCTCCTTCTGCACCCTGTCTTGCTGCCGGGCCATTGAGGCAAATTACGCCAGTTCCCCTTCCACCTTTAATAACATAGGTTTCAATGCGACTGCCATTGTTTACATTCACCACTTGTACCTTTTCATTTTCAATCAGGTTGGCTGCATCCATCAAGTCCTGGTCAATTGTAATGCTGCCAATATAATTGAGGTTGGCTTCGGTAATAACAACGCGGTGTATTTTTGATTTTAATATTTCAATTAACATTTTCAGCTTATTTTTAAAAATGCAATTTAAACAAATTGAAATGTCTTTTGCAATTGTTTCGACACAATTAAAACCTGCCCAACAAGATATAAATTTTAAAGATGGTTTAAAGCGGAAGTAATAATCTGAAAAATAAAAGATTTATCATTTGGCTACTACCAGCCTGCTATTTTACTCAAATACGAAAACTGTATTTTAAAAATTCAAACCTGTTTATGGAGTTAATCTCCCAGTGTATACTTCACTCTGTCAACGGGTTAAATAAAATATATTGATATTTACAAAAATTATATAGAGATTTACTATTTTACAGCATGACAATTACACAACTGGAATACATTATAGCACTTGATACATACCGGCATTTTTCAACGGCAGCAGACAAGAGTTTTGTTACGCAACCTACCCTCAGTATGCAGATTCAAAAACTGGAAGATGAACTCGGCAGTAAGCTGTTTGACCGTAGCAAACAACCGGTCATTCCTACCGAAATCGGGGAAGAAGTAATTCAGCAGGCAAGGATGATCGTGCATGAAGTAAAAATGATGCACCAGCTTATACAGGATAAGAAGGGTATTTTTCAGGGCGAATTAAGAATTGGTATTATCCCTACACTGGCTCCCTATCTTTTGCCACTTTTTCTGCAACCATTTTTACTTAAGTACCCTGACATTAAAATACGGGTAAAGGAAATGACAACTGATATTATTGTAGAAAAATTAAAGTCGGGAAAGATTGATGCCGGCTTACTTGTAACTCCTTTGCTTGATAATACCATAAAGGAGTACCCTTTATTTTATGAAGAATTGATAGCCTACGTTTCTAAAAAAAATGCGGCTTATAAAAAAACCTATGTACTGGCAGATGACATTGACCTCAAGGAGTTGTGGCTGCTGGAAGAAGGGCATTGTTTCCGTTCGCAGATTGTAAACCTTTGTGAATTAAAAAAAATGAGTAAATACCAAAGTCATTTTGAATACGAGGCCGGCAGTGTGGAAACCCTGCGCAAAATGGTAGAGATGAATAATGGTGTTACTATTTTACCCGAAATGGCCACGCTTGATTTTTCCGTAAAACAAATGAATATGGTTAGACATTTTAAATCGCCAGTTCCAGTTAGAGAGGTGAGCCTTGTTACTCACCGTGATTATGTAAAGAAAAAACTGGTAGATGTGTTGAAAGAAGAAATCATTTCAGCAGTACCTCCTAAAATTATGCTGAATAAAAATAAGAATGTTGTAAAAATATGACTCATTAAAATTCAAATTAGCAATACATCATAACTTCAAATTGCTAAAAAATTGCAAAACCTGCATTCATTCTATGTTCAATCTTCAGCAGTTTAAATTTATAAAATGAGCAAAAATACCAGGCAGCTTATATTCTATTTTTTATTCATCATATATTTACAACCTAAACTTAAATAATTATGGCAATTGAAGTTGGGCAAACAGCTCCCGAATTTACTTTACACGACAGTGACAAGAACAAAATAAGCCTGGCAGATTATAAAGGTAAAAATGTAGTGCTTATATTTTTTCCGCAATCTTTTACTGGTGTATGCACTAAAGAGTTGTGTAGTTTGCGTGATAATATTGCATTTTACAACAATGCCAATGCTCAGGTATTCGGCATATCTGTAGATTCTGTTTTTACGCTTGGGAAATTTAAGGAGGAGCAAAAATTAAATTTTCCTTTGTTAAGTGATTTTAATAAAGAGGTATCAACCGCTTATGAGGCCATTTACTCTAATTGGATTTTAGATATGAAAGGTGTTAGTAAACGCTCTGCCTTCGTGATTGATAAAGAGGGAATTGTAAAATACGCAGAAGTATTAGAAAGTGCAGGTGACCTGCCAAATTTTGCCGCCGTGCAGCAAATCCTTGCTTTACTTAACTAACATATTAAAATAACAGGTTCAATAAGCTTAACAGTTTTTTGAATCTTTCACAATAAATTGTATTTCTTTTTGTTTAATGAGTTGTAAGTTCTTAAAAAAGAATTAACTACATTTACATAACTGAAATATTTAATAATTATATCAATTACTTTATTTGGATTAACATTTACTTCTTTTGCTCAAAATAAAATTGCTGGAAATACCGGTAATCTATCTGCAAAGTTGATTAAATATTATCCAAATCCTGCCACTACGGCAATTAATTTCGAATTTATACGAGGTTACGATAAGTCATTTTCTCTACAGTTGTATAATTTTATGGGTAAAAAAGTATTGGATGTAACAACACTTAGCCAACTAAATAATTTATCCTTAAATGGATTTTACAGAGGTGTATACATTTTCAGACTCAGTGATAAAAATGGCAACATTATTGATTCTGGAAAATTTCAGGTAGTTAAATAATATTTTTCCTTTTTTATCTCCTATTTTTTTTACCCTGATTCCATATTTCAATTAAGATTCACAGGCATCGCACATTTTTACTTTATACATTCTATTCAGCCTAAATAGAAGTATCCGATTGTTACTTCGTCCGCAATTATAATTTACATTTTTATAAAACCTGCACAATCAAAAACTTTAGGTAGTGCGTATTTTCCTGGCCACGAATAATTGGGTGATCAGCAGATTGTGTATTAAATACTACCTGTCTTATTTTCCGCTTGGCATCTTTAGCAGCCATGTTAATGATATCTAAAAACAACTCAGGTTTTACAAGGTTGGTGCAACTGGAAGTTACTAAAAATCCACCCGGTTTAACCAGTTTCATCCCCCTTAAATTAATCTCTTTATAACCAGCAACTGCTTTATCAATCGTGCTTCTACTCTTTGTAAACGAAGGCGGGTCAAGCATTACAACGTCCCATTGCTTTCCTTCTTTACTCCATTCTTTCAATACATCAAAAGCATTTACGCATTCAAAGCGGCAGATATCTACCAATCCGTTCAATGCTGCGTTTTTATTACACATGTCAATAGCGCTTTGCGAAATATCTAAGCCCAAAACAGTCTTTGCGCCATAATGTGCGGCAAGTATTTCGAAAGATCCCGTGTAACAAAAAGCACCCAATACATCTGCTCCATTTACAATATGTTGAATAGCACGGCGATTATCCTGTTGATCTAAGAAGTATCCGGTTTTTTGTCCGTTTGCAATGTCTACATTAAATTTTATTCCATTCTCCTTAATGATAATATTAGTATCAAAAGGTTGGGATAAAAAACCTTTATGTTGTACCAATCCTTCCAGTTCTCTAACCGGTACATCATTGCGTTCGTATATTCCTTTGGGTGAAAATATTTTTTCGAGTGCAGCAACAATTGCCGGCTTCCAAACATCAATACCTAAGGCAAGGGTTTGTATTACAAAATAGCCATTAAATTTATCGATTATTAATTGTGGAATATCATCGGCTTCACCAAAAATTAACCTGCAGTTTTCTATATACCCCAACGTTTGACGATATGCCCACGCCTGTTTTATTTTATTATAAAAAAACTGATCATCAATCCTTTCGTCTTTATCTCTTGTAAGCAAACGAACCATTATCTGCGATTGAGGATTTACATATCCTTTGCCTATAAATTTTTTATCATGAGTAAATACATTTACGATTTCGCCTGCTCTGGCAGCAGCATCTAAAGCTTTGCCACGGTTTATCTCGTTGGCAAAAATCCAGGGGTGACCACCTTCTACCCGATTGCCAACATTTTTATTAAGAAAAAAACTTTTCATGCCGCAAAGGTAACTTTTAACGTGTCAGGCTGTTCATTATATCAGAAATAGTCCATATAATTTGCCAATTTGGCTGTTAAGCAAGGCTTGGCAAAATGTTTGACTATCCTACCTTTGTACACTTTTAGGGTGCCTGCTTACGATATTTACCAATCGAAGTTTTAAATACTAATTATATGGAACAAAAAATAAAAGTAACAGAAGACGATCAAACTTTATCAGAAGCCATGCAGGGTTTTGGAGATATTAATTCAGATGCAGATATTCCTGGAAATAACCATTTATCTAATCCTGAAGAAGATAACCTGGTGGAGAAAATTCAGGCTGAACTAGAAGAACAAAAAGATAAATACATTCGTTTATTTGCTGAATTTGATAACTACAAACGCCGTAGTGCCAAAGAAAGAATTGAACTAATTCAAACTGCGGGTAAAGAAGTAATTACTTCTTTACTGGATGTGTTAGACGATAGTGAAAGAGCTGAAAAGCAATTGCAGACAAGTAATGATCTTGAGCAGATTAAAAAAGGTATTGAATTGGTATTTGGAAAACTTAGAAGTACATTACAAGCCAAGGGTTTAAAAGCCATGGAAAGTATCAATACTGATTTTGATGTAGAGAAGCATGAAGCCATAACAGAAATTCCGGCCCCTACCGAAAAATTAAAAGACAAAGTAGTTGATGAGGTTCAGAAAGGATATTACTTGAATGATAAGATAATACGGTTTGCCAAAGTGGTGGTAGGCAAATAGAAAGCTTGTCGAAAAGATTGAATACTTAAAATTCTTTTTTTAAAATTTCCTCTAGTATTCTGTACGAGTTCACCCAATAGCTACCGGCTGAAACTACGATGTTGACCATTAAAAAAATGCTGGTAACAATTTAGTATAACAACATGTCTGTATCCTTTTACAAGGTGAGACGTAAAACAAAATCTCCCTTTAGGGAAACCGGGTTATGAAGAAAGATTTTTATGAAATATTAGGCGTAGCAAAATCTGCATCGCAGGACGAAATAAAGAAGGCTTACCGCAAGGTAGCAATGCAATTTCACCCAGACCGTAACCCCGGAGACAAAGCTTCAGAAGAAAAATTTAAGGAAGCTGCGGAAGCTTATGAAATACTAAGTGATGCAGATAAAAGGGCACAATATGATCGTTTTGGTCACCAGGCATTTAATGGTGGTAACCGGGGTGGTAGTGGCTTCGGTGGTGGTGGCATGAACATGGACGATATCTTTAGTCAGTTCGGAGATATTTTTGGAGATGAAAGTCCGTTTGGTAGTTTCTTTGGCGGTGGTGGTGGACGCCGTTCTTCCGGCAGCCGGAGTCATGGTGTTAGAGGTAGCAATCTTCGTATTAAAATAAAGCTGAATTACGAAGAGATGGCGAAAGGTGCCTCTAAAACTGTTAAGGTAAAAAAATATGTGCCTTGTGCTACCTGTAGTGGTAGTGGGGCCAAAGATAAAAACAGTTTGCAAACTTGCGGTACCTGCGGTGGAAGCGGGCAAGTAAGAAAAGTACAAAATACTTTTTTGGGACAGATGCAAACCGTAACTACCTGCCCCACTTGTAACGGTGAAGGAAGTACCATTGCCAACAAATGTACCAGTTGCAAAGGTGAAGGCCGTGTATATGGTGAAGAAACCGTTACGATAGAAATTCCGGCTGGGGTACAGGAAGGTATGCAACTGAGTATGAATGGCAAAGGTAATACCGGTGAACGTGGCGGGGCGAATGGCGATTTAATAATTTTAATTGAAGAAGAAGCACATGCTCAGTTACACAGAGATGGTTTGAATGTTGCTTTTGATTTACATATCTCTTTTCCCGAAGCTGTTTTTGGTACTAACATAGAAGTACCAACTATTGACGGAAAAGCTAAAATAAAAATTCCACCAGGTACACAGAGTGGCAAAATATTTCGGTTAAAAGGTAAAGGCTTCCCTTCTGTAAACTCTTATGAAAAAGGGGATCAACTAATACATGTAAATGTTTGGACACCGCAACATGTTAGTTCGGAAGAGAAAGCAATGTTAGAAAAAATGCAGGAAAGTGCAAATTTTGAACCTAAGCCAGAAAAGGGTGATAAGTCTTTCTTTGATAAGGTAAGAGAAATGTTTGCTTAGTTAAGTATTTTAACTTTCTTTTTACCGTAAATCTTTTTTGCATTAGTAATAAGCTGTAGAAACTGTTTTTGGAGATAGTTTGCAGGATTGTGAGCATTGTTGGCAATATTTTCAATTTCTATCCAGTCGGTATTAGGAAGATATTTAGATTGCCTTACTTTCATTCCAAACATGCCAACGGCTGCTCCAAACTGAAACTCCTTATCAATTTTATTAAAAGCAAGATAATTGGGTGGACAATTATAGTTTAATATGTTTTGCACTTTTGTAGTTGGCAAGGTATACTTTAATGATACCTGTGCAGGAAATATTAAAGTTGATGAATCAAGTGCGCCATTAGATGCAGTGGGAGTGACTTCAAAAATAGCCAACACACTATTCCCGCTCCCTATATCACCCCCCTCCAATTCGCCAGAACTGTCAGCAATCGCATCTCTTTTATTATCAAAACCAATTAAACGATAGTCTTTTATAACTGACGGATTGAAACGTACATTTAGAAATACATCATCTGCCACTGAAAAAAAAGTTTGTGTTACTTCTTTTACCAATACTTTTTCAGCTTCATTTATATCATCAAGATAGGCATAATTACCATTGCCTCTCTTGGCCAAAATCTCTAATTTAGAATCTTTAAAATTCCCCATACCTACGCCAAGACATGTTAAATAAACACCTGATTTTTTCTCTTTTGTAATAAGATCTTCCAATTCCTTTTCTGATACTTCCCCCACGTTAAAATCACCGTCTGTTGCCAGTATTACCCTGTTATTACCTCCTTTAATAAACGTGCTTTCTGCAATTTTGTAAGCAATTCTAATTGCTGATTCTCCTGGTGTATCTCCATTTGCTGTAAGTTCTTCTATTGATTCTATAATTTTTTGTTTTTCTTCCCCACTGGTGGGTTGAAGCCAAACTGAAGCAGTTCCACCATAGGCAACAATTGATACTGTATCGATTGCTCTTAAATTTTTAATAAGCATTTGAAAGGCTGCCTTTACTAGAGGTAGTCTGTTAGGCATTTCCATGCTACCGGAAGCATCAATTAAAAAAACAAGATTGGATGGAGGTACATGCTCCATATCCAGTTTACGTGCATTAACATTTAAAAATAACAATTTCCTTTCCACGTTCCAAGGGCAGTCTGTCACCTGTGATTCAATACTGAAAACATCATCTTTTTTAGGTTCCCTGTAATGAAGATTAAAATAATTTAATAGTTCTTCTATACGCACGGCGTCTGGAGGAACCATACTTTTTGAATTAAGAAACCGCCGGATATTACTATACGATGCTTTATTTATATTAAGGGAAAAACCGGTGTTTGGAAATTTATTGACATTTACTATTTCATTTTCAACTAGTGAAAAATAAGATTCATCACTTACGTACCAACTGTAAGAAGATGAAAAATTTTGATCTTTTGTAATGGAAACTAATTTAGGACGACTTTTGCTAATATTGGTAGATAAGTGCTTTAAAACAATCTGCTGAAATACCTCCGTTTTTACATTGAGGGATTTTGTTTCAAATCCTTCTAACATTATGGTAAGAGAATCATTAGTACTGCGGCAGGATATGCCAAAACCACCTGTAGTGCCTGAAAAGTAAATGTTCTTATCAGAATTGAGTAATATTTTTACATTCTGCAAAGGTTGATTTTTTTCATCCTTTATTTCCCCACGCAGGTAATACTGCGCAGTGGCACTTTGAACAAAAAGTAATAGGAATATATGGATAATTAATTTTTTCAAATCACATAATGTTTCAGAAAGTTATAAAAATTATTTGAAAAGATAACTTAATGTTGTCTCTTGAGGTTTTTTAGGGTTCTACCAACTGGTATATCTCTGCCAGATTTCTCCCTAATCCATCATAATCTAAACCAAAGCCCAGTAAAAATATATTAGGCACATTAAATCCTAGGTAGTCTATTTTAATTGGATATTGCAGTGCTTCCGGTTTGTGGAGTAAAGCTGCAATTTTTAAAGAAGCTGGTTGCTGATTTTGCAACTGCGGTAAAAACTGGTGCAATGTATTACCGGTATCCACAATATCTTCAATAATTACTACATGCCTGTCCTTTAATGGTTCATCTAACCCAATCGAGGTGATTACATTTCCTGTTGAACGGGTTCCTTTATAGGAAGCTAATTTTATAAAACAAATTTCTGCATCAATATTAATTTCCTTAAAAAGATCACTAGCAAACATAAAAGAACCATTTAAAATGGCAATAAATATTGGCCGCTTACCTGCATAAGCAGTGTTGAGGTCTGCCGCCAACTCCTTTATGCGGTTACTAATAATTGCCGCACTGATGTAGGGTTTAAATTTTTTATCATTTACCTTAATTGCTGACATTATAAAACGGTTATCTGATGATAATTATTTAGAAACAATTAATTGCTGCCCTATCTGTAAATCGTCTGTGTTTAAATTATTCCATTCTCTTAATTGCTGTACAGATACCTTGTATTTTTTTGCTATGCTATACAATCCTTCCTTTGGTTGTACTGAGTGTGTTTTAGCAGTTGTATTGATGGTGGATGTACTTTCTGCGGCTTCTTTTATCGCACCAGCCTGCTGCGTTTCGGCTGAAGGCTTTAAATATAATTTTGTACCAACCGGTACATCTGTTGTTTGAGTTAATTGATTATAAGATAAAAGCGGCATTAACTGAATGCCATTTTTTTGTGCAACGTCATAGAGCGATTCGCCTTCCTGAATTATATAAAAATCCTTATCCCCTTTTTTTGATTTTTTTTGCAAAAAAATGATTTGGTCGTTGATAAGAATGCCATCTTTTTCCAAATCATTAAAGGCTAATAATTTACTTAAATCAATATCATTTTCAGTTGCAATTGCCAGCAAAGAAGTTCCTTTAGTGGCATTAATATATTTATGCTCATTGATAAAATTACCAGTAACTGAAACTTTAGAATCAACTTCGCTTAAAGTCGATTCTTCTGCTGGCTTTATTGCAGGAGGCTCTTTATCATCTTCGTATTTATCAGTTTCTATTTTGGGTACATCATTGGCTGCTTCCAATGAATATTGTTGCAAATTGTATTGCTCGATATTTTTTATCAATATATCAGGATACTTTGGATTAGTTGCATAACCGGCCTTTTTTAATCCTCTTGCCCAGCCCTTGTAATCCGTTGGATTTAATTTAAATAAAGAAGCATACCTGTCAGTACCTCTTAAATAATTACTATGGTCTCTGTAAGATGCCTCTGCATCTTTGTAACTGCGGAAACATTCACCCGCTGCATCATCGTCATGACTTACACCTTCACCTGTCCATGAAGTTTTACACTTTATTCCAAAATGATTATTAGACTTTTTTACCAAATCACTATTGCCACTTTCTGTTTCCAGTAATCCTTGTGCAAGCGTAATGGCTGCAGGCACGCCCATTCTTTTCATTTCCCTTACAGCAAACTCTTTGTACATTTCAATATATTCCTGCGGTTTAATTATTTGCGCAGTGGCAATTGAAAAATCAATAGTAACAATAGTAAATAAATAAAGAATTTTTTTAAGCATAGTAAATTATAATTTTAAAGACCTGTTCTTAATTACAACTTTTGAATTAATAGCAGGCCATCCCTTATAGTTAAGAAAACCTGTTCTACTCTTTCATCATTTCTTACATGCTTGTTAAAAGCATCTATAGCCCTGGCATTTTTACCACTAATAGTTTGCTCTAATACCTGGCCATGAAATAATACATTATCTGCAATGATAATCCCGTTTGGTTTTACAAATGGCAAAATTAATTCGTAATAATCAATATACCCTGTTTTATCTGCATCAATAAAAACGATGTCCCACACTTCATTTAAAGTTGGAATGATTAGTTTGGCATCGCCTACGTGCAATACAATCTTATCTCTATTAATTGATTGTTCAAAATAAGCCCTTGCTGTAGCGGCATCCTCCTCTCTTAACTCAATTGTATGAATTTTGCCCCCCACCTGTAATCCTTTGGATAAACACAAAGCACTGTATCCTGTAAAAGTTCCAATCTCTAAAATCTTTGTTGGCTGTAGTAACCGGCTTAAAAGCGTTAAAAAACTTCCCTGCACTTGACCACTAAGCATATGCGCTTTGGTATGTGTTTGTGTAGTGTACCTGTTTATTTCCTGCAAAAGCTCATCTTCAGCGGTTGAAAATTTTGCTGCGTATGCTTCTGCTGTAATATTTACAAGTTCCATTTGTATGGTTTATTTTATAACAACAGTGCCATTCCAATTTGATAATTAAAGAATGGCATTTATTAATATTACAAAAGTAAAATATTAATTGAATGGGTTACTGCTTTTTTGATATGATTAACAAGCCTGTAAAAGTAAGCAGACCATTAATTATCAAGATTTCAATACCTATTACATAGCCATTAAAAAAATGTGGAGCGTTGGTTTGTAAAAGGTAACAAATTACAGGACTTACTAAGGCTATTAGTGCAATAATAAAATTATCGGGCAAGTTACGTTTTGTTAAAATACCAAATGTAAATAATCCTAATAAAGGGCCATAAGTGTATCCGGCCAAGTCTAAAATTTTATCAATAATAGAACGGCTGTTTATTTCTCTAAAAATTAATATACTGATAAAAAATATCATGGTCATTATTAAATGAACGGTAAGCCTGATCTTTCTTTGTTGCTTTTCATTTAAATCATCCCTTTCTTTAATCCCTAAAATATCAATACAAAAAGTGGAAGTAAGTGCAGTTAATGCACCATCTGCACTTGGAAACAAAGCGGATATTAAGGCAATAATAAAGATGATGGAAATAAATGAAGGCATTGTTTGCAGCAGACCCAATGCAACAGATGGAAATAAATTATCGCCAGTGATGTTGAGATCGTTTTGCACAAAGGCCCAGGTAGGAACATCACCTGCCATAATTGTTCTAAAGCCTGCACCATTATGATAAGCATATAAGTATAACAATCCTCCCAGTAAGAGAAATAATAAATTTACAAAAACCAAAATCACACTAAAACTCAGCATATTTTTCTGCGAGTCTTTAAGGTTTTTCACACTAATATTTTTCTGCATCATTTCCTGGTCTAACCCTGTCATGGCTATCGTAATAAAAGCGCCTCCAATAATTTGTTTTAAGAAAAATCCCTTGCTTTTTATATCTGTGTTGAAAATTTTGGTAAGGTTTTTAGCCTCCATTGCATTTACAGCTTCACTCACCGAAAAATTAAGATGCGATAATATATAGCCGATACAAACAATTAAACCAACTATCATTAAGGTTGTTTGCAAAGTATCCGTGTATACGATTGTTTTTACACCCCCTTCAAAGGTGTATAATAAAATCATAATTAAAACTACAGCCGCTGATACCCAAAAAGGAATGTGCAATTTTGATAAAATAAAAATATGCAGCACATTAATTACAAGGTACAATCTTGCTGTAGCACCCACCGTTCTTGATAAAATAAAAAAAGATGCACCCGTTTTATATGCCCATGTGCCAAAGCGTTGCTTGAGGTAATTATAAATAGAGGTTAAGTTGAGCTTATAATACAAAGGCAGTAATACAAAGGCCACAACAAGGTATCCCAAAAAATAACCAATCACCACCTGAAAATAACCGAGTGCATTTGGCAACAATCCTTCTTTTCCAATATTACCCACACTGCCTGGAACACTTACAAAAGTTACTCCGCTTAGTGAGGTACCAATCATTCCAAAAGCAACGAGCATCCAGTTACTGTTTCTGTTACCAATAAAAAAAGAATCGTTGTTTGAATTTCTGCTTGTATACCATGCTACTACAAACAGCACCAAAAAATAACCAATTACAAAATATAAAAGCGTTGAAGGAGCCATAATGAACTAATAATTAAAATTTAATACCACTAAATTAGCAGATGCAAAACTAATTGCTGAATTTTAAACAATATACATCTTTATGACTTTTCAATCTATTGCAGTTTTTTGTGGCAGCAAAGCTGGCAACAATGTTGTATTTGCAGAACAGGCTACAGCATTGGGTTATCTGTTAGCAGAAAAAAATATAGCACTAATTTATGGCGGAGGCAACAAAGGTTTAATGGCTGCAGTAGCAAATGCAGTATTGAAAAAAGGTGGGAAAGTAACCGGCATTATACCACAGGTTTTAACCGAATGGGAACATCAACACGAAGGAATAACTGAATTAATTGTAGTAGAATCTATGCATGTTCGCAAAAGGATGTTGTATGAAAAATGCGATGCTGCCATAATTTTACCAGGTGGCTATGGTACACTGGATGAATTATTTGAAATGCTTACCTGGAACCAATTAAGCATTCACGATAAACCAATTTTTATTTTGAACACAGATGGTTTTTATGATGGGTTATTAATGCATATCAATAAAATGTTAGCTGAAGAATTTTTATATCACAAGTTGGAAAATAGTTTTACGGTTGTTAATAAACCGGAAGATATATTTCTTCAAAATTTATTACCCAGCTAAGAAACTACCCAGGTAATTTTTATAATTCCCTTGTTTTTTTATATCATTTGATTAGCTACATTTTTATACAGAATATCTTTTAGAAACTGCTTTTAAAAATACGGAACATCGCTACATCCGGTTCCTTTTTGACCTTCCCTGAAATAAGCCTACATTAAAACCTGCCCTTATAATTGGCACCAGTCTTCCATAAGAATCTACATAAGGCGAGTTGGGTAATTGCGCCACATCAAACATCACTGATAAATAATAATAAGTGTTGCTTCCTCCTCCACGGCCACTGCTGTAACCTGCTCCCAATAATAAACTGTTTACATCAAATTTATCCTTAAAAGTGCCGCTACCTCCTTGTGGAATGTATTTGTAATTAATAAAATTATGTTCGTATTGTGCCTGAACATACAAAAAATCAATTGGGAATAATCTTACAAAAGCACCCGGACCAATATTTGTTTGTCTGGCTTTGTTTCCATAGGGATCTTTTTGCCCCCGGTAAATAAAATTAAGGCTTACGGCTGCATCCAGCCATTTTGTTATACTATATCCAAAATAAGGGCTTACACCTACAGTGGTTCCTCCTGTGTAAAATGATAAGGTAAGATCGCCGCCAGTAAACAATTTATTTTTCTGAAATCCGCTGGTGCTTTCTTCTTCCTGTTCATTTTCCTGCGCAAACAGCAGTGTCAAAAAACTTGTAAAACATAAAAGCAACAATATTTTCTTCATTTCCTATTTATTTAATTAATGCTGTTAAATGTATAACACTCTTTTTTATTGGAATTCTTTTACCCAAATCGAATCATAAAAAAATGAGGAATATACAGATAACAAACAATCGATCTATAATAAAACTATTAATATTTTATTGGTATCCAAGATGTTTAAATAACATTTCTTTTATACAAATATAAAATACGGAAAGTCTATAAATCTAATATTCAAAAAAAGAAATTATTCATACTGTAAGGAATTATCTTAATAAATTAAAACTTCGGGCAAATCACCTGTCTAGTATCCCCTGTTGATGCACCGTAATATCCCTTCTTGAGTATATTAAATTCTGATGCACCACGTAAATTATTAAAGTTTGACAAAGAGGAGGTGGTTGCATCGTAACTAAATGTAAAGCGGACATTTTTTATTTCAAACCCAACCATTGGGACCACCGCATCACCGGCACGGTAATAAAGTCCGGCCAGCAATTGTATATCACCACCGGCACCTGCAAGATTATAATTGGCATTTAACCCAAACATTAACTCGCTGGCTTTAGCCTGGTTGGTGTAATATATATTGGGGTTAATGATAACCCTTTCATTTACTTTTAACAGTGCATTTACAAATCCAATATGACGCATTGATATTTTACTGGTATCTACATTATCACTAAAAAAAGTTTCCTGTGGCCGGTTGACATGATGTATGGAATAGCCGCCGTTTATGTATACATTTTCATTGGGGAAATATGCATAATTTAAACCCACCTGCATATCAAAATAACTAATGTTGTTATTTGCCAATTGTACAGACGTTGGTGTGTTTCCATCAAAGAACTTTCCATCAAACTGATCTGGAAATTTTAATTTACTCTGATCTATTCGCTTATTGGCCCAACCTAAATTAAAACCTGCGGTAAGCAAACTGCTATTGCCCAACATTTGATGATACGCAAGAGACCCATATACTTTTGTTGAACGAAGACCACCACTACCGGCAACATCGCTCAAAATAAAACCACCCAATCCCAGCCAGCCATTTGCTATTTGATTTCGTAAAACCTGCGCATCTCCAAATATGCTTACTGTTTTATAGGGCTCAGCTAATATAGAAGAATACTGATCCCGGTAGCTTGCGCCTATCCTGTAATCTGCATCAGGAATAAAACCGGTATTTGCAGGATTAATTGTGAGGGGAGCATTAAAAAATTGAGAAAAATGAAGATCCTGCCCCTGCAACAGGGTTACAAACTCAATGCTAAAAGCTATTAGTAATAATATGGTTTTTTTATTTTTCAATTTGGCATTAAATCAATTTATCTTAAAAGTGTAATATCGCCAGCTTTTCTATATTTTGTTCCATCAGTAAATTCTACGTCCAAAGTAAAAGTATATACATCCATTGGCTGTAGTGTCCCCTTAAAAGTACCATCCCAACCCTGACTTTTATCAGTAGCTGAAAATACCAATTGCCCCCATCGATTATAAATTTTCCAGCTCATTTTTCCTATACCAAATCCTTCTACTTTTATAACACCATTTTTTCCAAACTTACCAGGCGTAAATGCATTTGGAACATCTAAGAGTGGTATAATTTTAGCTGTTACATCAAAGCAAAAAGTATCTATACATCCGGCAGGGTTAATGGCCTGGAGACATACATTAAAAGTTCCTGTAGATGTAAATTGATATATCGGGTTAGTATCTGTTGTGGTTTGCCCATCACCAAAATCCCACAAATAACTTACTGCGCCAATGGACAGATTTCTAAATTGGACAGGTGTGTTATCAGGCGAAGGATTTGGCGAAGCACTAAAGTTTGCTATTGGATTATCGTAAACCGTAATTATAAAACTGGTTGAATCAATTTTATTACAGGTAGAAGTATCAATTGCAACAAGCTTCACAGTATAAATACCTGCGGCAGAATAAAGATGTGTAGGGTCTACAAGTGTTGAGGTAGTTCCATCACCAAAAAACCATTTAAAGTCTATACCGCCTAAAGAAGTATTTTTAAATGTTGCCAGGTATGGTTTACAACCTTTTTCCGGCGTTTCAAAAAGGGCCTTAACGGTTATGGCTAAACGCACCTGTTTAACTGCAGAATCGGGAGCATTACAAAAAACAGTATCATCCACAACCAGTTTTACATTGTATGTACCTACTGAAGCATAGGTATGTTGCACTGCACCGAGGCCAGCTCTAAGAGGCGGCGTTCCATCACCAAAATCCCATAAAAAACTATTAGGTTTAAAATTTGGTAATATGGCAGTGGAGATATTAGTAAAGTTGTAACTAAGGTTGGTACAGGGTTGAATTTTCGTGGCAAAAAAATCAGGTACTACCTGATTATTACCAACTTTAACATGTGTGTAAGCGGTATCCGCAATGTTACAAGTAGTTGAATCTATCGATATCAGCATTAACTTATAAATACCAACCTGCGTATATGTATGAGTAGTGGAATTGTTTGGCGCATACGTAGTATCTCTCTTTGTATTAAATGGATCGCCATAATCCCATATGTAGGTTTTACCTTTAGCAAGTGTATCCGTAAACTTTATAGTTAATGGTACACAGCCAACTGTATCAAGTACGCCGTTTATGGTGGCTTTTACACTGGCTCCAATACCACCAAAATTCATTTCGATTTTAACCAATGCTTCATTGCAATTTGATGATCCATTTACAGAAGCCCAAACACCGGGTGTTGTGGGGAAGAATCCTGCATTTCGTGGGCCTCCACAATTGGCACAAATAGCCTGGTAAATAATGCCGTTGGCATCAAACCTGCTGGTACCGCCATCTACATGATCATCAAAACCGCCGGTCTGTCCATAAAAAGTACCATACAATTGACTAACAGCGTTTTTCTCCAACACAAAAAAGTAAAAATCACCTCCGTCTGTAGTATTTTTAAGTGCATTGGCAGTAATGGGCATACCTCTTGTACCTGCGTTAGGGTATTGGCGCTCATCATTAAATTTTCCTCCCCAACCAGACACATATACATTTTGACATCTATCAACCAAAAATGCAACCGGGGAAATATTTGGTTTATTTGAGTTGGTTCCAAAAATTGTAGAATAAATATAGGTAGACAGATCGGGTTGCAACTTGGCAATAAACTGTTTAGCGCCAGCATTACTAAAAGCCGCATTTTTTACAGGCCAGTTACCTGTGGTTGCCCCCATAATATAGGGAAACCCAAATTTATCAAACTGTATTCCATATACTAAATCGTTGCCGGAAGTGCCGGCAAAAATAGTTTTAATAACTGCCGAGCCGTCAGGATTAATTTGAGTTATAAATCCATCGCTTTCTCCACCCTGGTAAACAATTCCAATACCCGGTTCTGTTGGAGATCCCCCAATTGTTCCCGGTAAGGTTGCACTTGTTGTTCCACCAGCCACATATAAATTTGAAGTAGCCGGATTGATAGATAAAACAAAGCAAGCATCACTACCTGCACCACCAAAAAAAGTACTAAATATTATACCTGTAAGGTTGGGCGTAAATTTCATAATTAAACCATCCTGTCTGCCGCCTCCAAATACTTTTTGTAATGCCGCACTTGTTACAGGAAAATCGTCTGACTGGGTACAACTTGCCAATAAAATATCCCCGGCGCCATCTAATATTACTTCGCTTCTTGCATCATCACCATAATTTCTTCTTGTTTCAAAAGCACCGTCAGTCTGCCCATTTGGTGCTCCAATTAAAGGAGAGTACTTTGGTCTGATATTAACACCGTCATCTCCTTTACCTCCAACTTTTATTGAACCAACTATAGAAGTTCCTGAAGCATTAAATTTTGTTACAACAATATCATAGCCTCCGGGTGTTCCAATAAAAGGGGTTGTTGTTGGATAATCAGAGGAGGTTGTTCTACCTGCTACAATAAGATTCCCTTGTGCATCAACGATCATACTATGCGGCTGCTCATTAGCTGTAGCTCCCCCAAGGTAAGTAGCATACATCCTCTTCACGCCATCTGGAGATAATTTTATAATAGCAATATCATACGGCCCATTGGAATCTTCCTGGTTTCCTCCGTTATAGGACTCATCAAAAGCACCCGTTGATGTCGGGTAACCTGTTCCGAAAGAAATCCCCCCAGCATAAAAACTTCCATCTGGCCCCGGTGTGGCTGTGTATCCCCAATTATCGGTACTGCTTCCTGTGAAAGAAGCAAATATTAAAGTAGGGTCAATTATAATAGTAGCATTGGGTGAATGATTTTTCACTTTAAATTTCACCACATTATCTTTCACTACATATTTACAATCAACGGCATTTCTCCCGGTTTTATCAACCTGGTAAGTGTACGGGTATAATTCTTTTACATCACCTACAGAAGTTCCAATAACAAGTTCTTTATTTTTAATTTCTAGTTTATTTACCCCTTCATACCGTAACGCTATATTATCAATATTTCCACCTGGACGTACTATCAAATCATATTTTAAAGTACCTGCATCTGTATAATATCTTACATCTATATTGGGATAAATATTAGCATATGTAACACCCTGGTAAATTTTGCATCCTCCTTTCCACTTACTTTTATCATTTCCAATAAAATAATTGTTATAGGTATCCAAAACTTTGTCTGGTTGCGCTTCTACATTTTTTGAAGCACCTAAAAAATTTACCCGGTATGCGTGAGAACGAATAATATAGTTGTCATTATTAGAAATAGGTACCAGTCTGCTGGTACTTATTTTTGAAATGCTGGTATTACTATCGGTGTTAAGATGGCCGTGCATGTGATCTGAAAACTTTTTCAAATCATCCGGGTTGTGCAGAACAACACTAAACCCGTTTTTTTGCAGAAATATAGCACCTGTAGAAATATCAGTTTTAAAGTTTACACTGTTGTCCCATTGGCCCTTATTTTCAATAAATTGTAATTGGGCAAAGGAAACCTTGCCTATAAAAATTATTGGCAAAGCAAGTGATATATAAAGCACTATTTTCCTAATAAAATTCAATAGAGGTAATTTTTTACAAAGTACAAAAATATAATTAACAAGATCGACTGTTTGTTTCTTTAACGTTTCGTTATTTACGAAATTTTACTCCAAAGCGTTTTGCCCTTCTGCAATTGAAGGTAATTTTTTACCGGCAGGTTTTCAGCTATTATCATATCAGGATCTGTGTCAATGATATTAAAAGCTTCATTTTTTGCCACTTCCAACATCATTCTGTCGTTGACGATACTGGCAAGTTTAAAGTTTATAAGTCCACTTTGTTTAGTGCCCTCAATCTCACCCGGACCACGTATTTCAAGATCTTTTTCTGCAACCTTAAAGCCATCGTTGGTGGCACACAATATCTTTAACCTTTCACGGGCATCTTTTGATATTTTATTGCCTGTTAATAATATGCAAAAACTTTTTTCGCTACCCCTTCCCACCCTTCCCCTTAGCTGATGCAATTGAGAAAGTCCAAATTTTTCAGCACTTTCAATTACCATAATAGATGCATTGGGAACGTTAACACCCACTTCAATTACTGTAGTACTAACCATAATATTTGTATCCCCTTTTACAAACCGATGCATATTGGTATTTTTTTGCAAAGCAGGTTGTTTGCCATGCACCATACTGATCCAATACTTTGGTTCGGGAAAAAAAGATTTCACTTCTTCAAAACCCTTCATTAAATTTTCATAATCCATTTTGGCAGATTCTTCTATTAATGGATATACAATGTATGCCTGCCTGCCCTTTTTAATTTCATCTTTTATAAAATCCATTACCATTGGGCGTTTGCTTTCAAAACGATGAACCGTTGCAATTGGTTGCCTGCCCGGTGGTAATTCATCAATCACACTGTAATCAAGATCGCCATAAGCTGTTAATGCAAGCGTTCTTGGGATAGGCGTTGCCGTCATCACCAAAATATGTGGCGGCAGAGAATTCTTGTTCCACAACTTTGCCCGCTGTGCCACACCAAATTTATGTTGCTCATCTATTACCGCAAAGCCCAAATTTTTAAATTGCACTTTATCTTCTATTACTGCATGCGTACCAATCAATATTGTCAATGATCCATCCTCACAGGCTTTTAGTATTTCTTTACGCTGTTTAGTAACAGATGATCCGGTTAATAGTTTTACACAAACCGGCAAATCTTTCACCAGTTCAGCTATGGTGTTGTAATGCTGCTGCGCCAAAATTTCTGTGGGTGCCATTAACACAGATTGAAAAGAATCACCATTGGTTGGGTGAATATTATCTGCAGTAATTAGCATACTTAATAGAGCGACGATGGTTTTTCCGCTTCCTACATCTCCTTGCAATAAGCGATTCATTTGTTTGCCACTCCCAATATCTTTTCGAATCTCTTTCAGTACTCTTTTTTGTGCATTGGTCAATTGAAAGGGCAGGAAAGTATTATAAAATGTATTAAACAAGTCGCCAACTTTATTAAATTCCCATCCTTTGCTAAACCGATGACGGGTACTACGGATAAGGCCCAATCGCAATTGAGCAAAAAACAATTCCTCAAATTTTAACCGCCTTAGGGCATGGGTGTACATTTCTTCTGATGCCGGAAAATGAATGGTGCAAAAAGCTTCCCACCGGGATATAAAGCGGTATTGCTTAATTATAGAATCAGGTAAATTTTCAGGCAGGTCTTTGGGTGATAATTGTTGTAACAAGGCATAAGTCAATTTTGCAAATGCTCTTCCATTTAACCCTCGTACTTTAAGTTTTTCTGTAGATGAATAAATAGGTTCAAGAAATTTTTTACCACCTGCTTTTTCTGCCGTGTACAATTCAATTTCGGGATGATTGATCTGCACTTTGTTCATAAAAAATCCCACTTTGCCAAACACTAAATAATGATGACCTACAGTTAATAATTTTTCTGCCCAGTGTATTCCCTGAAACCATACCAATTCCATTTGGCCTGTATCATCCTGCAGGTAAGCCACCAGTCGTTTACTGCGCTTTTCTCCAATTAATTCAACGTGCGTTAAGCGGCCGGCAATCTGTGCATATTCTGTATCGGGATTGAGAGAAGCAATTGTATCAATCTTGGTTTTGTCTACATGGCGAAATGGATAATATTCCAGCAAATCCTTAAAAATAAAGATTCCCAATTCCTTTTTCAGCATATCACCCCGCAATGGGCCAACGCCTTTAAGGTATTCAATGGGACTAAATAATATATTTGAGGTTGATGAAATAATGTATCGTTTATACAAATATATTTCATTACAATAAACTAACCTTTTCAGACTGATGTTTATGCATTAAAGAAAACGGAAAAGAAGAATACTTCTTCTTCCGTAATGTTTACAATGGTCTTTTTGCCGGTGAATTTCTGCTAAAGTGCATTGGCTTTTTGCCATGTTTAGTACCCACCTCTCTTGGTATAAATGTAGTTGGGGTATATGCAGGTGCGTCGCCAAATTGCGTCGGTACAAGTTCTTTTGGTACAGACTTGCCGAGCAATTTTTCGATAGCAGCAAATTTTCTTTGTTCTTTTACACTTATAAAAGTAATGGCAGTTCCTTCTGCTGCGGCTCTTGCTGTACGGCCTATACGGTGTACATAATCTTCTCCGTCATGCGGTACATCATAATTTAATACCAACCCGATATTATCAATATCAATACCACGACTTAATATATCTGTCGCTACTAATATCTGCAGGCGGCCGCTTTTAAAATGCATCAGTACTTCTTCTCTTTTATCCTGCTCAAGATCACTGTGTATTTCATCTACCGGCAGACCCGTTTTTTTTAGCTGCCTGTTTAATTCTTTTACACTGTTTTTACTGCTGCAAAAAATAAGCACTGATGAAAAAGTTTTTTGCAGTAATAAATATTTTACAAGAGGAATTTTTTGAGTATCATATACTACATAAGCAAGCTGTAGAATTTTTTCGTTAGGCTTACTGATAGAAATATTTATTTCAGCAGGTTGGTGCAAAATCCTTCTTGCCATTTCTCTTATTTTATGAGGCATGGTAGCCGAAAATAAAAGGTTTTGTCTTTTTGCAGGCAGCGCTCCAATTATGCGCATAATGTCATCATAAAAACCCATATCCAGCATACGGTCCGCTTCATCTAAAATTAAATATTTTAATCCCTGGAATTTTACATATCCCATATTGATATGAGCAAGCATTTTACCGGGCGTACAAATCACAACATCAGCTCCAACACTCAGTGCTTTTTTCTCCTGAATAAAAGCATTACCATCTCCACCTCCATAAACTGCAATAGAACTTACAGAAGTAAAATAACTAAGGCCTTCCATGTGCTGTGCTATTTGTATAGCAAGTTCTCTTGTTGGTACAACAACCAACGCCGTAATACTGTGATGATTGAGTGGGCTGGAAATAATGTTGTTAATAAGAGGTAATAAAAAGGCAGCTGTTTTACCAGTACCTGTTTGTGCGGAGGCAATCACATCTTTTCCTGCTAAAACAAGGGGAATAACTTGTTCCTGAACTGGTGTTGCTTCATTGTATCCTGATGCTTCAATGCCTTCAATTAATCTTTCATCGAAACCGAAATCTGTAAACTTCAAAATAATTATGGGTAATTAAATTTATAATGGTATTTCTTCTGTTATAACAACATGCTAATAATTACTCTGCTTCTACAGTTGCTGCAACTTCTGTTATAACTGGTTGAGGAGTTGTATTTTTTATAGTGATCTGAAATTTTGTATTCAATATCACTTCAAACTGTCCGGTTTGTAAAACAGCTTTTGTTGCTGCATCTTCTAACATTGCACTGGCAAGGTGACTGGCAAGGTCTGAACCACTGATTACATTACTTACTTTACCATCCGTAAAAACAATAACAAATTTATAGCCGGCTTTTCTACCGGTTCCCGCTCTTTCAAAATCTTCCCTGTTAAGACTTAGCAATTGGTCACCCGCAGCAGATTTTTTTAATAAAATTCTAATTACCGGTAAGTATTTATTCCAAATATACGTGTACATATAAAAAAATTTTAATTGTTATTAGTTTCTTACCGTTGATGGATATTTAAGTAAAATAAAATATGGCTTATAAAGATAGGGTTTTACAAGGAGAATGGTGTTTTTGATTGACGGAAGCTGAAAACTAACACTGACAGGCGTTGTAAATAACTTCTTAAAGGCAGAGTCCGGATTCCAAAATGGCTATTTTATCAATCCGGTATTTTTTATCCAATCCATTACAAAAAACACCAAAAACAAGAAAACAGGAAATATCCGGTCAGGAAAAAAAATACTGCTAACAATTTTTGCAATATATTTAAGAGCTAAAATGCAAGTGCTGTAATTTGCCTGTAACAACCCAAGCCATAAATTTCAGATATGATCAAAACCAACAGTACAATAAAAACAATCCATTTTTTTATTACCCTTTTAACCTGGCAGACATTAACAGCACAAAAGCAGCTTGATCTCAGTAATCTGTCTGATTTTAAAAATGTAGGTGCCAACTGGCATATTGCAGGTGATGTAAATGCTGATCTTAATAAAGCCGATACCCTCAATTTCAGCAACGGAAAAGGGGTGTTGGTAAATCAACCGGGTACAGCAGCAAGAGAAGACCTGTTTACAAATTTCAAACATGGAGATCTTGATATAGAAATGGATTACATGATGGCCAAAGGTTCAAACAGCGGTATTTATTTGCAGGGCAGGTACGAAGTGCAATTACTGGATAGCTGGGGAGTTCTGAATCCCCGTTCAGGAGATAACGGAGGCATTTACGAACGTTGGGATGATACAAAGCCGGAGGGACAAAAAGGATATGAAGGATATGCTCCCAGGCAGAATGTAAGCCGGGCACCCGGTCTTTGGCAACATTTAAAAATAACTTTTCAGGCACCCCATTTTGAAGGCAGCACAAAAATTGATAATGCCAAAATTCTAAGGGTAGAATTAAACGGTGTATTGATACAGGAAAATGTATCCCTCGCAGGTCCTACCCGTGGTGCTGTTGAAAACAATGAAGTGGCAACGGATGCATTGCGTATACAGGGAGACCACGGGCCGGTAGCTTTCAGGAATATTATGGTGAGCAGTTATGATAAAGCAAAACCATCTTTGTCTGTCATCACCTCCAGCTTATACAAAGGAAAATTTGTAAAAGAACCGGATTATAAAAGCATCAAAGCAATAACACAAAAAACCGTCCCTGATATTACTACCAACATTACAGGATTACCAGACAATGAATACCTTGTTCGCTACACAGGAACTTTGCACATCAATGAACCTGGTGAATATAATTTTATTGCGCATACTGCCGGTGGCAGTGGTTCTGTTAAAATAAACAACAATACTGTATTTGCTTTGAATAGTAAAGACAACAGGGGTGCTGTTAATCTGCAACAGGGAGACTGGCCTTTTGAATTTGTTTATTCAAAGTATGTTGACTGGGCAAAATCTTCACTGGCACTTAATATTACCGGACCCGGCATAAGAGAGTTTATCATCAGCAATGCCAACAGTATTTCTTCCACCAATGATGCAGATCCGGTGCTTGTAAATGCAACAGAAAATACTATCCTCCGCAGTTTCGTGGACCTACCCACAGGAAGCCGGGTTACGCATTCTGTAAATGTGGGCACTCCCGAAAAAATTCACTACACATACGATATGGATAAAGGTATGATGGTACAGTTATGGCGGGGTAATTTTTTAGATGCTACGCCTATGTGGCACGAAAGAGGGGATGGCTCATCAAGAGCTGCGGGTACTGCCCAATATTTTGGTAAGCCGGCACTTACTGTTGAAAGATTAACAGATGTAAATGCAGCATGGGCAGGCGATACCACGGGAACCGGTTACAGGCCAAATGGTTATATCCTTGATGAAAAAGACAGGCCTACCTTTAAATATACTATCTACGGAGCTGCGGTATCAGACAAGATAAGGGTATCAGAAAACGGGCAGGGAATTCAGAGAGAGATCACCATTCAGAATGGCACGCCCAACCTGTATGTTCGTGTAGTCACAGCCAATTCAATCACTGAGATTTCAGGCGGGTTGTACCTGGTTGATGATAAAGCTTACTATTTAAAAACAGATAACTCCAATGGCATAAAACCATTGATACGGGAACAGAAAGGGCAAAAGGAAATGCTGATCCCTTTTCAAAATAAAATCAGCTACGCCATACTTTTTTAATCAACACCGCCTTTTTTTATGAAATTATATACATCAATAACCACCGCAAAAGTTTGTAAATATTTTATTTTTTGTCTTGCTGCCATTTTTAGTTTTCAGCCAGCTTTGCTTGCACAGGAAGCTGCAAAAGAAGAAGATTTTTTTAAGATCAACAAAGTGCGTTCACCCGAAGGTACGTTGCTGGAAGTTGGTGGACTTTGCACCTTACCGAACGGAGACCTTGCCGTAACCACCAGGAGAGGTGATATTTTTATAGTTGAAAACCCAACCAGTGCCAAACCTTATTTCAGAAAATTTGCTTCAGGCTTGCACGAAGTACTCGGCGTTGCTTATAAAAACGGATCGTTGTATGTGGCGCAACGTGGTGAGCTTACAAGGCTCTTCGATTCAAACATGGATGGCAAGGCTGACGTTTTTGAAACGGTGTATGCATGGCCAATTTCAGGCAATTACCACGAGTATAGCTTTGGGCCTAAGCTGGCACCGGATGGCTCTTTTTTTATTACGCTCAACCTTGGTTTTCCGGGGGCATGGTGGCATCCTGAAAGTTTTGTTCCATGGAGAGGATGGACCCTGCATATTTATGATGATGGCCGGGTAGAACCCTGGGCAGCAGGTATGCGTTCTCCCTGCGGTATCAGCATGATTGATGGTGAATTATTTTATACGGACAACCAGGGAGACTGGGTTGGTTCAGGCAGTATCATGCCCGTTAAAAAAGGTGGGTTCATGGGGCATCCGGCAAGTTTGGTTTGGACAAATCAACCCAACTCTCCGTTAAAATTAACACAGCAGGAAATTTTTTCAAAAATAAATCCACGCATTGAGTTTGGCCCCGATAGCCAGCAGGTAAAACCTGAAAACAAAGTGAATGAAAAATTCATGACAGAGTTTGAAATGAAAAAATTTATTCCTGAATTACAGTTACCGGCAGTATGGTTGCCCCATGGAATTCTGGGCATCTCCACCTCTGAAATAGTTAAAATACCTAAAGGTGTTTTTGGACCTTTTGAAGGCCAGTTGCTTGTAGGTGACCAGGGCCAAAGCAAAATAGCCAGGGTATTTATGGAAAAAGTTAATGGTGAGTTACAGGGCTGCGCCTGGGATTTCAGAAGCGGATTTCAATCGGGCATAGTGCGTATGGCGTGGGGCACAGACGGCTCTTTATTTGCAGGAGAAACGAACCGTGGCTGGGGCTCTGCAGGTGACGCCAACGAAGGCTTGCAACGCCTTACCTGGAACACCCGTTTGCCTTTTGAAATGAGAACAGTGAAAGCCATGCCTGATGGTTTTGAAATAGAATTTACCAAACCTGTTGATAAAAAATATGCAGAAGACCTGGCCAGTTATAATGTAGAAAGTTATATTTATAAATACCATGGCGTATACGGCAGTCCGCCAGTAAATAGCCAGAAATGCCCGGTAAAAGGAGTGAAGGTTTCTGATGATGGATTGAAGGTCCGGCTGATCGTTGCCAATTTGAGGCAATATTATATCCACATCATAAAACTGGATGGCATCCGGGATAAAGAAAATTCCTATACCCTGGTTCACCCGACAGGATATTATACGCTCAACAATATTCCCGAGGGTGCAAAATTATCTATGGCAACGGTTAGTACAAAAAATACAACCAAAGCAATTACTGCAAAAACTGCCGCTGCTACTACCGGTACATATACTTACGCACAGATAAAACCATTGCTTACAAAATATACCTGTGTAGCCTGCCACAACCCGGATAAAAAACAGGTAGGGCCTGGTTTTATAGATGTAGCCAAAAGAAATTATTCCACTGATAAAATTTTGCAACTCTTAAAAAATCCCCAACCGCAAAACTGGCCGGCCTATTCAACACCCATGCCGCCCATGCCACAGGTACCGCAAGGAGATGCCCGGAAAATTGCTGCATGGATCAATTCGCTTGCAGTTAAAAAATAATTACAGGTATATTAAAATATTAAAAAAGGCAACCGAATAGTGTTGCCTTTTTTATTGATCAGTCAAGCAGGTAAATTAAAAAGATCTTATTAAACACAATAGTTATCAGCTTCTGCTTTTGAGTGTAGCCTTTCAGGTTACATTGATGGATTAAGAAAAATCCAATAAAGATTTGACCGCAAACTTTCCAATGCTATAATTATAAATACTACATTAGCAAAACAAAACGATTATATGCCAGCATCCTTTTTCAAAAAACTTCCCGTTTTATATGTATGGCTGCAAAGCCTTTTTTAATGTCAGCGTACTTTAGTCAATAGCTGTTTCAAATTTTTATCCTCAACACACAATAACATTGCATGCAACAATATATTCTCGCTTTAGACCAGGGTACCACCAGCTCAAGAGCCATTATTTTTGATCAGAAAGGTTCCATAGTTTCGTCAGCTCAAAAAGAGTTCACACAGTTTTTTCCGCAATCCGGCTGGGTAGAACATGATGCCAATGAAATATGGAGTACACAATTTGGTGTGGCTGCCGAAGCGATAAGTAAAGCAGGTTTATCTGCAGAAAATATTGCTGCAATTGGCATCACCAATCAAAGAGAAACAACTATTGTGTGGGATAGAAATACAGGTGTACCGGTTTACAACGCTATTGTTTGGCAGGATAAAAGAACAGCTTCTTTCTGTGATGAATTAAAAGCAAAGGGCCTTGACAAACTGATACAGGAAAAAACAGGATTGATTATTGACGCCTATTTTAGCGCCACTAAAGTAAAATGGATTTTAGATAATGTGGCAGGTGCAAGAGAAAAAGCCAATAAAGGCGAATTGTGTTTTGGTACAGTAGACAGCTGGTTGTTATGGAACCTTACAAAAGGTCAGGTACATGCGACAGATGTTTCAAACGCTTCCCGAACCATGCTGTGCAATATTCATACTTTGCAATGGGATGGCGAACTACAGGATATATTTGATATTCCAGGTAGTATGTTACCACAAATACGCAGCAGCAGTGAAGTGTATGGCCACACGCAAAATATTTTATCGGCTCACAATATACCAATCGCCGGTATTGCCGGAGATCAGCAATCGGCCTTGTTTGGACAAATGTGTACACAGCCCGGCATGGTAAAAAATACATACGGCACCGGTTGTTTTATGTTAATGAATACGGGAGAAAAACCGGTTGCATCTACCAACAATTTATTAACTACTGTTGCATGGAAAATAAATGGCACTACTCATTATGCGTTGGAAGGAAGTGTATTTATTGCAGGTGCTATCATTCAATGGCTCAGAGACAGTCTTGGTTTTATTAAAACTTCCGCCGAAGTAGAATTATTGGCTACACAAGTGAAAGATAGCGAAGGCGTTTATGTGGTTCCCGCTTTTGCAGGCCTTGGTGCACCACATTGGAACCAACATGCAAGAGGAATTATTACGGGTCTTACCAGAGGATCAAATGCATCACACATAGCCCGTGCAGCATTAGACAGCATTGCCTATCAAACAATGGATGTGTTAAAAGCTATGGAAGCAGATTCGGGCATCCGCATAAAGGAACTCAGGGTTGATGGAGGTGCCACGGTCAATAATTTATTGATGCAATTTCAAAGCGACATTATGAATACTACAGTGGTTAGACCTGTTATTACTGAAACCACTGCATTGGGTGCAGCATATTTAGCTGGCCTTGCAGTTGGGTACTGGCCAAATATGGAAGCCATACAAAATCAATGGCAGGTAGATAAAAGATTCACCGCTGCTATGGAAGAAGAAGAAAGAAAGAAATTAACTAAACAATGGCAACGGTCTGTCAAAGCTGCCAAAGCATGGGCTGATGATGAATAAAAAATGTTTTATTTAATTTGTATGGATTTAATTAACCCAATGACTGTAATCAAAATAATCAAATAAATTACAGTCCGGATAAATGCTATTGATTATCTAAAAGATAAACGAGGAGACTTTTACAATGATGATGGAAAGGCAAAAAATGTTACAACAGCTGGAAGATGTTTCGCAATGGGATATCATTGTTATTGGTGGTGGTGCAACAGGCTTGGGTGCAGCAGTGGATGCAGCGTCAAGAGGATATAAAACATTGTTGGTGGAACAGGAAGATTTTGCAAAAGGCACCAGCAGCCGTAGTACCAAACTGGTGCATGGCGGTGTTCGTTACCTTGCACAGGGCAATATCAAAATGGTGAGGGAAGCTTTGAGAGAGAGGGGATTGTTATTAAAAAATGCACCGCATGTTTGTCATAATTTATCTTTTATCATTCCATCATTTCATTGGTGGCAAAAATGGTATTACAGCATCGGCTTAAGCATGTATGATCTGCTTGCCGGTAAGTTGAGTTTGGGTAAAACAAAAATGCTCTCAAAAAAAACAACACAACAATTAGTACCAGCCATCTCTTCCAAAAATTTAAGCGGTGGTGTTTTATACCATGATGGGCAATTTGATGATACCCGGTTGGCTGTTAACCTGGCTCAAACCGCAGAAGAACAGGGGGCTGCCATTTTAAATTATTGTAAAGTTATCGCACTCACTAAAACGGAAAAACGCATCAGCGGTGTTGAAGTGCAGGACTTGTTATCTGGAAAAAGATATTCTATCCGCGGCAAAGCTGTTATCAATGCAACAGGTGTTTTTACTGACAAAGTAATTGAAATGGATGATCCAAATCATCAACCGATTGTTTCACCATCCCAAGGTGTTCATATTGTTGTTAATGAAAAATTCTTTCCCGGCAAACATGCTTTGATGATACCCAAAACTGATGATGGCAGGGTTTTGTTTGCAGTGCCCTGGCATGATAAAGTTATTTTGGGTACTACAGATACTCCTATTAATGATATTGCTTTAGAACCGAAAGCATTGCAGGAAGAAATTGATTTTATCATTCATCACTCCAACCGATACCTTAGTTCTCAGATTGAATACAAGGATATTAATACGGTGTATGCAGGACTAAGACCATTGATAAAAGTGAAAGGTAAAAAATCTACTTCTATCCTGCCACGAGATCACACCACTATTATTTCTGAAAGCGGCCTTGTTACTATCACCGGTGGTAAATGGACAACTTACCGCACAATGGGTAAACACGCTGTTGACAATGCTGCCTTTGCCTGCAAACTACCCAAGCACGGTTGCGTTACAGCAACCTTACCCATTCATGGATTTCAGGATAATGTAAACATTGAAGATGTATTAAGTATTTACGGTAGTGATGCAAAAAAAATAAACCAGTTGATTATTGAACAACCATACTTACAGG
>Ga0209724_1000596_pt1 | contig 34361 bp, 24 predicted proteins | sample grotaG_FD_184143 | JGI IMG/M metagenome (GOLD analysis project Ga0209724, IMG submission 184143) | Glacier valley bacterial and archeal communities from Borup Fiord, Nunavut, Canada, to study Microbial Dark Matter (Phase II) -... | ecosystem: Environmental > Aquatic > Freshwater > Ice > Glacier ... | reverse complement strand
GGCTGGCTGATTTACAGGATTCTCAACCAGCTTTGCAAAATTATAGTTTTGATGTTCAGGTGAATGGAACAGAACTATTCTTTGATTATAAATTGCACCCCGGTAAATGTACCAGCCTGAATGCTTCTATTTTAATGAAGAAAATTGGTATTGATCTCGAAGATTAATAATCAGCCAGTACTTAATCGGCCATTACCTTCAGCTTATCTTTATTGTTTAATTAACAGGTGTACATATTACAGCATTTTAAGGAGGCTCTTATTACAAAAAAACATCAGGCGCCTAGTTGAATTAGGGAAGCTTATATTTGAGCATCCAGGTATATAGATCTTTATCAGTATAGACCTGTTCCCAAATATTGTGCTGACCACCAGCAACAGTATAAAGTTGCACATTGCCTCCAGCGGCCTTCAATGCATTTACCATAGCAACATCACCACTATAAGGCACTGTTGGATCTTTATCACCATGAAAAACCCAGGTAGGTGTATTCTTGAGGATCGATACCTTGCTTGGGTCGCCATTAGCGCTTACAGGGGCGATAGCAGCAAAACTGGTTGGATCCTGAATGGCCCATGACCATGTTTCGATACCACCCATACTGAGACCTGTCAGATAAACCCTTGTAGGATCACAGTTATATTTCTTGAGCACTTGTGCCAGTAATTGTTCTAATACTGATGTGTTCCACCAACCACCCCCATTACACTGGGGGCTGATTACCAAAAATGGAAACGTACGAGCAGTATCAAGGTGTCCTGGCAGCCCATTTACTTTTACCTGATTTATATTGGTGCCGATTTCTCCTAACCCATGCAAAAAAACGATTACTGGCCATTTTTTAGTAGTCGTTTTATTGTAGCCAATCGGCACATAAGCCAAATACTGATTTATATTTCCAATTTGAGGTTTTACTGTTTGAGCTGTTTGCCCTTCAGTTTGAGTAGCCGCAACGATAACTGACAAGGTTACTTTACTGGTATCTGTTAGTACAATTTTATGCAAAGGGGTATTCTTGGCACATGAGGCAAAAATGCTGATGGGCACTGACAGAATGATCAAAAATCTTAAGGGATTGCCGTTTTTCATATCTCTTTCAACTTATCTATCGCACTTTAACGGCTTAAATCTGGATAGGTTATTAATTTTTGCTCATTATGTAAATTACACGTTACCTTTTTAGCTTGAAAAGTTATTATAATCAGGGCTGTGGTGATTTTAAACAAGTTTTTTTTCTGACGAAAAAAACTTGTAAATCGGATAATTTTCAGCGTGCATCAACGATATTTTAATATAAAATCACCTTCATTTCATTCTTAGGGTAGATTACAATATATTTACAGCTCAAACAAGGGGGATTAGCTCAGCTGGCTAGAGCGCTTGCATGGCATGCAAGAGGTCGTCGGTTCGACTCCGATATTCTCCACTAAGTAATCAGGCCTTTAGAGTAAATTTTAAAGCCTGATTTTTTTTGGTAAAAAACAGGTAAAACACTGTCATTTATTTCTATCACGTTTTCTTCGCTACAACCTGCCTGAAAAACAAAAGCAGCACGTTTTTTAAATCAAATATGTGTTGCCAATGTCGGTTGTGGAATAAAATCGGTATTCCAATTAAAATTGCTGGTGAAGTTGAAGAAGCATGATTAATTACCATCGCTATCAACAGAACAATAACCCCCGAAGTTTATCAAACTACTCTCCAGACCTTAGGCTTTCTACTGGATTTGTCATTGCAGCCTTAATCGATTGAAAACTTACGGTAACAAACGCGATAACCAGAGCAATAAATGCTGTTATGGCAAATACCCACCATTTAATATCTATTCGATAAGCGAAGTTTTGCAAGTATTTGCTCATCATTAGCCACGCTATAGGCGAGGCTATAACTACAGCCACAATTACCAATTTCAAAAAATCCACAGAAAGCATCCCTGTTATATGAGCAACTGATGCGCCGAGTACCTTACGGATGCCTATCTCTTTAGTGCGCTGTAATGTTAGCAAGGAAATGAGACCCAACAAGCCGAGGCAGCTAATAAAAATCGCGATAACAGCGCTTGAGGTGATTAGCTTATTTAAAAGATCCTCTTTTTGATAAAAGTCCGCTATTTGTTGATCCAGAAAGCGGTATTCAAATACGTTATAAGGATAAAGGGAATGCCATTCTTTTTTAATGTGGTCAATAACTGCCATAGGATTACCCGAACTGATTTTTACACCTGCGTATTGATACCGATACCTGAACGTAGTAATATACTCGGGTCCGATAGGGGTATATAAAGATTTTGCGTGAAAATCTTTTACAACACCTACAATAGTGCCAGCTTTGTTCGACAGATCGCCCGCAGTAAACCGCTTACCGATTATTTGCTGTGGATCTTTAACTCTTAACATATGCATTAGCGCTTCATTTACCAAGTATTCGCGGGCAGTGTCGCTTTCGGTAATATCGCGCCCTGCGACTAATCGTATTCCGAATGTTTTGACATAATCCGCATCACCCACTAAAGTCCCGCCTGCAAATTTTTCCCAATCTCTGGTATCATATTTAATAGAGCCACCATTACCATTATTTGAAGATGGAGCATTGGCACAAAAAGAAACCTCTTTTATAGAAGGATCGGCCAATAGCTGGTTACGTAAATACTCGGTTTTGCTTTTCTCGTTACTCGGTAAAGGCAACATTATTACAGCATTTTTATTAAAACCAAGGTCGGCAGTTTTTAGGTATTTAACTTGCATCGTTATCAATATAGTACTAATGATAAGTACCTGCGCAATTACATTTTGAACTATGATCAAACCTTTGCGCGTAAAAGTTGCAGTTTGAGTTTGGGCGCTAATTTGATTCTTTAATGCGTTAACAGGCTTATAACTGCTCAAAATAAGGGCAGGATATGAACCTGCGGCTAATATGATAACTATTAAAATGGTTGCGATAAAAGCCACAAGCCGGTAGTCTGTAAAAATATTAAAGTTTAGTTGCGTTTGTAACCAGTTGTTTAGTACCGGCATTATTAAGGCCACTATTCCAAAGGACAACAACGCAGCAAAAAGCACGATATACGATGTTTCGGAAATAAACTGTATAAATATAGACCGTGGCGAACTGCCTAAAACCTTACGGGTACCTATTTCTTTCGCTCTTTTAAAGCTTTGAGCGGTAGCCATATTTATGAAGTTGACACAAGCAATAACTATCAATAATATGCCAACTATACCCAGCGTAGTTAATAACGAAGACTGGATAACCCCAGCAAAACGGCCATCAAAATGCACCTCTTTTAAGGGAAGCATTATAAAATGATATGGCTTTGCTCCAGCTTCTCCTTGTGCTTTAATATTCAATTGGGCAATGTCGTGTTCAATAACTTGGGGGTTAACTTCTTTAGGCAACTCAACATATACAGAGTTAGTAGAATTGATAAAGCCCCAATTATTTATCATTTCCTTAGCAACGTCAGGGTAAATACCCTTTAATGTGGATAAGGACAAAAATAAGTCCGATTTAATATTAGTGTTGGCCGGGTGGTCTGTCACTACGCCGGTTACAACAAAAGTATTTTTGTTGTCAACCCTTATGGTTTTGCCGATAACATCTTGGCTGCCAAAATATTTGTCGGCTAAACTATGGCTTAAAACAACGGTATTCGGTTCGGCAAGGGCAGTGGTTTTATCGCCTTGTTCCCAATGATAATCAAACAGGTTAAAAAAGTGGCCATCAGTAATTCCAATATTTTCATGCTCGGCAAACATTTTTTTACCTGTTTTAGCATTTTGTAAAATAGCGATATTAATATCGTGCATCCGTAATAAAACGCCGACCTCTTTTATCCTGGGGTCATTGGCTTTTAGATCCCTTGCCAATGCTAAAGGAGCACCTTGATCGTACATTGGCACGCCATCATCAAAAGTAAGACGGTGTACAACCCTGTATACCTGTTTAGCATCGTGATGATAATTGTCGAAACTTAAATGATAGGTAATAAATTGAAATAGTATGATACTACAGCCAATACTTAAAGACAGTCCGAAGATATTGATGAAGGTGTAAAACTTATGCTTCCATAAGTTACGCCAAGCTATTACTAAGTAGTTTTTAAGCATAGACTTTCAAGCTAAGGGTACAAGAAATAATAAATAAAAGTAAATATTTATTATACTAACAATAAGAGTATTAACAATTTTTAACTTTCGGGCTAAATTTTTAAAAAGATCATTCCACACACTGCTCTTTGGTGTATTCTTCCGTGATAGGCCGGGTAGTTTCCAATAGTATTTCGTTGTGTTCTACCACCTTGTTTTTAAATAATTTTCCAAGTTTGGTTAACTCACATAAAAAACTTGCTGTTTATCCGTTTCAATTCTTTCTAAAGGGAAACTTTTTTGGTATTCAAATATAGGGGCAGCCGGTTCAAATAAACCGCTTAATGAGGAGAGGAAAGGGAATTTACCGTGCTTGCTAGTATTTACACCAGTTAAAGGATTATAATCGGGCAGTTGCAGAAAATACACAAGCAAGCAATTATTGGTCAAAGTGTCATACACATAAGAAAAAGTCACGCATTTGGTTTGTAATAACGTTACTAAAGTGTCCAAACTCATGCACTCAAGTAAACTAATTAATATTTATTAATCGGCGTTATTAAAAATTTCCGTGTAAGCAGTTTCCATACTGGCTATTTCTTCTTCAGTCAATTTAGCAAAGTCTTTGCGCCGCCTGTTTGGAAAAACGCCTTTGTTTTGATGTAAGTAGATAATCATCAAATCAATATTCTTATCAGGCATATCAACAATGTTCTGCAACTCCCGTTTCAATTCATCGTAGTGCTGTATAAAGTCTAACTCTTCCGGCATATCCTGGTTGATGGTTTCCTGTATGGTTTGCGCTAAAAACACACATTGCGCTGTTAGATCAGGATAACGAAAATAAGCTTCGACTTCTTCGGGATTAGTGACCTCTAATGATCCATCCGCTTTTTTGGTGTAACCGATTTGTTGAATTAGCGGCTTAGAGTATTGTTCTAAAGCACTATCATAATCCTGCATGTTGTTGAGCATGTGAGCGGATACAGGAATAATTAAACCATCTGGCACTACGCCATCCCTAACCAGCATGTCGTGTATTAGGAAACGATGTAATCTTCCGTTTCCATCCACAAATGGATGAATAAACACAAATCCAAAAGCGACCAATGCCGCTCTTATGACAGGGTATGTACCTGCGGTCTTATCTGCGGCTATCTTTAGCCCGTCCATTAATGAATCCAAATATTGTGGTGGTGGACTGATATAATGGATTAGCTCATTGCCATAAGATAGCGACTGGCCAATGTAATTTTGAAATTCCCGAAAGCCTGGAGAAATAAAGCGCGGGTCAACAATCGAATTTTGCAACGAGGTCAAACTTGCTTCACTCAGCATTTGTTCACTTGGCTCCCTGCCTGCTTGCATTAATAAAGCGATAAATCGGTTCATCCGCTCTGCCGATGGTTTTTCCTTTTCTATTTCATAGGAGGAGCGGGTTTCTTTACTATACAGGTAATTGGTAGCCCTACGAAAAACATCCGCCGAATAGTTTGCCTTTAGGTTTTCGATTTGCAATCTAATATCTGTGCTTAGTAGTTGATTTAAAACGGTCGTTCTTCTGATTACCGGGCAATATAAAAAAGCACCTAATAAATTATTATTGATCCGCCAGCGGTTATTCTTTATAATCCGGCCCGTTATATATTCGCTCTTCTCCAACAGGTCGGTATAGTTACCTGAAATTGTATAAGGCAGGTCTAATTCTATACCTAAAAGAAATTCATACAAAAATCCAATTTTACGTGCGTACTTGCCTGTTGGGGATATCGAAATAAAACCTATAATTTCTTGTGGGCCAAGCTGATTGAAAACTGCTTTTAGAAATGGAAGGTCTAAATCATCGTATTTTAATGAAAAAACAAGATGTGCTAAAGGCGTATCTTCGTCTGGGATATATTTTCTGCCGTAAATTTGACTGACCTCACCTTGAGCATTTAGTTCCACTTTCTCATTGTTCCCTATATAAGAGTTATGGGTTAAACGGTATTTTTTGAGATTAAAATGCTCCCTTAGCCATAAATTGCCAACAGTTCTTAATGCCATGTCTTATTAGTTACGGTAAAACTGATTTTATATACTGTAATTTAATTACATTCATATAAATGTACGGTAAAATAATTACATGATATAATGTTTTAACAAAAAACAGTGAAGTTACTGTAATTCATAAATCAATAATGTAAAATGATTTAATAATTAGGTTAACGACTGTAAAATGATTACAGTGTCTAAAACGGCAGGCACTGCCTGCCGTTTTATATTATAGAATTAATAAGATCATCCATTACAGGGTCGCCTATATCATCTAAATAAATATCGGTCGTTTTAGTATTATCATGCCCCAGACTTTGTCCTATAATTTCTTTAGATACCCTATTGCGCCGTAGTACCGTAGCATAGGAATGTCGGGCTACATAAGTTGTTATGTTTTTTTCTACGCCAGCCAAACCAGCCAGTTCTTTAAGGTCTTTATTAACACGTTTAATAACCTTCAATTTTCGATCCCGGATAGATTGTTCCGAATGATGTCTTTTATAAAGAATAGGAAAAATGTACCCCGCATCACTATTGCCCTCTAAGGATTGATAATAGTCCAATATTACAATCGCTTGATTATGAAGTTGAAAACGAAATTCTTCTTTAGTTTTTGCGCGAAAGTAATTTAGTTCACCATCTTTGATGTTTTCCCATTTCAAACTTGCCAGGTCAGTAAAATTCAGTCCACGGCAATAAAAACTAAATAAAAAATAGTTTCTTGAATTGATTAAAGTGTCTTGTTCTACATTTAGTTGAAGTTCTGCAATTTTATCTATTTGTTCCTTCGTAATTACTCGCTTCTTGGTGCGTGGATTATTGTATTTTGAAAAATTGAAATCTTTAAATGGGTAATGCTTTGGTGGACAAATTTTATTCTTCATGGCATTTTTCCATAGCGTTCTGAATGTTCTAAAATAAACACAACTGATGCTATTTCAAAACCCATAATAGGATCTTTCCATTTACTTTGAATGATGTATTGGTTATCTGCGTCTTTAAGTTGATGATTTACTTGTAATTCATCCCATACATAACCGCCAATGAGTAAAGTAAAAGCAATACCTACCGAAAGACCTATGATATTGATGATTGATAATATCTTTTCTTTCCAAAGGCTTCGCCAGGCGATTTTAAGGTAATTTCTTATCATATCATTTGCTTTTGTAATTATTCTATAAATATGATACCAAGCTATAAGCTATTGATTACAAGAGATATATATTAAATTAAATTTAGTTTATGTTCATTTCCGAACACCCACCGTTTGATTACATTACAGTGATGACTCGTCCTGATAAGTTCGCCGGTTGGTAACTTTGCTAATTGCGGCAAATTGGAAATGTTTTTATTCGTATGTGGGAGATGAAATTTCGAATATTAAAATTTTATGAAATTATTATTGATTAATAAGAACAAAGCCTTTAGATTGGGCATAAATTATAATCTTGCTATTTATTTACACTGCATATTAGTAATGTGACCCTCCAACTTTTAAAACCTGCATCAGGAAGAATTAATCCATATTGGGAGTAGGGAATGCATTCGGTGTTTGTTTTTGGCGATTTATTTTCTCAAAAACGACATTTCTTGCATCGTCCGCAGAAACTTTACACTTAATTACTCCTGTCTTTTTATTCTTTTCAAAAACAATGTTAAAAGTGGTAGGGAATAGGGATGAATCCAAAACCAAGTCAAAATTAAAAGCCTGTGTATAGGTTGGTATTAGTGGTATATCTCTTATATAATCCTTCTCAATCATAAGTTTGCCATCTTTAAAAGTAATAAGCAGATCGCTTTGTGTTTCCTTAGAGAAATATGAACCACAAAATGCTTTTAAATAGGCATTAGTGATTTTACTGACCGGTTGTCTGGTTATCAAAATCTTGCGTTTATCATAAGTTGTAAGTATTAAACTGCCAGGTTTATTGAATTTTATTTTGGATTCACCATAAATGAACGCATCGGTTCCAGTTGGGATCAATGCTACATTTTTAAAATAAAGCTTATCATTTTTTAAGTCAATTTTTATGCCTCCATTGGTGGTATTATTGCGATACCACCCCACATGATTTTTTGCCATTGCCAGTGATAAATCAGAATTAATCGTTGCTAGTTTTTCTGCACCTGACGATGTCATGCTTTTAAGAAACATCTTTTCGATACGGTCTATTGGTTCAAACAAATTAGCTTTGAATTCAGTGGTATTGCTAAGCCAAGCAATAGATAGCTTTTGTGAAGGAAAGCTTTCCAAAAATGCAACATATCCTGCAGTTTGGCCATCATGTGAAATTTGTTTTATTCCGTTCATATCATCAACATATAACCCGGCAGCGTAGTCGGCATTAGCACCGTTAGTGATTGGTTCTATGGCCAATTGTTTTTTCAATAGACCGGGCATACCTAATTTGTTATTCAGGTAATATTCGTTCCATTTAATGAGGTCTTCTGCTGTAGTTAACAATCCTCCCGGTCCATAAACATTTTCATTGGGCATATTAATGCGGTAAAGGCTGTCGGATTTAGAATAAGCAATTGCCCGATTTGGTACCACTTTTTTATAATCATCTCGCCAAGTGGTATGTACCATGCCAGAGGGTTCAAAAATGTATTTTTTGGTAAAGGCGGGCAGTGACATACCGCTTATTTTTTCGACGATAAGTGCGAGCAGTACGTAATTGGAATTGCTGTAAATAAACTCAGTCCCGGGCGAGTTATTTAACCGACTTTGAGTACATAATAATTTAAGCACATCTTCATTGCGATAAGCACGTGTAAATCGTGGCCATCCTGTAATGGCCACAAGCTCGCTCCATTCTCTCAAGCCGCTGGTATGGTGCATTAGATTCCGAACGCGGATAACGAAGCCATAATCGGGTAGTTCAGGAAAAAATTTGCGAATGTCATCATCCAGTGACAATTTGCCCTGTTGGTCTAATAACAATACGGATGCAGCGGTAAATTGCTTTGATATGGAACCCGCTTCGTTTAATGTCGTGGTAGTATAAGGTGATAGATGTTCAAGTTCGGCCAAACCCCAAGCTTTTGAAAAAATGACCTTACCATTCAAACTTATGGCCAATTGACCGCCTGGTTTTCCGGATTGGTAACGTTGAAAAAACTGGTTGATTATTGCTGATGTATCCTGTGGAGTTTGCGCTATGCAGGATTTGTATGCGAAAATAAGTAGGGCAAATAATATAAACTGCTTCATAAGTTTTAAAAGCTGAATTATTTCTACAATTGGTAAAATGTATTTTTATTTGAGCTAATATAAAAATATGTAGAGAAAACGCCCTATCACCTATCCAGTAAACTAAGCCACTGGTTACTAATAGCCATTCAGGAGTAGACGGCAGTATCTCCATGCAGATTCGTATTCAAGGAATCTCGGAAAATCTCGAAGTTTATCCCGCCGTCAAGTCTTATCAACGGATCGCCAATCGGGGTTAATTTATCTAATCTAAAATCTTTATCAAAAAACCCAATGACTTTGCTCTTTTTGAATGTTTTCACACCAAAATATTAAGGCTAAAACACTCATTACCATATATTTTTAGAAATAAGTTTACCCTTCCGAGTTATTAGAGGTGCCCTTAATAAAATGCTGACTTAACACAAAGCTAACTTTTATGTATATCCAGCATATTTTTCATACATATAAAATGACTTAAAAAGAATAAAAAAATTAATGCTAACGTTGAATTGTATTTTTTATTTTTAACTATTAGTTATATTGTATTTAAGACTAACCGTAGAATCAGTTTTAAACCTTAAATCCTTTCATGATGAAAAGATCTTTACTTGTACTGGTAGCGCTGGCACTTCATTCAGCTACCCTATGGTCACAGAATGTATCTGTGCTTACACAGCATGGTGACAACAAAAGAACCGGCTGGAACCCACGCGAGACTAAACTCACCACGGCGAACGTAAGCCAGGCTTCGTTCGGCAGATCATATGCAATGACGGTAGATGATCAAATCTACGCACAGCCGCTTGTAATAAGTAATATATCCATTTCAGGTGCTGCCCATAATATCGTGCTGGTGGCAACCGTGAGCAACACCGTATACGCGTTTGATGCAGACCGATCGGGCACATTCTGGTCGAAAAACTACACAGTAGCCGGTCAGCGCCCGCCGACGCACAAGGATATGACAGGAGCCTGCGGAGGCAATTACAACGATTTCAGCGGCAATATTGGTATTGTTGGTACCCCAGTGATTGATTCAGCGACGAGTACTATGTATTTTGTTGCCCGAAGCACCGACGGGCCTGCGGGCAGTAACGGAACGGGTAATTTCTCACAATACCTTCATGCCATTGATATCACAACGGGTAACGAGCGTGCAAATAGCCCGGTTCTGATCAATGCTTCTATTGCCGGATCAGGCGATGGAAGTGTAAACGGAACATTATCATTTAATGCACAGCATGAGAACCAGCGTACCGGGCTTCTTCTTGTAAACGGCATTGTCTACTTGACCTACGCAGCGCATTGTGACTGGCCGCCTTATCACGGCTGGATCCTGGGTTATGATAAAACCAGCCTTACCCAGAAAACGGTATATAATACAACCCCTGACGGGTATAATGGAGGCATATGGATGAGCGGTAGCGGACCTGCGGCGGACGAAAACGGAAATATTTATGTATCCGTCGGCAACGGAAGTGTGGGTACTACTTCAAGCGGATCGCGTAACTACTCTGAGTCGGCGCTTAAGCTGACGCCTTCGGGCAATACGCTTGCAATAAGTAGTTTTTTTACCCCCGGTAACTGGCAGGCTCTGGAGAATGCAGATCTTGATTTTGGCGTGACTCAGATCATGCTGTTGCCCAATACCACAACCGCCGTCACAGGTTGCAAGGATGGTAATATCTACGTACTGAACAGAGACAACCTGGGCGGCTTCAATGCCACGACAAATAACGTACTCCAGACCATCCCGATCGGATCAGGAAAGACGCTTCGCTCTTCACTCGCATACTATTCCGGCTCTTCAAAATCATGGCTCTACACCTGGTCAGAGAATGCAGCCTTAAAGGCGTTTCCGTATAACCCTTCTACGGGCGTTTTCGATCAGAATAACGTCGTGATCGGTAGTGCCCAGGGCCCGACCGGTAGCAACGGAACCCTGCTTTCCGTTTCGTCGAACGGAAGTAAGGATGGAACAGGTATTCTTTGGGCTTCACATGCTGCTTCGGGTGATGCAAACCAGTCGGTCAGGCCGGGAATACTGCGGGCTTTTGATGCAAACGACGTAACCAAGGAGCTTTGGAATTCAAACCAGAAATCGGGCGATAACATAGGAAGTTACGCCAAGTTTGTCAGCCCTACTATTGCGAATGGTAAGGTATATATGGCAACTTTCTCCAAACAGCTCCTTGTCTATGGGGTAAACGATACGGCTTCAGCCGGCGTTTGCAACGGTGTTGCCGATCTTGCCAGGGGTAAGACAGCTGTTGCGTCGTCTATCGAGTCTTCTCTGTTGCCGGCATCCAACGCAGCCGACAGCAACCTGACGACCAGGTGGGCAAGCGTAGCCAATGTAGACCCTCAATGGATCTATATAGACCTTGGAGCGCGGTATGATGTATGTAAAGTGCAGCTCAACTGGGAAACAGCCCTTGGCAAAGATTTCCAGATCCAGATTGCCGACGACACAACGCACTGGACTACGATCAAAGCGGTAACCGGCAATACTTCTTTTTCCAATACTCTTTATGTAAAGGGAACCGGACGGTATGTTCGCATGCTTGGAACAGCCCGGGGTTCTGTTTATGGATATTCTCTTTATGAATTTCTGGTGTTCGGAACTGCCGCAAACTCCTGTATAACACCATCGGCACTTACTGCTTCCGGCATCACACGTACCGGGGCAAGCCTGGGCTGGGCTGCGATTACCGGCGTAAACAGTTATAATGTCAAGTACAAGACGGTAAGCGCATCGGCGTATATGCTTGCAAACGTGACGACCAATAGTTTAAGCCTTAAGACCCTTACCTGCGGCACGGATTACCTGTTTAATGTTCAAGCTGTCTGTAGCGCAAGCTCTTCCAGTGTTGCAACAGGCGATAAGGCATTCAGCACGCTTACCTGCGACACGGCCTGTGGCTTTCTGCCTACCCGCTGGTTTACGCAGGACATAGGTAAGGTCGGCGTTACCGGTGCAAGTTGTTATAATAACAGTAAATTCCGTTTGCAGGCATCCGGAACAGATATCTGGAACAATGCCGATGGATTCCAGTACGCCTACAAAACCTTCACCGGAGATGGATCTGTCACAGCCAGGATTGACAGTATAACCGCCGGAAACCCCTGGGCAAAGGCAGGTGTGATGTTCCGCGAGACGCTCGATTCTACATCCAGGCAGGCAATAATGGCCTTGACGCCTACAACGGCTAACGGAGCTGCCTTTCAATACCGCCAGTTGGCGGGAAGCAGCAGTTCAAACGTGAACCTTCAAGGTATACAACTGCCTTATTATGTAAAGATCGTAAAAAGGGGTACCAGCTTTGCGGGTTATATTTCACCGGACAGTGTCGTCTGGAAGCAAGTCGGAACTGCAGTAAATTTAGGTTTCGGTACAGGCCCGATCGAGGCAGGTCTTGCGCTGACCAGCCATGACAACGTTAACCTGGCAAAAGCGGTATTCAGTCACGTACCGATCATATTCAGTGCCGATACAAGCGTAAATACATCTTACGTGACCTGCCCGCCAGGTAATATCGCCCTTAACCGGCCCGCTGCGAGTTCTTCTACACTTTCTACCGACAAGTCGATCTACGAATTCAAGGCGTTTGACGGCGATACATCAACGCATTGGACCAGCGCATCAGGTACTGATACGCAGTGGCTTTATGTAGATCTCGGCAAACGCTTCCAGGTGTGTCAGGTATCGCTTCTGTGGGGTTTACAGTATGCACAAAACTATCAGATACAGGTTTCCGATGACGCCGTCACCTGGAATACGATAAAGTCTGTAACAGGCAATACCGTTCGCCAGAATGTTCTTTCGTTAAGTGGAACCGGCCGGTTTCTAAGGCTGTATGCTACCAGCCGCGGAACGACGCTTGGCTATTCTGTTTCTGAGATGCAGGTTTCGGGTACTGCCGTTGCAGGTCAGCCACTGAATATTGCGCTCAATAAGCCGGCAACACCGTCATCAACGGAAAATACCACGCTGACGGCTGCTGCTTCTGTCGACGGTATAGGATATACCCGGTGGGCAAGTGTAGGCGGTACTGACCCCTCCTGGATCTACGTTGATCTAGGAAAGACGTATACGATCAGCCAGGTGCTACTTGACTGGGAAGTGGCCCTTGCAAAAGATTTTCAGATTCAGATATCTGCTGATGCAATAAGCTGGACAACTGTAAAAACTGTGACCGGTAATACGCTGTATACGAACTTTATTCCTGTAACCGGTTCCGGCCGTTATGTACGTATGTATGGTACTAAACGTGGAACACCATATGGTTATTCGCTGTATGAGTTTGAGGTGTATGGAGTTGCATCAGGTCTTACTGCCAAGGCAGCTTCGATTCAGCCCGCAGCAATAATCTACCCGGTTCCTGCATCGAATCAGATAATGGTGAGCACACTAGATAATATGACCGGAAACATCTATATCTACGATCTGTCAACAAACACAACGTCTTCTGCCGTTTACATTAGCAAGGACTCGAAAAAAGCGGTTCTTGACATTTCGAACTATCGCAATGGTTTGTACATACTGACGATCGACACCAATCAGGGGCGGATCTCTAAAGTAGTCAGGGTCGCAAGATAAGACGGTCAGACTCACTGCTCCTGAGCCCTGTATGCTGCAATAGTATACAGGGCTTTTTTGCGGTGCGCCAAGCATGGGCGCACTGCTTGGGGGCACGACATGGCCATCTGCGCTATCTTTATGCATGATACCCGGGAAAAGCAAGATAAGTCTGTGATAATTGAGCAGAGGTAACGATACTCGAGATCTTATTGCAATTATGATCCAAATTGTTTCAATAGTCTATTTCCTGCTCGCATGTTGTGCTTTGCCTTCTTGCGCCCAAAAGACAAGCCAGGTGGCCACTCCTGAAGAGGGTTTAGTCTTTTCGGCTTAGTTTACTGTATCCATTTTAGTCCTGGCCCACCCTGGATTATTTTCTCTCAAATTAACCTAAACGATCAGCTTATTCTGGAATTTCAGTTAGGTTTTTGGGATTGTCAAACGAAAATCAATTAGTTTCAGTTGGAAATTGTTGAAATGCATTGCTTACCATGGCTACTATTGTAAGAATCAATCTGATCAGTATGCTTGATGTATGTGGACTATTTCAAATCTTATTAAAAGACATGGATAGAAACATAACACTAAAGAAGATGAAAATACCTGACTTTTTTATCACCTCAGCTGAGGGAGGGCACTTTAAACAAGAATACAAAAAATGACCCTTCAAGACGTCTAAATTAAGAAATTGGTGCCTGCTAACAGATACGTCGGTTGACAATCTTTATTTATTCTAGAAGCCTGATTTCTTTTTTTGACTAAAGATTACCTGTCAATTACTAGTCAATTTATGCCGAATATCCAGCTACAGAATAACTATTTTCCTATTTTATTTCAGTAGTGACCGAGTAAAATTGGGCTAAATTTTTTACCAGATTTTTTTAAAAATAGACGAGCCCCTATGAAGGAGCCCGCCGATGTTGTAGATTGAGTTATCTAGAAACAAACTCCAACATGGGTAAAAATACGGAACTTAGTTTTGTCGGTCAGCCGATTTTTGCACAAATTTTAAATTTAATTGAACCATCAGAGTTTAAGCGGTTGGTCAAGTTGCACAAAGCTGACCGGTATTATAAATCTTTTAAAGCCTGGGATCATGTAGTGACGATGCTTTTCGGCATAATAAGCCGCTGTGATAGCATGACGGAGGCTTGTGAAGGGCTGAAAGGGCTTAGTGGGAAGCTCAATCACCTGAAAATTGATAAAGCCCCAGCCAAGAGTTCTGCTGGTGATGGATTAAGAAATAGAGATAATCGCTTTTTCGAAGCGCTGTATTATGAGCTGGTCGAGCGGTACCGCTCACTTTTGTCGGTCAGCCGGCTGGACGACTTAAGTATTCAGCAACTATTCATCATTGATTCGACTACGATAGGTCTATTCAGTGATATACTAAAGGGTGTGGGACGAAATCCTTCAGGCGATGGGAGAAAAAAAGGCGGGTTGAAAGTTCATATGCTGATCGATGCTGTACAGTCTGTGGGCAAGTTTATGTGTATAACAGAAGCTAAAACACATGATAAGAACTTTTTAAAAGAGATCCGGGTACCAAAGCATAGCATGCTGGTCTTTGATAAGGCTTATAATTACTACAAGCAGTTTGCAGACTGGACAGAGCAAGGGATTTATTTCGTTACCCGCCAGAAAGATAATGCGCTATACGTGGTAGCAGATGAAATATCAAGAACTGAAGCTAAAAAAGATACCGCTGCAGTTTTGCGAGAAGAATATATTGAGATTGAATACAATAATGCTGGTCAGAAAAGCATGATGATGCTTAGGCGGATATGTTATCAGGATGAGAAAAACAGGGACTACGTCTTTATTACCAATAATATCGATGTCAGCGCAGCAGAAATAGCCCTGATTTACAAGAAAAGATGGGGAATTGAGTTACTGTTCAAGAAAATGAAGCAGAACTTTCAACTTCATTACTTCTACGGTGAAAACGTGAATGCCATTCGGACCCAGGTATGGTGTACGTTAATTGCTCAGCTACTGTTGACGGTAATAAGGCAAAAGAGTAAAGTAAAAAAGGCATTTTCGACCGTTGCAACAATGGTGAGAATACACTTAGTGAGTATGCTGGAGGTAATCGAGCTGCTGAGAAATACGAATAGGAAATATGATAAGATAAAACAGATAGCTGGCCCACAACCACCTGACTTATTCTCAACTTGAAAAGATTATGGGGATCACCAAATACAGAATTGAAGAAAACGATGATTCGAAAGCACCAAGGCAGTTATTTGCTAACATTCTGATTTTAGTCGGTTAACAATGATAAATTTATTACCGTTGCAAAAAATTTCTTTTATTGATCTAGTATTCTTAATTTCCCACCTTAAGTAGTGGTAATACGTTGCACAGTCAGAACTATCCACCACGTTAATTTGGCTTTACATTATCGTCTATTAGGTATGATCTTTTGTTCAGTCCTAATTAAGCACGTTTAATAAAAATGACTTTATGTGTTAATAATAGGTCCTAATATTAAATTATTGAATTTTAATTTTTTAGGTTCAGCGTAAATATTGTGTGCCTTGCAAGAGGTCGTTCGTTTGACACTCATATTCTTTTCCCAAAAAAAACTCACTTTCTTTACTGAAATTGATTTTTTCGTGTTTAAAAGTTGTTTGTTGATAACCTGTATGGCACCGATTTTCAATAAGCAAAATGAGGTAATTTTCTTGATTGAAAGCTCAATCAATATCAATGCGCTTAAAGTATGATTCTTTTACCCAGGGCTGCTGATCTCTTGGCAGCATCAAGTATCTGCATAACGATCATATTATATTTTAGCGATGAGAGATCTTCAGTTCCGGCAAGCTGATGATGTATCACAGCAGACAAATAAACAATAGGATCATTATAAGGGGCATCGAGTGCTGGAATTATTTTAATCGTTTTTACTGTTTCATGGGTTCGACTCATTACAGTAGACCCATCAAGCCCATGCAAATAACCCTTGTCACCAAACATTTCTAGATCTTTTATGCCGAATGGCCAGTTCCATGATGCCTCAATCTGACCTATGGCTCCAGGATATTCAAGTATAACAGTTGCATCATCATCAACTTTTGGATAAACCAGGGGTTTGTATTGCCGGGTAATGGCTGTTACTGCAATGGGCTTTATTCCCTTCATAAACCAGGTCATCAGATCTGCCCCATAGCAGCCAAAATCAGTCAAGGCTCCGCCTCCGTTTAAAACAGGATCGGTTAACCAGGATAAAAATTCAGGGCTGCAACCGATTTCTTTTGGGCCCTGATGTCCATCATGTACTACCATTCTCGTTATTTGCCCTATACTGTCTGAACCAATAGTTTTAAAGATATCAGCATAAGAACTATACCAGGTAGTTTCATAATTGGTTAATACCTTTATATGGTACTTACCAGCCAGGCTTTCAATTTCTTTAGCCTGTGCTAAGTTCGCTGCCAGTGGTTTTTCAACCATTACCGGAATTCCCAGGGGGGCGCAAAGTCTGACAATTGACAGGTGACCGCCTGTTTCATTGTAACCTAGCACAGCATCAGGTTTCTTTTTTATCAGCATCAAACCCAGATCGCTGCCAAATAATGAATCGGGTAATTTGAAGAGTTTTCCAAATTTTATCCACAGCGCCTTATTGGGTTCGGCAATACCGATAATATCAACTTTACCCTCATTAAACCTGCTTAAGATGCCATTGACATGATTATGGTTTAATCCGGCGACGATCACTCTGAGATGTGTCTGGGCGGTTGAATATGTTGAAAACAGATTGAGACATAGGAAGAAGAAAATTAACGTACCTATATGCAGGTTTGATAAAATCGTTCGTGAAAGATTGATGGGTATGTGTGAAAGCATTTTTATAGTATTAGCTATCTTAAATCTCCTGTATTCCAGTTGGAACTACCAGAACCAGGTTTTTAAAAAAACAGTTCCCTGGCAACCCTGAATGTATTTGCATGAGCTTCAATAATATCGGTAAGCTTCTCTGAATACCCACCGCCAAGACATACTACTACAGGTAATTTATGCTTTTGGCATTGTGACAGAGTGAAAAGATCCCGTTGTCTGCAACCTTCACGGCTCAGGCATATTTTTCCAAGTTTATCAGTTTCCAGCACATCTACTCCGGCTAGATAAAATACAAAGTCAGGTTGTACAACTGCTATTAGTTTAGGTAAAGTTTGGTAAAGTATATCAAGGTAGGAGTTATCTTCAATACCCGTTTCAAGGGCAATATCAAGGTTTGAAATTTCTTTATGATAGGGAAAATTAGCGGCCCCGTGCATCGAAAACGTAAATACCCGATTATCGTCAGCAAAAATACTTGCGGTACCATTTCCTTGGTGAACATCAAGATCAATGATTAAAATTTTGCTTGCAAGCTTATTTGTCAGCAGATAATTAGCGGCAATCGCCTGGTCATTCAGAAGGCAATAACCTTCACCTCTATTGGTAAAAGCATGATGGGTACCACCAGCAATATTCATGGCTATACCATTGGAAAGGGCATAATGACAACAGGCAATCGTGCCGCTGGCAATCAAAACTTCTCTATCAATTAATGCTCCTGACAAAGGAAATCCAACTCTCCTTATTTCTTTGGCTGAAAGCGTTTGATTTTTAAGATCATTCCAATATGCTACATCGTGGGTAAGGAGAATCCATTTTTCAGATAGGGGCGGGGGCACAAAAAAGTTTTCAGCCTCAGCAGTTCCTTCTAATACTAATTGCCTGGGTAGTAATTCATACTTTTCCATTGGAAACCGATGGCCCGCTGGCAGGGGATGCGAATAAATAGCATCGTAGGCAATTTTCAGCATGAGTCGTTCGTATATATTTAAACTCAAAAATATCAGGCAACAGGATTTAACTATAGCAGAACCAGCCTCTGATAAAATAAATCTGGCAAGGCTGTGCTCGGCTAGTATAGAATTGGCCTATTATAATGTATGGTTACCTTATAACAATATGCCCATATAAAACTAAACGTACTGATCTTGGTTTTCTTTAATTAAGTTATTTTTGGTTAATTACATATTTTATGATGGTTAAATTATTACCTGAGTATTGGCTCCGAGGTGCCGTTTCTGATATTATTCCAGCATTGCAGCCTGTAGTTCATGCATTGCTACAGGCAAGAGAAGAGGTTAATACAAGGATGAATCATTTTTCAACCATGCTGCTTTGGGCAACTCCTTACCAGATTGCTTCACCCGGCTTTCATCTGCGTCATCTTTCTGGGGTGCTAGACAGGTTGTTCACCTATGCCAGAGGAGAAGAACTCTCAACCTTGCAATTTGAGTATTTAAACAATGAAAAAATTAAACCATTGACCCATATAGATACGGCCAGTCTGGTTAGAGATTTTTCATTACAGGTTGATAAAGCAATTCATGAACTTAAAAATTATACTGATTCAGATTTACTGGCAGTAAGATTCGTAGGCCGTGAAAAATTTACTTCAAATGTTCTCGGATTATTATTCCACGCTGCTGAGCATACTACCCGTCATACCGGTCAGCTGCTGGTGATTTCAATGTTTCTAGAGCAAGGTTCGAAAAGTAACAGCGGCGATTAGAACTAATAATGATAACTGAACATGGCAACAATTCTACTTACAGGGTCAAACGGATACATAGGTAGGAGGTTACTGCCTATACTTGCATTACAAGGGCATAAAGTAATCTGTGTTGTCAGAGATAAACGCCGTATTTCGCTAGAGGTTGGTAATGTCACAACCAATGAAATTTTAGAGGCTGATCTGCTAAAACCTGAAACCCTGGTCGATCTTCCCGTTGAAATAGACTATGTATTTTATCTGGTTCATTCTATGAGCAATTCATATGATGATTTTGAACAGATGGAAATAGATTCAGCAACCAATTTTATTCATGCCCTTCAAAGAACCAGAGCCAGGCAAATAATTTATTTAAGTGGAATTAGTAATCATGAAACCCTGTCGCCTCATTTAAGGTCACGTAAAGCAGTAGAAAAAGTACTGGGTTCCTCATCAATTGCTTTGACAGTTTTAAGAGCCGCCATCATTATCGGATCAGGAAGCGCATCTTTTGAAATCATCAGGGATATTGTCGAGGTATTGCCCCTGATGATTACTCCTTTGTGGGTAAGAACCAAATGTCAGCCAATTGCCATCAGAAATGTCATAGATTATCTGACAGGGGTTATTGGTCTTGAAAAAACATACAACAGAATATTTGATATCGGAGGGGATGATATACTGACGTATAAAGAAATGCTTTTTCGCTATGCTAAGATCAGGGGTATGAAGCGTGGCATAATCACCCTACCTGTACTGACTCCACGCTTATCATCACTCTGGCTGTTTCTGGTAACCTCTACCAGTTTTTCACTTGCCAGAAATCTGGTAGAAAGTATGGAATATGAAGTTGTAGTTGAGAAAACCGGTATCAGAGAGCTTGTTCCCCTGAGAATAATTTCATATAATGAAGCTGTAGAGCTTGCTTTTCAAAAAATTGACCAGAATCTGGTTGTAAGTAGTTGGAAAGACTCTTTTTCCCAATCTTCAGCCCAGATCAATATTCTAGATTATATACAAGTTCCTGATAAAGGGGTCTTTACAGACAAACGGTTTCGTGAAATAAAGCAAATATCGCCAGAAATGGTACTTGATAATATCTGGCGCATCGGAGGTGATCATGGCTGGTATTACCTGAACTCACTTTGGAAATTACGCGGGTTTATGGATAAACTCGTTGGTGGAGTAGGGTTACGCCGGGGTAGAACCAGGCCAGACCAATTACTGCCAGGTGATGCACTTGATTTCTGGCGGGTATTACTGGCTGATAAAAAAGAGAAGAGGCTGCTCCTGTATGCTGAAATGAAATTGCCGGGTGAGGCCTGGCTCGAGTTTAAAATTGTTAATCTTAACGGTAATCTTAATCTTGAACAAACTGCGACTTTCAGACCCATCGGTCTGGCCGGCCGGCTTTATTGGTATAGTGTACTCCCTTTTCATGGCTTTATATTTAATGGAATGGCAAATAAATTAACCAGCGACCTGTCTTTATTGAAGGCAGGCCCTACCATTGAACCAGTAAGTTAGATAACTAATTACGTTCAACTTCAAGTGGGTAGAGTTCTTTCAATTTATCGCTTTGCCAAAATACCTTTGTATCAATATTCATAGCCGTTAAACGGCCCTTGGCAGCTGCACCCGTATCAATATTCCAGACATTACAGCTATTGACGGGTGTTGTTTCACCAATATGTGTAATAGGAGTATGGCCGATGAAAATTTCTTTATATAACAATAACCTGGCAGGGTAGCGTTTTGAATCTTTGGACATCAGTGGGTCTACAGCCAGTGCCAGTTCCCAGAGTGATCGATCCCAGATAAGGGTACTTTGATGTCCTTCATGATGGGGGCCCTTTACAGATGTAAACCCTGCATGAATGAACAACCTTTCAGCATCATCTTCATAAAAATCTTTTAGGCTGTCAAAAAATTCTATATGAATTGCTCTTGCTGTGTCGTTCACCAGAAGATAACTGTCGCAAGTTGCCTGCCCCCCATGTTTTAACCATATATGGTCAGCTGGTTTGCCTTTCAGCCAGTCAGATGCGAGTGGATCATGATTGCCTCTTAAAAAGACGCTTTTATTTTTTTTGCTGAATTCGATCAGATACGCTATGACTGCCGCAGATTCTGACCAGCCATCAACATAGTCACCCAAAAAAATAAATTTATAACCGGTAAGATCTCCAATTTTTTCTATAACCTGTTTCAACGCTTTTAAGCCGCCGTGAATATCGCCGACAACGATGGTTTCTGCCATACTATTATATATTAATTCCTTGGCAAACAAGCCACTGGTTGTATTTGTATCAAATAAGTTCCAAATATAGAACGGCGGGCGAATATTTCTACCTTTTACTTATAGATGTTATTGATTTTAATAAGGTAAAGTGAATTTCATAACACGCTTAAAAAAACATATTCCTTGCCCTTATTAAACAATTTAACAAACAAGAATTCGAATCGGATGAATATTGATGTGATTATTGTTGGTGGGGGGCTGTCGGGTTTAACGGCTGCTATTCACCTCTCAAAATCAGGTTTAAAAGTATTGATTATTGAAAAACAATCATATCCCAGGCATAAGGTTTGTGGAGAATATCTTTCTCAGGAAGTACTGCCTTATCTAGACTGGCTTGGTCTTGACATATTTCAAAAAAATCCTGCAATAATTAAAAGAGTTGAGGTTTCAACTATCAGGGGAAATTTAATTAAGAGCAAGCTTGAACAAGGAGGTATTGGTCTCAGCAGGTTTACTCTTGATGCTTTCATGCTTGAAAAAGCTATAACGAATGGGTGTATTTTAATGCAGGATACGGTTTTATCTATCAATCAATTGGAGCTAAGTGCCCAGGTGTTGACTGAAAAACATGGTCTGGTCAGGGCTCGTAAAGTTCTTGCTGCCTATGGTAAGCGTTCAAACCTTGATCTAAGTCAGAATCGCCCATTTTTGAGAAAAGATTCATCGTGGCTAGGTATAAAAGCACATTATAGGGGTAATTTCCCGACTGATCTCGTTGCTTTACATCACTTTAGAGGCGGGTATTGTGGGGTTTCTAAGGTTGAAAATTCAATAATCAATATATGTTATCTAACCACTTATGAGAGTTTCAAAAAGGCTAAAAATATTGATGCCTTTCAAATGCAGGTAATGAGTGAGAATCCTTTTCTTCGAAATCTCTTTAATTCATGCGAGGCTATTTTTCAGCCTATCAGCATTGGTCAGGTTTCATTTGCGGGTAAGGCTTCAACTGAGTCTGAGGTGCTTATGCTGGGTGATACCGCAGGTTTAATACATCCATTCTGTGGTAATGGTATGGCCATAGCCATACATAGTGCTAAACTAGCTGCAGAACTGGTCATTGAAAACCTAGCTGAAGGCAATCTGAACAGTGAGCTAAGTCGTAAATATTCCCGACTTTGGAACAATGAATTTAAAAAACGCATTGACCGTAGTAAGGTCTGGGCAGCTCTTATCGGAAATGAATCTGCTTCAGAAATCTTGTTCGGTGCATTAACACTTCTTCCGTTTATGTTACCATTAATTATTAAACAAACCCATGGCAACCTACTTACCATACCCATTTCATGCTGATTGATACCACCTGCAGATCTTCTGCTGCCGAGCAATTAGATGATTTTTCACTGAGCGGGATTGAACTTAATCAGGCACTAGACAAAATTGCCAGCATAAACAGACTTCTTGGTGGTAATCAGGTAACACTTTCAGGTGTTATAACGCTGATGAAATCAGTAACAGTTGATAGAGCCTTCAAAATCATTGATATCGGTTGTGGCAATGGAGATATGTTAAGGGCCCTTGCTGTTTATGCCCGAAAAAAGGGTTTATGTTTTGAACTCACAGGAATTGATGCGAATGCAGCGGCCATTAAACATGCAATAGCTCTTTCTCAAGAGTTTCCTGAAATTAAATATATATGCTGTGATTTTTTAACTTCTGCAGGCGAAGAGAAATATGATATTGTACTGTGCACGTTAACCCTGCATCATTTTTCAAATGATCAGATCGAGGGTTTGCTGACAGTTTTCAGACAAAAAGCACTACTTGGAATCGTTATAAATGATTTGCACCGGCATAGACTGGCATATTACTTGTTTAAAATTATCTGTTTCGTCTTCAATCTCAGTGAACTCTCCCGTAATGACGGGCTGGTCTCAATTTTAAGAGGGTTTAAGAGAAAAGACTTGAATAAATTCTCACAGCATATTAAATCAACTGTTACAATCCGGTGGAAATGGGCATTCCGTTACCAATGGATAATACCAACATTATGAGCGTTAAGATAAAGGCTGTTGCCCGGGCTTTGCCCCAATATTCACGAACGACATCCGAGTTACTCCCATATGTTGATCTATGGCTAAATGGACAGGAAGACAGGTTTATACGGAAAGTCAAAAAAATCTTTGAAGGAGCAGCCGTTGACCAGCGCTATTCTATCATGTCACCAGAAGCTATTTTTTCGGCCCTGTCTTTCGAAGAGCGAAATGCCATTTATTCATCAGAAGTGGTAAAGCTCGGCAAGAGCTGTCTGGTTGATGCACTTGATAAATCAGGATGGCAGGCAACAGACATTGATTTGCTGATAACGGTTAGCTGTACCGGAATTATGATTCCATCACTTGATGCATATCTGATCAATGAATTGTATTTACGTCAGGATGTTATGCGACTGCCAGTTACTGAAATGGGTTGTGCCGCAGGCGTTTCTGGATTGATTTATGCCTATAATTTCATGAAATCAAATCCTGGAATGAGGGCAGCACTCATTGCAGTTGAATCACCAACGGCAACATTCCAGGTAACGGATTTTTCTATGACCAACGTTGTAAGTGCAGCCATGTTTGGAGACGGAGCTGCATGTGTTCTACTCTCAACGTTTGCTGAAGATCTGGGCCCGGAAATTCTCGATACAGAGATGTTTCACTTTTATGATTCTACTCATTTTATGGGCTTTCATGTTAAAGACTCAGGCTTGCAGATGATTCTTGATGTTGATGTTCCTGATGAAATTGCTGCAAAGTTTGCTGATATAATCATTCCTTTTCTGGTGAAAAATAAGCTTGATATTGCAGATATATCTCATTTGCTCTTTCATCCAGGTGGCAAGAAAATTATTCAGACCGCCGAACAGTTTTTTAGCGCACATGGTAAAAATCTTGATTTTACCCGTGAGGTTATGCGTAAGTTCGGTAATATGTCAAGTGTAACCGTACTGTACGTGCTGGAGAACTTTATGGCAACCCGACCTTCTGCTGGAGAAAAAGGCCTGATGCTAAGTTTTGGTCCAGGCTTTACTGCCCAGCGAATTTTGCTTGGCTGGTAATTTTATTGGTTTTCTGATTTAAGAACTGATTAATGAATTCAAGAGTAGTTATAACAGGTCTGGGGGTAATTGCACCAAACGGATGCGGGCTTGATGATTTCTCAGCAGCCATTAAAAATGGGGTATCAGGAATTCGGTTTGATCCACGCTTACGTGATTTACTATTTTCTTGTCAGCTCGCAGGTGAGCCTCAGGTATCTGATGAACTAATTAACGAAGGTTTTTCAGCACTTGAACTTCGAAATTTTAATAGTACAGGAATTTTATACGGGGTACTTGCCGGTATTGAAGCCTGGAAGCATGCTGGTCTCCCTATTGATCTAACTGAACCTGATTATGATTCTGGATCAGTATTTGGCGCGGGTTCGTCAGGGATTGATAAATTTAGAGAATCGATTTATAAAATCGATCAACTTCAGATGCGCAAGCTTGGCAGCACTGTTGTTATACAAACAATGCTGAGCGGTATAACCGCTTATCTTGGGGGTAAGCTTGGAATGGGTAATCAGGTGACGACCAACTCGTCAGCCTGTATTACAGGGGTTGAAAGTATTTTAATGGGTTTTGACCGGATTCGAACAGGCCGTGCTAAAAGAATGTTATGTGGCAGCACCAGCGATAGTGGTCCATATATCTGGGCAGGTTTTGATGCTATAAAGGTATGCACTTATAAATTTAATGACCGGCCAGCTGAAGGCTCAAGACCCATGAGTGCTACAGCAAGTGGCTTTGTGCCAGGAGCAGGTTCGGGTGCATTACTTCTTGAATCACTTGATTCTGCCCTTGACAGAGGCGTACCGATTTATGCTGAAGTTTTAGGCGGGCATATAAATTCTGGGGGGCAACGGGGTAACGGCTCTATAACTGCTCCAAACGGACAGGCTGTTCAACGCTGTATACAGCAAGCTTTAAAAGAAACTGGTATTAGAGCAGCTGAAGTAGATGTCATAAATGCACATTTGACTGCTACGAGTAAAGATCCCGATGAAATTTTGAACTGGTCGGCTGCACTTGACAGAAAGGGTGCCAATTTCCCCTATGTTTCAGCATTAAAGTCAATGACTGGCCATTGTTTAAGCGGTGCAGGCAGTATTGAATGTGTATCAGCAGTACTTCAGTTATATGAAGATTTTCTGTTTCCAAACTTAAACTGTGAAGACCTGCATCCTAGAATTACAGACTGCATTGATCAACAGTCAATACCACAGAAGCTGATCAGAAAGGAGCTTAATATTCTTGCCAAGGCAAGCTTTGGTTTTGGTGATATCAACGCCTGCATACTCTTTAAAAAATACAAGGGTTGAAAATTAACTTAGTTAAATTACCTGCATGATGAATGAAGAAGAAATAATCAAGCAATTAAAGGAGATTATCAGACCCTACGCTAAAAATCTTGTCGCACTTGACACGATTAATATGAAGACAGATTTTATAAATGACCTTAAAATAAATTCAGCCCATCTGGTTGATGTAGTCCTGGATATTGAAGAAGGTTTTGACATAGAAATAGATAATGATTCGATGGAACAAATGATGACTGTTCAGTCAACTATCGAGGTAATACAGAAAAAACTAGCCGAAAAGAAAAGTGATAGGTAATGATGTTATTGATCTTAAACTTGCCTCAAAAGAAAGTACGATTTTAACAAAGGCAGTACAAGATAAAATTTTTACTTCAGCTGAAAAAAACCTTATAAATAATACTTCCCAGCCTGCTACTATAGCATGGTTATGCTGGAGTCAGAAAGAAGCTGCCTATAAAATTGTAAACCGCATGATTTCATACAGGTTTTATGCTCCAAAGGCTTTTGAATCTTGTCTGACACCCATCCAGGATAAAGTTTTATCTACGATGGCTGAATTCGTGGCCTCTGATAGCAATGAGCCTGTACCGGTCAATATTTCTCTAACAGGAATGGTTAGGTACAAAGAACAGACTTTCTATACGTTGAGTCTTATCGACTCTGATAAGATAATTACTGTGGCTGCTGTAAATCCTGATTTCGTAACAGTTAAACAGAAAATATCAGCATTGTTTGACCGCCTAAACCAACAGGATATTATCAATAGTTTTCTGAAAAATACTGGGTTTGAATTTTACAAAGATTGCCGTGGTATTCCTTTTCTGAAAAATGAACCGATGACCGACTTACCAGCGACTTTAAGTCACCATGGCCAGTATATCAGTTTAGCCTGGAAAAATCAGCCAGAAAAGGACTAAACTTTCCTGATATTTTTCCGTTTAACCGTTTGACATTCTTTAAACTGTCTTGGTTATCTACTTCCGATGAAAAAAAATTATTTGTTACTAATTACTTTATTATTACTAGTATCTCCCAGTTTATTTGCTCAGGATTCGGAGAAAGAAGAAAAAAAGTCTTCGTTCAAATTCGGGGTTGACTATATTAACAGCAATGTATTTATGGGTCGTACTGATACCATTGCAGCCCCCATAATCGCCCCATCAGTCACCTATATTTTTGCATTTGGTCTGTTTATCACAGCTGCAGCAGATTACATACCTAATAGGCCTAAAAATAAACTAGACGATGGTAATATTGGCATTGGCTATAATTATGAAATTACCGATAACCTGGCAGGCAGTCTTTCTTTAACTAAAATGTTTTATGCCTCTACCAGCACCCAGATTGCATCTTCTGTGAGCAGTGAATTTAATGCTAATATTGATTACACCAATGATTACCTGACTCCGGGTATTGCCCTTGACTTTGCTAAAGGGAAAACAGGAAAAAAGAATGATGTTTTTATCAATCCCAGTTTGTCACATGATTTTATCATTGCCGGATTATTTGGAGAAACAGATTATCTGTCAATCAGCCCTATGGTGAGTTTAAATGCAGGCACTCAAAACTTTTACGATAGCTATTTTGGTAAAGTCAATAAATTGAAACACCCCGAAATTAGTCAAGAATTTGCAGCATATAGACGGGGACTTACAAAATTCCGGCTGCTTGATTATGAGTTATCTGCACCCATTGAATATTCGGTAAAACCTTTTCTGATTTCCTTTAACCCTACTCTTGCCATTCCAGAAAATAAACTTCCCAAGTCTATTACTAAAGGTCAGGCAAATAAATCAAGTCTTTTCTATTTTGACCTGGGGTTGAGTTTGAAGTTCTAGACTTGATTGCCAGTGGCTGGGTGCCACAACGCTTAAACTGTTTTTCGGGTTTGGGGCAGCAAACTTTCAGGTCTCTCTGGCCATTAAGTTGCCCCAGAAAAATAATACGTTAATTTTTCTGGGGAAGCTCAGATAGTGTTATTTATCTGCCATCATAGTACTTACTTTTAATAGCGACTGCTCTATATCACGATAGATATCATCGATATGCTCAAGACCAACTGAAACCCTGATTGAACCAGGGTAAATCGCTACCTGTTCACGTTCAGCCTCTGTTAACTTTGAATGGGTAGTTGAAGCCGGATGGGTCACTATACTGCGGGTATCTCCTAAATTAGGGCTATTACTGACGAGTGACAGGTGATCTATAAAGCTTCTTGCGGCATCATAACCGCCCTTGATAATAAAAGTTACGATTCCACCACCTGCTTTCATCTGTTTTCTGGCAAGTGCATACTGCGGATGAGAAGGGAGAAATGGGTATTTAACTGATTCTATAGCTGGGTTTTTCTCTAATCTTGAGGCAAGTTCTAACGCATTTTGGCAATGTCTTTCCATCCTGAGTGACAGAGTTTCCATACTTTTTGAAAGAATCCATGCATTGAATGGAGAAAGTGCACCTCCGGTATGACGGGCGAAATAACGTATTTCGGCAATTAACTCCTTACTACCAACTACTATTCCACCAAGTACTCTTCCCTGCCCGTCCATATACTTTGTAGCTGAATGTAAGATAAGATCAGCCCCATAATCAACCGGGGTTTGCAAAACAGGGGTGGCAAAGCAATTATCAACCACCAGAATCTTATTATACCTAACTTTTAGTTTACCCAAAAACTCAAGATCAACCAATTCAACACCAGGATTTGACGGGGTTTCAACAAAAATAAGTTTCGTTTCTGGCCTTATTAATGCTTCCCATTCTTCAGGCCTGCTGATTTCGGCATATGTAAAACTAATACCCCACTTAGGAAGAATTTTTGTTAGTAGCTGATGGGTTGAGCCAAAAACAGCTCTTGAAGCAAGAATATGATCTCCAGACTTTAAAAGGCCTGCAAAAACGGCATGAATTGCAGCCATCCCACTGGCAAAAGCAAATCCATCTGCTACTTTTTCAAGCTGGCAGACCTTTAATGTAAACTCGCTGGTATTTGGGTTTGAATACCGGGAATAAATATTACCAGCTTCTTCATCTGCAAACATCGCTCTGCCCTGTTCTGCATTCTCAAACGTAAAGCTTGAGGTCAGGTAAAGGGGAACACTATGTTCACGAAATAATGTTTGTTCAGTCTGGGTGCGTATGGCAATCGTTTCAGGATGGTTTATTTCTGACGTGATTGATTCTGACTTTTTAATTTCTGGATGAGCTAATTCTGAAAGGATCGTTTTGGGCTTGTTCATGCAACGGGAAAAAAAATTAAAACGGGGCTTAGATCATTTTAAGCTCAAAAAAGGGGGTATAATACTGGTAATTCAGAACTATATGAACCTAATAAACAAATGTATGAATTCCTGTAAAATTGCAACGGGCCGATTGTTGAAATTTTATTCTTGTAAAAGGGTTGCTTGCCTGTAATTTCGCAGATCATTAATCTACTGCACATGGCTTCCAATTATACTGAAGATGATATAAGGTCACTAGACTGGAAAGAGCATATACGGTTACGTCCGGGTATGTACATTGGAAAGCTGAGTGACGGCTCAGCTTATGATGACGGTATCTACGTATTACTGAAAGAAATCATCGATAATTCTATTGATGAATTTGTGATGGGAGCGGGCAAAACTATTGAACTTAATATTTCTGATCATCGGGTACAGGTACGTGATTATGGCCGGGGAATACCACTTGGTAAGGTTATTGACTGCGTTTCAAAAATCAATACCGGGGGCAAGTATGATTCAAAAGCATTTCAAAAGTCAGTAGGGCTTAATGGCGTAGGTACAAAGGCAGTGAATGCACTTTCATCAAAATTTACCGTACAGTCATATCGCGACGGGCGAACCAAAGTTGCTGAATTTGAGAAAGGGGAGCTTACCATTGATGAGCCCGAAAAAGAAAGCAGCCAGCGCAATGGTACCAGTATCAGTTTTTACCCGGATGAAAGCATTTTCAGGAATTTCAGGTTCATTCCTGAATTTATAGAAAATCAGGTTTGGAACTATGTCTTTTTAAATGCGGGTCTGACAATCGTTTTTAACGGCCAGAAATATTATTCAGAAAAAGGGCTTTTTGATCTGCTTAGCCGTAATACCGATGCTGAGACCTTACTCTATCCGATCATTCATTTAAAAGGACCGGATATTGAAATGGCCATGACCCACGGTACCCAGTATGGTGAAGAATACTTCTCATTTGTAAATGGTCAGCATACAACCCAGGGTGGTACCCACCTGGCAGCTTTCAGAGAAGCTGTGGTGAAAACCATCAAGGAGTTCTATAAAAAGGATTATGATGCCGTTGATATCAGAACCTCTATGGTGGCCGCATTTGCAGTAAAAGTTCAGGAGCCGGTATTTGAGTCTCAGACCAAGACCAAACTGGGCTCAACCCATGTGGCCCCCGATGGGCCTTCAATACGAACCTGGGTGCTTGATTTCCTGAAAACAGAACTCGATAATTACCTGCATAAAAATCCACAGGTTGCTGATCTGCTGCAAAAAAAAATACTTCAGTCAGAGCGTGAACGTAGAGAAATTGCTGGAATTAAAAAACTGGCTAATGACCGCGCAAAGAAGGCTAACCTGCACAATAAGAAACTCAGAGACTGTAAATATCATTTCGATACTGAAGCAGAAGACCGCTATAAGACTACTTTATTTATTACTGAGGGTAATTCAGCCAGTGGCTCAATCACCCAGTCAAGAGATGTAGCTACCCAGGCTGTATTCAGTTTAAGGGGAAAGCCTCTGAACTGCTTCGGGCTTTCTAAGAAGATCGTTTATGAGAACGAAGAATTCAACTTGTTGCAGCATGCCATGAATATTGAAGATGGCTTGCAGAATCTGCGTTATAATCAGATTGTGATTGCCACTGATGCCGATGTTGACGGGATGCATATTCGCTTGTTGATGATGACTTTCTTTCTGCAGTTTTTTCCTGAACTGGTGAAAGCCGGGCATGTATACATATTGCAGACGCCACTCTTCAGGGTGCGCAATAAGAAAGAAACAATTTACTGTTACTCAGACCCAGAGCGTCAGGCCGCCATTGCCAAGCTCGGTTCAAAGCCAGAGATTACCCGGTTTAAGGGCCTTGGTGAAATATCTCCTGGTGAATTCGGTATGTTTATCGGGCCCGATATGCGTCTTGATCCGGTTATTCTGAAAGAACAAAGCATACGCAATCTGCTTGATTACTACATGGGTAAAAATACCCCCCAGCGTCAGGAATTTATCATCAATAACCTGAGAGTTGATAAAGATGACAATATCATTGCTGAGCTCGATGCGCTTATTGTTGATGAATTAATGCCTTCTGTTGAGAAATCTGACAAAGAAACTGTTGAATCACGATGAGTACTGAGGAAGAAGAAAATAACAACAAAGTTTCAAATCGCCCTGATCGTCCGCTGAGTGATGATTTGGGTGAAGAAGTACTTCATCAGGTAACATCGATCAACGGCCTGTATGAAAACTGGTTTCTTGATTATGCCTCTTATGTTATTCTTGATCGTGCTGTACCCCATTTATATGATGGCTTAAAACCGGTACAAAGGCGTATCATGCATTCACTAGAAGAGATGGATGATGGCCGTTTCAACAAAGTCGCCAATGTGATCGGCAATACGATGAAGTACCATCCGCATGGTGATGCTTCAATTGGTGATGCGATGGTACAAATCGGACAAAAAAACCTACTGATTGATACCCAGGGTAACTGGGGTGATCCGGTGACGGGAGATAGTGCAGCCGCGCCCAGATATATAGAAGGCAGGCTCTCAAAATTTGCCAAAGAAGTGGTTTTTAATAAAGAAACGACTGAATGGTCATTGTCTTATGACGGCCGCAACAAAGAACCTGTAATTCTACCGGTTAAATTTCCACTTGTTCTCGTACAGGGTACTGATGGTATTGCGGTGGGTCTGGCAACAAAGATTCTTCCCCATAACTTTCTTGAACTCATTGAAGCGTCTATCGGTATTCTTCGTGGTGAGACTGTATCAATCGTTCCAGATTTTCTGACAGGTGGCCTGGCAGATTTTTCACGGTATAATGAAGGTCAGCGCGGTGGTAAGGTACGCGTCAGAGCCAGAATACTTGAAAAAGATAAGAAGACACTGGCCATTACAGAAGTACCTTATAGTACAACTACCAGTAGTCTTATTGATAGCATTGTTTCTGCCAATGATAAAGGCAAGATCAAAATTCGAAAGATTGAAGATAATACGGCTAAAAATGTAGAAATCCTCATTCATCTGGCACCAGGCATTTCACCTGATGTAACTATTGATGCCCTGTTTGCATTTACCGATTGTGAAGTAAGTATTTCTCCGAATGCCTGTGTTATTCTTGATGACAGGCCTCAGTTCATGAGCGTTCATGAGATGCTCAGAGCTTCAACAGAACATACCCGGTTACTGCTTAAGACCGAGCTGACAATCAAACTGGCAGAACTGCATGAAAAATGGCATTTTTATTCACTTGAAAAGATTTTTATCGAAAAAAGAATTTATCGGGATATTGAAGAATGTACCACCTTTGAAGCTGTCATTGAAGCAATAGATCTGGGTCTGAAAAAATATGTCATTGAACCTGCCCTGGGCTCTTCAGCAATGCTTGAAATGCGAGCTGATCATGTTGCTGATAGTAAAAAAGCCAAAACTGCTGGTAAATTCCTGCTTACCCGTGCAATAACCCGCGACGATATACTGCGTCTTACTGAGATCAGGATCAAGCGTATTTCTAAGTATGATAGCTTTAAAGCCGATGAACTTCTTAAAGACCTTGAAGCTGAGATTGCCCAGACGATAAACGAGCTCAATAATCTCACCGCCTATTGTATTCACTGGTTCGAAAGATTACGCGATAAATTTGGTGCAGGACGTGGGCGCAAGACAGAAATACGGGCTTTTGATACGATCTCTATTTCTGAAGTTGCACTTGCCAATGTTAAACTTTTTGTAAATCGGGTAGACGGATTTATAGGTACAGGCCTTAAAAAAGACGAATTTGTCTTCGATTGTTCTGATGTAGATGAAATCATTATCTTCAGAAATGATGGAAGGTTTTTAGTGACCAAAGTATCCGACAAAACCTTTGTCGGCCGTGATATAGTACATGTGGCTATCTTCAGGAAGAACGATGAGCGAACCATCTACCACCTGATTTATTCAGACGGGGCATTAGGCACCAGTTATATGAAGCGATTTCCAGTTTCTGGGGTCACTCGTGATAAAGAATATGATCTCACCAAGGCAACTAAGGGTTCTAAGGTTCTTTATTTTTCTGTAAATCCGAATGGTGAGGCAGAAGTTGCGACTGTGCAGCTTAAACCGCATAGTAAGCTTAAGAAATTGATAATTGATATTGACTTTGCTGAACTTGCTGTTAAAGGCAGGGCTTCACAAGGCAATGTTGTCAGTAAGTATCCGGTGAAAAAAGTTATCCAGAAAAGCAGGGGTTCATCAACTCTTGGGGGAAGAAAACTTTGGTTTGATACTGTTCTCCAGCGTTTAAATGCAGATTCCAGGGGTCGATACCTTAGTACTTTTGAATCAGCAGACAGAATAATCAGTATTTTACAGAATGGGCAGGTTGAACTCTATAGCTTTGACCTGACCAATCACTTTGATGGTATATTATTATACCTCGAAAAGTATAACCCCGATAAAGTATATACTATCATTTACCTCGATGGAATGTCTGGTTTCCAATATGTCAAACGTTTTAAAATTGATGCCCTTGCAATTGGGAAACAAACAAACCTTTTAACAGAACACCCAAAGTCAAAAATTATCCTGTTTAGCGATGTGAGTCAACCACTGGTGAAACTTAATGTTTTAAAAGGAAAGTCTAAAGAGCCAGAAGAACGGGAACTGAATCTGGCTGAATTTATCGATATCAAAGGTATGAAGGCTCTTGGTAACCGGTTAAGCCAGCATGAAGTTCAGGCTGTAGTACTAATAGGAGCTATAGAAGAAGTTTTAGAAGCTGAAATAATCCATGCAGAAAAAACTGACCTTCCTGCTCTTGAAATTACCAATCCTGGTGAAATTGAACTCGATGAGGGTGGTCAGCTGGGCTTATTCTAAACAAAAAAAAGAGCTGTTTCGTTATCCGAAACAGCTCTGTAAAATCCACTGATTGTAATTACATTTTTGGGGTTAAAACACCATCAATAACATGTATGACGCCGTTCGACTGAAATACATTTGCAATGGTAACGAAGGCTGTTCCGCCATTTTCGTCTGTTAA
>Ga0209724_1000595_pt1 | contig 34389 bp, 33 predicted proteins | sample grotaG_FD_184143 | JGI IMG/M metagenome (GOLD analysis project Ga0209724, IMG submission 184143) | Glacier valley bacterial and archeal communities from Borup Fiord, Nunavut, Canada, to study Microbial Dark Matter (Phase II) -... | ecosystem: Environmental > Aquatic > Freshwater > Ice > Glacier ... | reverse complement strand
TTTTAATTCTGCCTCTTCCAAGCTAAATGGCAGACTTCCTACGAAAATGTTCATAATTTAAGTAACTAAAATTAATGGTAAATAATCCGTTGTAAAAATAGTCATTATTCATTGCAAAAAACATTTCAGAGGTTTATTTTGAAATATTTTTATTGGATTGTTAATCAGTTGAATAAGTGGCTATTTTCTGATCTAAACTACTTATGTTGTACCAAATGTCCGCTCAGGTGGTCATTTATTCAGTAAATTGAAATTCAGTTTAATGCAAAGGACAAATCCCTTTGGGGTTGTTCAAAAACAAAAAACTGTTGGCCAATACCTTTATAATTCAGTCCGGCTATTCCCTGAATGTTTTTAAAACGCTTCTTTGTTATTAATATTGTGAAGTATATTTGAGATTCGTAAGGTTATTCATCGTTCATTTTGATCAAAAAATATTGTTTGCTTATTGGATAACAGACGAATATATGGCTTTAAAGTAATTATTCTTTCGTCTTGGTGCAAAAGTTTTTTTCATGTAAGTTTGTGACTTTAAAATTGACGATAGAATGTTTGAAAATCTTACTGATAAGCTTGAGAAATCGTTCAAACTGCTAAAAGGGCAGGGGAAGATTACCGAAATAAATGTTGCAGAAACCTTGAAAGAGGTTCGCAGGGCTTTGCTCGATGCCGACGTTAACTACAAAATTGCCAAAGATTTCACGGCTAAGGTGAAAGATAAGGCGATTGGGCAAGAGGTTCTAAAAGCACTTAACCCTGGTCAGGTGATGGTTAAGATTGTCCATGACGAGCTTATTGAGCTGATGGGTGGGCAAACCGTTGATATCAACCTCAAAGGAAGTCCGGCAGTTATTTTGATGTCTGGTCTCCAGGGTTCGGGAAAAACTACTTTTTCGGGTAAACTTGCCAACAGGTTAAAAACGAAGCAAGGAAAACGGCCACTGCTTGTTGCTTGCGACGTTTATCGTCCTGCTGCTATCGAACAGCTTAAGATTGTTGGTGCTGCTATCGAAGTTCCTGTTTTCACAGAAGAGGGAAGCAAAGACCCGATACGTATTGCAAAAGAGGCGATTAAATTTGCCAAACTGAATGGTCATGACGTTGTAATTATAGATACGGCTGGTCGTCTGGCGATTGACGAGCAGATGATGAAAGAGATTGAGGCAATAAAATCTGCCGTTAATCCCGGCGAGATTCTGTTTGTTGTCGATTCCATGACAGGACAGGATGCCGTTAATACCGCCAAAGAATTCAACGATCGTCTTAATTTCGACGGAGTTGTCCTCACAAAGTTAGATGGAGATACCCGTGGTGGAGCTGCGATCTCGATTCTTTCGGTCGTCAACAAACCAATCAAATTTGTTGGAACAGGCGAGAAGATGGAGGCGATTGATGCTTTCTATCCAAGTCGTATGGCCGATCGTATTCTTGGAATGGGTGATATCGTTTCACTTGTCGAACGTGCTCATGAACAATTTGATGAAGAAGAAGCCCGTAAATTACAGAAGCGCCTTGCAAAAGATCAGTTCAACTTCGATGATTTCCTGAAACAGATTCAGCAAATCAAAAAAATGGGTAACCTGAAAGATCTTGCAAGCATGATTCCCGGAATGGGAAAAGCGATGAAAGATATTGACATTGAAGATGATGCTTTCAAACACATTGAAGCGATTATCCATTCAATGACAAAGAGAGAACGTGCCGATGCCAGCATTATCGATGGCTCGCGACGCAAGCGTATTGCAACCGGATCGGGAACTACTATTCAGGAGGTCAACCGTTTGTTGAAGCAATTTGCAGATACCCGGAAAATGATGAAAATGGTTTCACAAGGTGGTAATATGAAACAAGCGTTGACACAAAAAGGGCGTCATCGTTAGTGGTTAGGTGAATTGACTTTAGGTATTATGCACTATAACCTTGAGATTGAATTTTAATTGTTGAATTTTTTAGATAAAAATATAGTTCGATGGTACTTATCGACGGGAAAAAAACTTCTGAAATTTTACAGTCAGAAATTGCTGATGAAGTAATTAAAATCAAAAACAGTGACGGAAAAATACCTCATCTCGCCGCGGTTTTAGTCGGACACGATGGCGGCAGCGAAACTTATGTCGCTGCCAAGGTTAAGGCTTGTGAACGTGTTGGTTTCAAATCAACCTTGATCCGGTTTGATGAAAATGTCACTGAAGAAGAGGTTTTAAATTGCGTTGCGAAATTGAATAACGATCAGGATCTTGATGGCTTTATCGTTCAACTTCCATTGCCAAAGCATATTTCGGAAGAAAAAGTCATTGAAGCAATTAATCCACACAAGGATGTTGATGGTTTTCATGCAGTTAATGTAGGGCGGATGGTTGCCGGAATGCCTGCTTTTATCTCTGCAACTCCTTTTGGAATCATGGAGTTGATAAAAAGATATAAAATCGAAACATCAGGTAAGAATTGCGTGGTGATCGGCCGGAGCAATATTGTTGGAAGACCCATGAGTATTTTACTTTCTCAAAAGGGGATTGACTGCACCGTAACCTTGTGTCATAGCAGAACTAAAAATCTGAAAGCGATTTGTGCCCAGGCAGATATCATCGTTGCAGCTTTAGGAATGGCCGAATTCCTTACTGGCGATATGGTTAAGGAGGGTGCTGTTGTGATTGATGTCGGAATCACACGTGTCAAATCGGACAAGACAAAATCGGGTTGGAAATTAATAGGCGATGTTAAGTTTGACGAAGTCGCCCCAAAATGTTCATTTATTACACCTGTACCAGGAGGAGTAGGTCCTATGACTATTGCTTCTTTACTTTATAATACACTTCTTTCTTCAAAAAAAGAGGTTTATAAATAAATATTTTAGGTACAATTTCTAATTTTAAAGCTGTCGTTGACAGCTTTTTATATTTTGGAGAATATTGTAATTTAAGGTAGATCAAAACAAATGACTCAAAATGCTGTTTATTGTAATGTTTCTGTCATGTAAATTTTGAAATAGAACTTCGTTGCATATGAAAAAAATATTTTTGGTCCGATGGTCCGTTCAATCGCTGGTTGTTTTTGTACTGTTAACGGCAATTGCTTGTTCAACTGTGCCATTGACTGGACGTCGTCAGTTAAGTCTTGTTCCTGAATCAGATATGATGGCTTTAAGTTTCACAGAATACGATAAGTTCATCAAATCCAATAAATTGTCGGCTGATAAAGATAAGGCCGCAATGGTAAAACGGGTCGGCGAACGGATTGCGCGGGCGGTTGAAAATTACATGGTTAGTGCCGGATTAAGTAAAAATTTGGAAGGGTACAAATGGGAATTTAATCTTGTTGAAGATGCGAATGTGAACGCTTGGTGTATGTCGGGTGGAAAGGTTGTGGTTTATTCTGGTTTGTTGCCGATCACCCAGACAGAAGCTGGTCTTGCTACTGTAATGGGGCATGAAATTGCCCACGCAGTTGCCCGACATGGAAGCGAACGAATGAGCGATCAGATGCTACTTCAATTAGGAGGCACAGCACTTTCTGCAGCTTTGGCTCAGAAACCGGAGCAAACAAGGTCAATCGCACTTGCTGCTTACGGTGCAGGATCGTCGGTAGGTGTTATACTTCCATTCTTGAGGCAGAATGAGTATGAGGCAGATTATATGGGACTTATATTTATGGCAATGGCCGGATACAATCCAAATGAAAGTGTTCCATTTTGGGAACGCATGGCCAAAAAAGGAGGAAGTAATCAGCCTGAGTTTTTGAGTACACATCCTGTCGATCAGAACCGTATCGACCGGATAAAACTTAAAATGCCTGATGCAATGGTCTATTTCAACAAAAAAAAGTAACGATTCATACACCCTTCAAGTGGTTGTAAACCCTTGAATTGGTTATTAAACCAGTGCTTATTGGTCTTGGTTCATTGGCAAATCAATCATAAAAAGGGTGCCTTCTTCTTCGGATGAGGTAAAGTTGACTTTTCCTTTTAGGTATTTTTCACCCACAAGCCGCATGCTAAAAGTCCCGAGACCCCGGTTGCTGCTTTTTGTCGATGTTGACTTCTTAAAAAGTTGAGATTGAATTTCTTGTGGAATTGGAGAATCATTATAAACCCAAAATCGAAAATTCTCATCATTACAGGGTTCACATCCCAGAATGATTTTTTCGCCAGCTTTAGTTGCTTCAAGTGCATTTTTCAACATGTTGATCAAAACCCTACGAAGTAAAACTCCGTCAGTGAGTACTTCCTCGTCCACTGAAGACGATGCGATCAAAATTTCCCTTTTATAAGCAACATCACTGTTTATGATTTCATTTCTGGTTGAATGAAGGATTCCCAAACTGCTTGTTGGATAAAGTATAGGAATCAGTTCATTGTTTTCGGCAGCGGACAAATCCCGCTGGTATTTTATCTCATTGATGAGATCTTGAGAAGTATTTTTCAATGATTCGTATAATCCGCCAGATCGCTCATCATCATTGCCAACTAAATTGAGAACGTCCAGAATTCCGAGGATATTGCCTGCTTTATTTAAAACATCATGAAAAAAAATTCTTTCCATAAGTCTGTGCCTCACATCGTCACTAATATCAGTGATCGAAAAAAGGTGAAATTGTTCTTCGTTAAGTGTAAAAGGCGATGTCGTTACTTTCATATTGTGAAGGTCATCAATATGTTCTGTTTCATGCGCAAAAGTCAAATTACATCTGTCTGAAAACCGATTACACGAAACTTTGCTTTCTTTCATATTCAGATTCTCTCCACATTTTCGACACTGAGATGCGATTTGGCTGTCATAAAACGTATCAATAGCGTATATGCAATTGAAAATCTCTTCCGGCTTTTTACCAATTAAGTTTTCTCCGTTGGGATATGAGAAAAGTTTGAGGAAATTTGTATTTACTGTAATTACCTTTTCTTCAGGATCTAATAGCGCAGTTGGCTGCGGAAAGGCATCCATTATTTTTTGCATCGAATCACTAATCATAGCCAAGGTATCATTGATTGTTTTGTCTCCATTCGAAAAACGATTTGAGAAAATTTCAATAGGGAACGAGTTTTTAACAAATGGTTTTTCTTGAAATTAAAGTTACTGAATTAACAAGTTGAAAATTGAAAAGGTCATTGAATATTCTAATTGTATATTTTACGATTGAATCTCTAAAAAGTTCAATTGAAGATCAAAATAATATTTTCTGTTGATGATTGTAGAATCACGGCTAATTTCTACATTTACTCCGCCGCAGGTGAGAAGCTGGCCAAGAAGATGAATACAAGTTATAAGTATTATGCCGGAAATAGGATGTACAAGAACGACAAATCGCTTAACTATTTGTTGTTCGACGAAGGTTTAGTCAACAAAGTTTCGGGTGGGTATTCATATGAGTACCAGTTGAAAGACCACCTTGGCAATACACGTGTAACCTTTCAACCTTTGGGTAGCACCACCACAACAACCCAGGTGGCCGAGTACTACCCCTTCGGCAGCAGCTATTTGCCAATCAAACCTGCAGGAACCAACAAATACCTCTACAACGGAAAAGAAAAACAGGATGATGTTTTAGGTGGCACTGCTCTCGATTGGTATGATTGCGGCGCACGATTCTATGATCCACAGATTGGGAGGTGGCATGTGATTGATCCATTAGCTGACTCCACTTATTCATGGACTCCTTATAGATATGCTTATGATAATCCTATAAGTTTTATTGATCCTGATGGTAAAGATGAATGGGAGGTCAATGCAAAAGGCGTAATTAAAAATATCAAATCAACTGATAATGACGCTTTTTATATAATAGATTCTAAAGGAAATAGAGGAGCCTCCTTAGAGTTTGATAAAAAAGTAGTTGATGGACAAATCTCATTAAAAACCAATAATGGCACAGAAGTTAATTATTTAAAAGTGACCGGGGATGATTCGGCAACTTCAATATTTAAGTTTAGTGCGGATAATACAACAAAAACAAAAACGGAGTTTGGATTGACTAGAATAGGCAATACAGAAGGTGATGAGGGGAATAATTTAATTGGTACTAATGCTATTCACACAAAGGGAAATACTGCAGCAAACTCAGCTGTTCTTGACAATGGATATACAATTAGACAAGCTAATCATAATCACCCTTCTAATATCAATCTTAGTTCAGATGAGGATATTACCGTTGCTAAAAAAATCCAAGAAAAGTTCCCAAATACAAAATTACATAATTATACTATTAGTAATGGTTTTACACCATATAATAAGAATACTATCCCTTATATACCTACGATTAATCTCAATGCGGTTTCTGTAACTTCAAAAAGAAAAGAGACATGAAAAAAATATACTTTTGCTTAATATTATTTATGGGAACATGCCTATTATCGGCACAAAACTCCAAACAAAAAGAATATAATATAAGAACTATATCTGTAGTGGATATTGCTTTTTATATGGTATTAGATAAAGTTCTTCAATCAGAAAAAGGAAGTAAATATTATTCGCCTTCCGTTTCTTATTGCATAAGAATTTTCAATAAGGAAGAGAAGAAAATAATTATGATTGAAGGAAGTGATAATTTGAGATTGTTTGTTGAATCAGAAGATTTAATCGGATGTTTTAAATATAAAGAGACTAATTTTTTTGTATTAACAGAATACCCTGAATTATTCACTTTAACAAATAAAGCAACTATATTTAAAATTGATAAATTTCAAGAAAGCGGGGAAGACGATAGATGGGCTGCTTATTATTTTGGATTTGACAATGAAAACTATTATTACTACGAAACTCAGAATTATACGCCCGCTACTAAGTATAGGTAAGTAATCCCACCTAGCTCTGATACTCTTCGTTTGCGACGAGGAGTAAGCTGTCTATAATTTGTAACGATAAGAACCGGAACTCCTTCTGCATTTGTGACGAATAAAATGTCAGCAGTTTATAACAATTAAGACAACAAACCCGGCCAAATGGTTGGGTTTTGTTGTGTAGGGCAATGTCTGAAAGATGTCTGAATTAGGATTTACAGGATTAAATGATTTGCAGGATTAGGAGATAGAATATTAACAGTTAAAGTCGACAGCCTTCAATGTAAAATAAAGAAATATTACCCCGAAAATGGTACTGAAAATGAATATTAATCGTTAAACTTGTACAAAATTTAATCACCATGGGAGTACTGGAATTAAGAGAAGAATTACACAGCTTAATAAACCATGCAGATGAACGGTTTTTAAAGATGGTTTATGCCATGAGCAAAGAATATAAAAGCCCTGTTATTGTTGGATATAACCCAAATGGTTCACCAATAACCCAGCAAGAACTTAGGAATAGGGTAAAAGCAGCTTCTAAAAGAGTAAAATCGGGCGATTTCATAACTCAGGAAGAAGTTGAAAATGAGCTTGAAAATTGACAATGGGAAAGCAGCTCCCAATCCGCTGGGACAGGTTGGCAAAAAAACATCTTGACAGTATTTACAACTATATTGCAAAAGACTCAGATATCTTTCATACGAACCAACACCCTTCAAAAATAAACACAGATGCAGAAGAGTAACGCTCGCGAAAGCTTATCTGATTGCAGGATGATGGAAAGACAGAACCATGATTTACAGGATTAATTGATTTACAGGATGATGGAAAGTCCGAACCATGATTTTCAGGATTAAATGATTTGTAGGATTAAAGAATGTCTGAATTAGAATTTACAGGATTAAATGATTTGCAGGATGATGAGATAGAGGTATGGCGTAATTGTTCAATGACTGAAAAACCGTAATTTCTGGATAACCTTGTTCCTGATGGGATACAAATATGTAAGCAGTACAGAACCTTACGAGACAAAATCGACAATCTTCAAAGCAAATTAAGGAAATGTCATCCTTTTAAAATGGAACTAAAATGAATATTAATCGTTAGCTTTGTAAAGGATAAAAACGATGGCCATTATGAATGCGATAGAATTAAAATCAGACTTGCACAGCTTGATTGACAGGGTCAATGACCTGACTATTTTAAATGCAGTAAAAGAAATTTTGAGCACACGAGTAAAAGAAAGTGATTTTTGGGACGAGCTACCGTTAAATGTCCAGGAATCGGTGAAAAGGGGAATGGAGCAAGCCCACAGTGGGAAAACAAAAGCCCACTCGGAAATAATGAAAAACTACAAAAAATGGCTCTAAAAGCAAGGTGGACACCTGAGGCTGAAGAAACTTTTAATGCAATAATTGAATATTTAGAAATCAAATGGACCGAAAATGAGGTACATAGTTTTGTCCTGAAATCCCAAAAAATAATAGACCAAATCGAAAAGAACCCATACCAGTTCAAGTCTTCCAGTTTTAATGAAATAAGAATTGCTTTTATTACAAAGCACAATAGTCTGTTTTACGGTGTAAGCGAACAAGATGATATTATAGAACTTTATTCATTCTGGGACAATCGAAAAGATCCACAGGAAAGACCTTACTAACACAACTCTTCAGGACTTGTTTAAATTGGCAATTTTTGCAAATTAGTAACCGCCCAATATTTTAACGATTAATCAATTGCATCTCCGTCGCTAAAATCTCATAGGTTGCCGAATTAACGGGAACAAGCGGAAGGCGGAGAACATTTTCGATGATTCCGGCTGAATGCAGAGCTGCTTTGGCTCCTCCTGGATTACCATCAATAAAAAGTGCCTCGCAGATTTTTTGCATACGCAAGTGAAGTTGTGCCGCTGCTTTAAAATTACCTTCGAGTGCCAGATGTGTCAGATCGGCAATTGCTTTGGGAACAATATTCGCTGCTACGGAGATCACTCCTTCGGCACCAATTGCAATCATTGGAACCACAAGACTGTCGTCGCCCGAAAGGACGGTGAACCCAGCTGGCTTATCACGCAATATTTTGGTTATTTCGCTTATATTTCCTGAGGCTTCTTTTGTCGCAATAATCTTATCCGACGCATGTGCCAGTCGCAAAGTTGTTTCGGCACTCATATTGACGCCTGTTCTTCCGGGTACATTATAAAGGATTAAAGGAAGCGGACTGACTTTCGCAATTGCAAGATAGTGCTGAAAAATACCTTCCTGTGTGGGTTTGCTGAAATAGGGTACAACCGAAAGAATGGCATCGGCTTTCGACAGATCCATGCTCAGGGCAGTGTCGATAACTGCCTGTGTATTGTTGCCTCCAATGCCGATAATAATTGGGATTTTACCGTCGGCTCGTTTACATACAAAATCAACTATTTGCTGTTTCTCAGCAGCGTTTAATGTGGAAGTTTCGGCGGTTGTACCCAAAACAACCATGTAATCAATCTGATTTTCAAGTTGACTATCAACAATCTTTCCCAATCCTTCGAAATCAATTGTCAGATCGGCTTTAAACGGAGTTATAAGTGCAACTCCAGCTCCACGGAAATTTTTATTCATATAATAATTCAACTCTTTTCATTAATACTTTCGAGATAAAAGACAATCTGTTCCATCAGAAATTTACAAAGTGGCTTTTCGGATACATCAATGTTTAAATCGTAATAATTGTGATCTGCTCCCTGCCATCCAACTTTAAAAGTTGCCAGCGAATAAACCAGGATATATTGCAAGGCGACAGCTTTGTTAATCGAAAGATCGATCATAATATCGAAGGGCTCCTGAATAAACTCAATTCCGGCACTGGTTTGCGGCCGGCCAAACCAACGAACATTCCGCCGGTGAAGGAATCCCGAATGTGTTATCGTTGCCAGGGTTTCCATTTCGCGGTTCGACCCGATGTATGCAATCCCTGTCGATTTTATCTCTTTGATTTGTAATGTTTTACGGAGTAATTCGAACGTTTCGATACTTCCCTCATCGGCCGGATTCCAAAGAATTCCAACGTTTTTTGAATTTTTAAGCGTTTTGATCTTTGTACTTCGCTGCCGGGTCTGATAATATTTAAACAATCGCTTATTTGCGAAATATCTTACAATTTTCTTAAACATGTCGTGTCAAAATTACAAAATCGTTTAATAGCTCTCTAAATTTTCGAAAATAGTTACAGTTTCGTTACTTTCAATTTGTAAGTTGAAGCAGGTCATCCTCCGATATAATGGGGATTTTCAGCTTTTGAGCCTTTTCGAGTTTCGATGGTCCAATATTCTCTCCGGCAACAAGATAGTTCGTTTTTGCCGAAATCGATGTTACGTTCTTTCCGCCGTTTAATTCAATGAATGCTTTCAAATCGTCACGCGAAAATTTTTCAAAGGTACCTGAAATTATTATCGATAAACCTTTTAGTTTATCAGTTTGCCCCTCTTTTTGTTCGGATTTCATCTCAAATTGGAGATTTTGACTCTTTAGCCGATCCACTAACTGTTTATTCCGGTCATCAGCAAACCAGTTAACAAGGCTCTCTGCAATTTTGCTCCCGATTTCTTCAACCTCGGTAAGTTCTTCAATTGAAGCCGTTTCAATGCGCTCAATTGATTTCAGATCGCGGGCCAATTTTTTTGCCACCGTTTCGCCCACATACCTGATTCCCAATGCAAATAAAACACGTTCGAATGGAACATGTTTAGAGGTTTCAAGACTATCGAGTATCCGGGTAGCCGATTTTTCACCAAGCCGTTCAAGATCAACAAGATCGCTTTGTTTTAAATCGTAAAGATCGGCAATATCGTTTATCAGCTTCTTCTGGAATAAAAGTTCAATCGTTTCAGATCCCAGACCGTCGATATTCATCGCTTTGCGACTGATAAAATGCTCCAGCTTTCCTTTGATTTGCGGCGGGCAACCTGTTTCATTCGGACAATACCAGGCTGATTCTCCGTCCTGCCGGATTAAGAGCGAATTACATTCCGGGCACCGTTCAATAAACTGAACTGGTTCACTCATCGGATGACGACCTGTGAGATCGACACTCACAATTTTAGGGATGATCTCGCCGCCTTTCTCTACAAAAACGGTATCGCCCATGTGTAAATCGAGGCTTTTGATCACATCTTCATTGTGCAACGTGGCTCTTTTGACGACTGTTCCGGCAAGTAAAACAGGTGTGAGATTGGCAACTGGCGTAACTGCTCCGGTGCGTCCCACCTGGTAACTAACTGAATTTAGTGTCGTGCTGACACGCTCAGCCTTGAATTTATAGGCAATTGCCCATCGTGGAGATTTGGCTGTGAACCCCAACTCCTGTTGTAGCCGCGAAGAATTGATTTTGATGACAACGCCATCAGTTGCTACGGGCAACTCTTTACGTTTGACGTTCCATTCGTGTAAAAAATCAAATATCTCCTGCAGATTTTTGCATTTACGGGTGTGTTCCGATATTTTAAATCCCCACTGCGAGGCATGGTGAAGCAGTTCGAAGTGTCCGTCATCCGGAAGGTTATTGCCCAGGACGTAATAGAGGTAGGCATCCAGTTTCCGGGATGCAACTACAGACGAGTTTTGCATTTTTAATGTTCCGGATGCAGCATTCCTCGGATTCGCAAACGGTTGTTCTCCAATTTCTTCCCTTTCGCGATTCAGCATTTCGAAAACACTGAAAGGGAGTAATATTTCACCACGGATCTCAAATTCATCGGGATAATCACCTTTCAGCCGAAGCGGAATGCTTTTAATTGTTTTGACATTGGCAGTTACATCATCTCCTTTTTCTCCGTCACCGCGTGTTACTGCTTTGACTAACAATCCTTTTTCGTAAGTAAGACTTATCGAAACACCATCGAATTTCAGTTCGCAAACATATTCGAAATTTTCATCGGTAAGTTTTCGCGCCCGTTGATCAAATTCCAGTATCTCTTCCTCTGTATAAGTATTTGACAACGAAAGCATCTGGTATTTATGGGTCACCTGTTTAAACTCCTGGTTGAGATCACTTCCAACCCGTTGAGTTGGTGAATTGGCGTCGAAAAACTCCGGAAATTCAGTTTCAAGACCGATTAATTCAGCCAGCATCTGATCAAAAGTGTAGTCGTCAATCGTTGGGTTATTCAGAACGTAGTAGTTATGATTGTGCTTTTCAAGTTCTTCCCGAAGATGCGCGATCCGGCTTGCTGCCTCGTTTTGATTCATAATGCGACAAATTTATTTAAAGGAATAAAAATAGTAAAAATATCAGAACATTCGAGCTTTCATTTTAGTTCTGACCGCTGCTGGCTTCCGTTTTTGGTATTTAAACTTCCTTCAAATTTTCTGCGGTCGTATAGATCATATCCAAATCAGATTCTCTATCTTTGCAACGTTTTTCGGTATTACCTGTTCCAAATCGGGGATGGGTGATGAAAAGGGAATCCGGTTTAAATCCGGAGCTGTACCCGCAGCTGTAAGCCTTAATAAAAACTTTTTGAACTACAAGCCACTGTTCGTCAATCGATGGATGGGAAGGCATCAAAAAGAAGGTGAGCCAGAATACCTGCCGCGATTCACTACAATATTTTTTGCTTTCCGGGGAAAGTAGCAAAAATGAACTGCAATTCATTGTTATTCATTTTCTCTTTTGAACAGAAAGTTGGCAAATTAAAACGAGAAAATTCCGTTATGGAAAAAGTTTGTCCGCGCTGTAACATGTCGTTTGTATGTCGAAACGACCAGATTCTGGAATGTTGGTGTCTGAATGAACCAATTGACGCTGAATTAAGGAAATTCCTTGCGGATAATTTCTCGGGATGCTTATGTGCCGAATGTATCACAGACTTACGTAAGTGCTTTATAAATTATCAACAACAAATTATTTTTTAAAATGAAAACTATTGAAAATCAGTTTATTGCGATTGTTTTAAGTCTGTTTGTTTTTACAGCATGTGAAAAGGAACAGGGCGATTTGGTAGAGGTCAAAACGGTTGATCTCGAGAGTTTAACATTGAGTAGCACTTCGTATTGGAATGGCTCTGATAAAGCAGGTGAATTTAATGACCTGGGGATCAAATTTCAAAATAATTTCGACGCGACTTACAGTTCATGGGCCGGCTTTATTTATTCTCAAAAGGCTGATGTTTCGAGTGCAGGCTGGGATAATCAGTACAGTGTTTATGACGGAGCAAACGGAACCAATAAATTTGCATTGTATTACCCCCCATTTGGAGCAGATGCTTATGCTTCATTTTCAGTGGGAACAGAATACCGCATTAAACGTATAACCGTTTGTAATTCAACTTATACTGCTTTTAGTATGAAAAATGGTGACAGCTATTCGAAAAAGTTTGGAGGCACTTCAGGGAATGACAAAGACTGGTTTAAACTGACGGTAGTCGGATTTAATGCGGCTGGTGACTCTGTAAAATCGGCTGACTTTTACCTGGCAGATTACCGTTCCGACGATAATTCGAAGGACTACATTGTGAATAAATGGACAACTGTCGATCTTTTCTCACTTGGAAAAATCAATAAATTTACTTTTCGGCTTACGTCAACTGATACCGGAGCCTATGGTATGAATACCCCGGCCTATGTTTGTGTTGACAACATTAAATATGAAGTTGTTACGCCCAGATAGGAATAAAACTAACTTTTTATAAGGTATCATGGTTTAAGTTCAGTTGCAAAATTCGGATGTTAAATCTTGGTTATTCAGAACAATTTTCACCTTTTTCCGTTAACAGGAATTGTATATTCCAGAATAACGTGTTTTCTTTGTGCCCTTAATAATAGATTCAAAAAACAGATTATGACAATTGCAAAAGATAAAATGGTTTCCGTCACTTACGAATTGAAGTTGGACGGTAAAGAAGGTGATGTATTTGAAAAAGCAGGAAAGGACAGCCCGCTTATTTTCCTTTATGGTTCGGGAATGATGCTGCCTGCTTTCGAGAGTGGTCTTGCTGAAAAGAAAGCAAATGATACCTTCGAAATTTTCATCGCTGCTGCTGATGCTTATGGCGAAGTGAATGAAGAGGCTATCGTTGAACTTCCGAAAAGCATATTTATGGTTGACGGAAAGATCGACGAACAACTGATTACACCGGGAAATTCTGTTCCGATGATGTCAACCAGCGGTCAGCGCATGGAAGGTCTTGTGGTTTCTGTCGATGAAAATACGGTGCAGATGGACTTTAATCACCCATTGGCTGGTGAAGATCTTCATTTTACAGGTGAAATCCTCGATGTCCGCGATGCAACTGAAGAAGAGCTAAGCGCAGCATACAGTACTGGTGGTTGTGGTTGTGGCAGCGGCGGTGGCTGTGGTGATGGTGGTTGCGGTGACGGTGGCTGCGAATCGGAAGGTTGTGGTAGTGGAGATCAGAAAAGCTCTGGTTGCGGTTGTCACTAAAAATTATTACTGAATTTCAGATTTAGATAAAATTTCTTACTTTTATGAACCCGGAGTGCAAACTTCGGGTTTATTAATTTTTTATATATGAACACTTTAGGAAGGATTTTCAGACTTACATCTTTTGGCGAATCGCATGGCGGAGCTATTGGTGGTATTATCGATGGTTGTCCTGCCGGATTAAAGGTCGATATCGAATTCATTCAAAGCGAATTAGATCGGCGTAAACCAGGACAGTCGCATATTACAACCCAACGTAATGAAGATGATAAAGTTGAATTTCTTTCAGGTATTTTCCAGGGACAAACCATGGGAACCCCAATTGGATTCATCATCCGGAATAAAGATCATCATTCTGACGATTATGACACACTGAAAGATGTTTATCGTCCCTCGCATGCCGATTATACCTACGATCAAAAATATGGAGCACGCGATCATCGTGGTGGCGGGCGCTCATCGGCACGCGAAACGATTGCAAGGGTGGTTGCAGGTGCAATCGCAAAGCAATTGCTCGCTGGTTTGGGGATTAAAATCAATGCCTGGGTTTCAAGTGTCGGGGAGATTTCGTTGAATAAAGCGTACCAGAATATTGACCTGTCGCTGACTGAATCGAACATCGTCCGGTGTCCCGATCCCGAAACTGCATTGCGGATGATTGCCCGAATTGAAGAGGCTGGTAGAAATCATGATACCGTGGGAGGAGTTGTAAGCGGTGTTATCACCGGTGTTCCGTCAGGTTGGGGCGAACCTGTATTTAATAAGCTCCACGCCGATTTGGGACATGCGATGCTTGGAATTAACGCGGTGAAAGGATTCGAATACGGATCTGGTTTTGCCGGAACTGAACTTTCAGGCTCAGAGCATAACGATATATTTATCAAAACTGGTGATCATGTTTCCACGCTTACAAATCACTCCGGAGGAATACAGGGGGGAATTTCAAATGGTCAGGACATTTACTGGCGCGTGGCTTTTAAACCGATTGCTACGCTTTTGAAAGAGCAAAAGACGATTGACAAGAACGAGAACGAGACGACGATTAATCCTTCGGGGCGACACGACCCGTGTGTTTTACCCAGGGCAGTGCCTATTGTTGAAGCGATGGCAGCCCTTGTTCTTGCAGATCATTATTTACTAAACAGATTATCGAAACTTTAGCCATCACAATTAAATATCAAATATTCTTAAGCAATTGATTTATATTTCTTTAAAATAAACCTTAAAAAAGTATCGTTATGGAAACAAAGGAACTTGTATTTAAAGCAATCGAAGATGCCGGAAAACCGGTAAAAGGTGGTGAAATTGCTGATGCTACTGGAATCGATAAAAAGGAGATCGATAAAGCAATTAAAAAACTGGTCGCTGAGGGTAAAATTAATTCACCAATAAGGTGCTTTTATGCTCCGGTAAAATAACAAAAAGAAGGGTTTCGGCCCTTCTTTTTGTTTCCGGATGTTTTTTTATCCGGATGTTAAACCAAAAGCCAATTGAAAAGTCAAAGCACTTTAAATTTATTTCTGACAAATAATCAATAAAATGATTTATTTTGTGTTATAAAACCAATTTTTACAGATGCATAAACTATTAGCCGGCCTGTTGCTCACAGTGCTCATTTCATTCATATCATGTAGTGGAGAAAAAGAAAAAGCCAAAGTAGCCGAAAAAACTCCAAAAGTTTCGCTTACAGTTGATGGTTCAGTGGTAACGATGTCATCAAAAGACCTTTCCTATTCTTATACAGGCTCATTATTAGCCAACGAAGAAATTGATGTTCGTCCCGAGATTTCAGCCAAAGTAACCAGAATTCTTTTTAAGGAGGGCACCAAAGTCAACAAAGGGCAACTTTTGGTAAAGATGTTTGATGCTGATTTACAGGCGCAACTTAAAAAAAGTAAACTGCAGATTGAGTTGAAGGCTAAAGAGTTTGATCGTAAAAAAGAGCTTTTAAAACTGAACGGAATAAGTAAGGAGGAGTATGAAACATCCGAGAACGGATTGAATACATTGACTGCCGAGCAAGATCTTTTGAATGCACAGATCTCGAAAACTGAGCTTATAGCTCCTTTTAACGGGATTGTAGGTTTACGAATGGTTAGCGAAGGTTCCTTTGTCACGACATCCACAGTCATCACCTCTCTTCAACAGATAGACCCCATCAAAATTGAGTTCTCGGTACCAGAAAAATACAAGGCAAATCTCCTGGACAATATGGAGATTAAATTTACGGTCGAAGGGATAGATCGTGTTTATTCCGCCAAAATTTATGCGCTTGAATCAAAAATAGATGCGGCTACCCGATCAATACGGATAAGGGCACTTGCATCTAATCCCGACAGAAGTTTATTCCCTGGTTCGTTTGTTTCGATTAAATTAAATCTTTTCCCCGATAAAGAATCGATATTTATCACAGCAAGGTCGATCGTTCCTTTAATTGATGGGGAACAGGTATTTATTGCGAAAAATGGTAAAATTGCTCCTGTAAAAGTTACCACGGGTATTCGAACCGAAACTGAAGTTGAAATTCTGAAGGGCCTTCAGTTAAATGATACACTGATAACAAGTGGTTTACTTCAGGTAAAAGAAGGTATGCCAGTAAAGGTCAGAATTGCCAAATAATCGTCCAACCAATTAATCTTGAATAAATGAATATTGCTTCTTTTAGCATAAAACGACCTGTCTTTGCCTCTGTTTTATCCATTACACTCATCTTATTTGGTGTTGTTGGATTTAATATGCTGGGACTGAGAGAATTTCCAAGTGTTGATCCGCCAATCGTAACAGTTTCGACTTCCTATGTAGGAGCTAATGCCGATGTTATTTCTACGCAAATTACTGAAATTCTTGAAGAGTCGATCAATGGGATTGCAGGAATCCGGACACTTACCTCTTCGAGTTCAGATGGAAGAAGTAATATTTCTGTGGAGTTCAATATTGGCGAAAATATGGAGGCGGCAGCAAATGATGTTCGTGATCGTGTTTCGCGTGTCATGCGCCAATTGCCGCAAGATTGTGATCCGCCGGTAGTCGTAAAAACGGATGCGGATGCGGATGCTATTTTGATTCTTGGCATTCAGAGCGATACCCGAAGTCTGCTGGAACTTACCGACTTTGGAATTAATGTTTTTAAAGAGCGTCTGCAAACAATTCCAGGTGTAAGTAATGTCAGTTTCTTTGGTGAGAAAAAATATGCGATGAGGCTACAGTTGGATCCTGCACGATTGACTGCTTTCCAGGTTTCACCAAGTGATGTTAAAACGGCTTTGCAGCGCGAGAATGTGGAGTTACCATCCGGAAGAATAGAAGGTTACGAAAGAGAATTGACAATAAGGACATTAGGAAGACTTACCACCGAAGAAGAATTTAATAATCTGTTAATTAAAGAGGTAAATGGAGCGGTTGTCCGCTTTAGAGATATTGGGAAGGCGCATCTTGATGCAGAAAATCTCAGGAATGCGAATAGGGGTAACGGAGGAATTATGCAGATAGCACTTGCAATCCAGCCTCAGCCCGGTTCAAACCATGTTGCGATTGCTGATGAATTTTATAAACGTGTCGATCAATTAAAAAAGGAAATTCCACCTGATATAAAAACGATTATCATTAGCGATAATTCGGTAAACATCCGAAAAGGGATTAAGGAAGTGGAAGAAACCATATTTTTCGCCTTTGCATTGGTGGTTTTAGTCATTTTTGTATTTCTGCGTCAGTGGCGTACGACTCTGATACCTGTTTTGGCCATCCCGATCTCTCTGATCGGTACTTTCTTTTTGATGTATATCTCGGGTTTTACAATCAACCTGCTCACGTTGCTGGGAGTCGTATTAGCGACCGGCCTTGTCGTGGATGATGCAATTGTCGTGCTCGAAAATATTTATAAGAAAATTGAAGCAGGTGAAAACCCGGTTGTGGCTGGTCACAAAGGATCGGAAGAGATTATTTTTGCGATTATTTCAACAACGATAACATTGGCCGCAGTTTTTCTTCCCATCATCTTTTTGGGAGGATTAACCGGGAGACTTTTCAGAGAATTTGCGGTTACTGTTGCCGGTTCTGTTATTATTTCAGCTTTTGTCTCCCTAACGCTTACTCCTATGATGTGCTCACGGATGTTGAAAAAATCGACATCGGAAAGTAAGTTATACATGTGGAGTGAAAGGCAATTCGAACGAATGAACGCCGGATACAACCGATGGCTTCGATCTTTTATTCTCCATAAATGGATTTCGTTTTTAGTTATGGGGGCTTCATTAGTGATTATATTTTGGATTGGATCAAAGATTCCAACGGAGTTGGCACCTATGGAAGATAAAAGCAGGGTAAGGATTAGTATGACAGCTCCGGAAGGAACCGCATTTGAGGCAATGGATCAGTATGTTAAGGAAATTACTGAATTTTTGGATACTATCCCTGAGAAAGTAACATTAATGGCAGTTTCAGGAACAGGTGGTGGGTCAAACGGTGGATTTGCCCGTATTGGCCTGGTGCCACCTGCTGAAAGGAAACGAAGTCAACAGGAAATAACTGACGATATCAACGGAACGCTACGCAAAATGAATTTTTCGCGTGCCTATGCGACGCAGGAACAGACGATTGCAACAACAAGGCGGGGAGCGGGTTTACCGGTTCAGTTTGTAATTCTGGCACCTGATTTTGCGTCGTTGAAATTAGCATTGCCGAAATTTATGGAAAAAGCGCAGGACAGTAAGGCTTTTCAACTTGTTGATGTCGATCTGAAATTTAACAAGCCGGAGCTTAGGGTAGAAATCGACCGCGACCGGGCAAAGGCAATGGGTGTCTCGGTAAGAGATGTGGCAGAAAACCTGTCATTGTATTTCAGTCAGCAGCGATACGGTTATTTTATTCTTCGGGATAAACAATACCAGGTGATCGGCGAAGCGATTCGACCTAACCGTGATGATCCGCGTGATTTGTCGTCAATTTATATACGTAATTCGTCAGGAAATCTGATTCAGCTCGATAATGTATTGCGTCTCTCGAACCAAAGTAATCCGCCTCAGATTTATCGTTTTAACAGGTATGTGTCTGCAACTGTTTCGGCTCAGCCGGCAGAAGGTGTTGCGCTGGGAGATGGAATTGAAGAAATGCGTAAAATTGGTAAAGAAGTATTAGGGGAGAGTTTTGCCACTACATTGGCCGGAACTTCGCGGGATTTAGCTGAAAGTAGCAGCAGCTTGCTTAATGCCCTTCTTTTTACACTTGTATTGATCTATCTTGTACTGGCAGCGCAGTTTGAAAGCTATCGTGATCCTTTGGTTGTGATGTTTACTGTCCCTCTAGCGATGGCAGGTGCGGTGCTTTCACTTTATTTCTTTAATCAGACATTAAATATCTTCAGTGAGATTGGGATTATTGTGTTGATTGGAATTGTAACGAAAAATGGTATTCTGATTGTTGAATTTGCGAATCAGAAGAAGGAAATGGGGTTGTCTTTGCACGATGCAGTTCTCGAAGCTGCAACGTTGCGCTTGCGACCCATTTTGATGACCAGTCTGGCAACGGCATTAGGTGCTCTGCCCATTGCGCTGGCACTTGGTGCTGCTGCAAAAAGCCGGGTTCCGATGGGAATCACCATTATTGGTGGTTTAATGTTTTCGTTGATTCTGACGTTATTTGTGATTCCTACACTTTACACCCTGATTTCCGGAAAGAGAAAGGTAATTAATAAGGAAGAATTAAAGATTAATTGAAGTATTTTAAATCAACAATGTTTTTAAAATGAGAATTATAATAACCTGTATTCTTTTGATGTTTCTCCAGTCTTTTCAGACCCGATGTCAGACGAATGTGATGACTTTGGATGAAGCAATCACCACCGGACTCAGCAACAACTTTTCGATTCGGATATCAAAGAATGACAATGAAATATCAAAGAACAATAATACGATCTGGAATGCGGGATTTCTCCCTCATTTGGGAGTTAGCGGTACTGCCCGAAGGAGTGCATTAAGTTCCGAAATAACATCCGCCAGCGGAGTTGTTTCGAAAAGTGACAATGATGTAACCTCTTCATTAAGTCTTGGAGCTGCACTTGATTGGACGCTCTTCGATGGTTTCAAAATGTTTATTCAAAAAGATAAACTTGGTCTACTTCAAAAGCAAGGTGAAACTTCGGCAAGAGTGACTGTGGAAAATGTCCTTTCTGAAATTATTGTTACTTACTACTCTATTATTCAGAATAAAAACAGATTAAGAGTACTGCAGGATGCCATCGATTTCTCAAACCGGCGACGTGAATTGATCATGCGAAAATATCAGATTGGATCAGCATCAGAACTCGCCTATTTGCAATCTGTTATCGATTTGAATGCCGACAGTGCCGCCTTTATACGGCAACAAGCAACGTTAAAGAATGCCAAAGCTGGTCTGAATTATTTACTTGTCACTGATCCGGCTTCCGATTATGAAGTGAGTGATACCATCACTTTTCTTGAGCTTCCCGATTATAAAACACTGGTTTCATCACTTCCGGTCTCCAATGTGCAGATTGAACTTGCAACACAGAATTCTTCGATTGCTGAAATGAATTATCGTCTGACGCATTCACCTAAATACCCGCAGATCGACTTTTTTACTGATTACAATTTTAACCGTTCCAAATATGATTTTGGCACTACAAGTTTGAATAAAAATTACGGACCCGTTGTCGGGTTAGGCATTTCCTATTCTATATTTGACGGGTTCAGCAGACGCCGAAACTCAGCCAATGCACTGATTCAACGTGAAACGACAGATATTCAACTTCAACAGGTTACAAAACAGATTGAATCTCAGATTTTTCAGCTTTATAATGATTATCAGAATAATCTTAAACTGGTTAAATTTGAAACCGAAAATGTTAAAATGTCAAAGAAGAATACTTTCATTGCATACGAAAAGTATAGGTTGGGTGAATTGAGCGACATCGATTTAAGACAAATTCAGATTATGCAACTTGAGGCAGAAAATAGCCGGCTTCTTGCGCAGTTTCAGGCGAAGCAAACTGAGACAGAATTACTTCGTATCAGTGGCAAAATTCTATCTAATAGGTAGTTGCTAAAATTTAAAAATTGATTTATTGAAGATATCCTATTTATTCCGTAAGAAATCTGTTCCGCATATTCTTCGCGAAGCTGATCTTTTGTCAGAAAGCGGGAATAGAATGAGGCGAAATCTGAGTGTTGTAGATCTTACGGCATTTGGTGTTGCGGCGATTGTTGGTGCCGGTATTTTCAGTACGATTGGCAATGCGGCTGCAAGCGGCGGGCCTGCTGTTTCCTTATTATTTGTTTTTACTGCATTCGCCTGTGGCCTCTCCGCAATGTGCTATGCAGAATTTGCCTCTTCAATCCCGATCAGCGGAAGTGCCTATACCTATGCTTATGCCAGCTTTGGCGAATTAGTTGCATGGATTATCGGCTGGGATTTAATCATGGAATACGCCATTGGAAATATTGCAGTTGCGATATCCTGGTCGGGCTATTTTACGGGGCTGTTAGATGGTTTAGGTCTGCATATTCCAAACTTTTTGACCACCGATTATTTATCTGCTTCAAGGGGTTATGATCTGGCGGTCGAGGCATTAAAGGGAGGGACACAGATCAGTAAGCTTAGTTTTTCTATTCAGGATGCCTACAATGCCTGGATTTCAGCTCCTCAGATTGGTCATTTGCGAATCATCGCTGACATTCCGGCTTTGGGAATTGTCGTCTTAATCACCTGGATATGTTATGTGGGAATTAAGGAATCGAAAGTGGCCAATAATATCATGGTGCTGCTAAAAATCGGGATTTTGCTTTTAGTGATTGGTGTTGGTGCTTTTTACGTGAATCCGGATAACTGGCATCCTTTTGCTCCGAATGGAATTACGGGAGTGCTGAAAGGTGTTTCCGGGGTTTTCTTTGCCTACATTGGGTTCGATGCTATTTCAACCACTGCTGAGGAATGTAATAATCCACGTCGCGATATTCCCGTTTCGATGTTTCTTGCTTTAATTATAACAACGATCCTTTATGTGGCTGTAAGTTTGGTTCTTACTGGGATGGTGTCTTCCGGTGAATTAGGTGTTGCCGATCCGCTTTCCTTTGTTTTTGAGCGGCTGAACCTTCATCAGTTATCGGGAATAATCGCGTTAAGTGCGGTGATTGCAATGGCCAGTGTATTGCTTGTTTTTCAACTGGGTCAGCCACGTATCTGGATGAGCATGAGCCGTGATGGTCTGCTGCCCAAAATTTTTGGTAAGATACATCCTAAATATCGGACACCAGCATTTTCAACCATCATCACTGGTATTCTGGTAGCAGTCCCTGCTCTTTTTATGAATTTGACGGAAGTGACTGATCTCACCAGTATCGGAACACTGTTCGCATTTATCCTGGTCTCAGGTGGAATTCTTGTTTTAAATCCCCTGGGAAAAAGAGGGAACAGTGAAAAAGGTTTTAAGGTGCCCTACCTGAACAGTAGGTACTTCTTAATGCCGATCTGGCTGTTTATCATCTTGATTTTATCATTTTCAGGGATTGGAAATACTCCTGGGAATGATGTATTTGGTGGTATTCTCACTGAATTTTTAGATTCGTTTCATTTGATTCCATATACCGTATTTATCCTTGTATCAACGGTTGTATCGTTTTATGCGATCCGGCTGAAATGGTCATTAATACCGGTTCTCGGACTTTTGACTAATTTATATCTTATGAGTGAGTTAGGGATTACAAACTGGATGCGTTTTGGAATCTGGCTTGTGATTGGTCTGATACTTTATTTTAGCTATGGTTCGCGTAAAAGCCATTTAAATCATCCCGATCTGGTTGATCCGCAGATAGGTAAATAGCCTAATTTTCATTCTATTGACAAGTGTTCAAAATTGCTATGGGGTTTGAATACAGTGCTAAATATCACAATGTTAAGGTAGTACAATTTGGTGGATTTCCATATTTGAATAATCAAATTAAGTCTATTTAACGGGAATGATGGATTTATATCTTCAAAAAATGATATTTTTGCTTAATAGTATCTGCTGCAAGAATATTTTTCATTGATTTCTCAACTCATTGGTATATGGTTCGTCGTTTATTCCAGGTTTTTCTTGTTTTTTCAATGTTTTTAATTGTCATTCAAGTTGAAGGACAATCCTCGCGTGTACCTGCCGGCGCATCAAAATTAAAATATTTTCAAATTCCGGGCAGGGTAAAACTTGATAAAGGTGACCCGTCGGGGGCGGTGGTTAGACTTATTGACCTTGACTCGAAACAAATTGAAAAAAGTCAGGCAATTCCATCTTCCGGTAAATTTGACCTTGAGCTTACCTTTTTTAAAGAATATAAAATCGCTATTTCCAAAGAGGGCTACTACGATAAAGAGATAAATATATCTACAGTAATTCCTCGTGATGTTTGGGAAAAGGACAGCATATTTCCACCGTTTTATATTGTTGTTACGTTGTATAAAAAGGTGCCGGGTGCTAAATTAAGCTTCGAAGGCAAGTCAATTGGCAATGTATCCTATTCTCCGAATGGAACGCTTGATAATTTTGATTCGAATGTTTTAATTGATGATCAGGCCATTCAGGATGAGATTGAGACCGCCCTTAAAAATATTGACGACAAAGATTTTAATCAAAAAATGGCTGAAGCACTTGAGGCTGAGAAAAAAAGTGATTTGTCTGCTGCTTACAGCCTCTATAGTGTTGCCTCAAAAATAAAACCATCCGATAAATTTGTAAAGGAGAAACTTAAAGAGTTGGCCTCCGATCTGAAAAATCTTGGAAATGAAGCTAAAATTCAGGCTGAGTACGACCGCCTTATGGCATTGGGTGATGCCAATGTGAACAGCCTGAAGTATGCCGATGCCATTCAATACTATAAGGGTGCATTAAAGGTAAAACCAAATGATGCGGTGGCTGTTTCAAAGATTGCCGATGCCGAAAAACTACTTGCTTTGGCTGGTGAAAAAGCAAAGAAAGATGCTGAATTTAATCGTCTTATTACAACTGGTGATGCAAATGTGAATCAGTCAAAATATGCGGAAGCAATTCTTAGTTTTAAACAGGCGCTGGATATCCGACCTGGTGATTCAATTGCTTTGGCGCGCATTGCAGATGCTGAAAGGCAACTTGCTCTGGCAGGTGATAAGGCGAAGAAAGATGCTGAATTTAACCGCCAGATTGCTGCCGGGGATGCCAATGTCGGTCAATCAAAATATTCGGAAGCAATTCTCAATTTTAAGTCAGCACTTAGCATTAAACCAAATGATGCTGTTGTTCTTGCGCGAATAGCAAATGCTGAAAAACAGATTGCTTTGGCAGGTGATAAAGCGAAGCAGGAAACTGAATTTAACCGTCTGGTCGCTGCCGGGGATGCCAATGTCGGTCAATCAAAAAATGCGGAAGCGATTCTCAATTTTAAATCAGCACTTGGCATTAAGCCAAATGACTCGGTTGTTCTTGCGCGAATAGCAAATGCTGAGAAACAACTTGCTTTAGCAGGTGATAAAGCGAAGCAGGAAGCTGAGTTTAATCGTCTAATTGCTTCCGGAGATGCCAATGTCGGTCAATCAAAATATAGTGAAGCGATTATCAATTTTAAGTCAGCACTTAGCGTTAAACCAAATGATTCAATTGCCCTGACCCGAATTGCAAATGCCGAAAAACAACTTGCACTTGCTGGTGATAAAGCAAAGCAAGAAGCCGAATTTAATCGTCTGATTGCTGCAGGAGATGTTAATGTTGGTCAATCAAAATATGCGGATGCAATATTCAATTTTAAGTCAGCACTTAGCATTAAACCAAATGATGCTGTTGTTCTTGCGCGAATAGCAAATGCTGAAAAACAGATTGCTTTGGCAGGTGATAAAGCAAAGCAAGAAGCTGAGTTTAACCGCTTGGTTGCTACCGGAGATGCCAATGTTGGTCTGTCAAAATATGCGGAGGCACTTACTTTCTACAAAAGTGCTTTGAAATTAAAAAGCAATGAGGTGGTTGTCGCTAAAATTGCAGAAACAGAACGACTTCTGCAGCTTGCTGAAGCTGAACGTGCTCGTAAGGAATCTGAAAGCCAGGCTATCGCTTTGAAACAGCAGAAATACAAGGAAGCAATTGACAAAGCAAATCAGCTTTTCAACGCGAAGAACTTCCCTGAATCCAAACAATTTTATCAACAGGCATTATCCATTGACCCGGTACCAGTTTATCCAACTGAACGGATTCGCGATATCGATAAAATTGTGGCTCAGATGCAGGCTGAGTCATTTGCGAATGATCAGGAAACTGCTAAAGGGAGGCTTTATAACGATGCAATGAGCAGGGGAGGAACCTATTTTACGGCAAAGCTGTATTCTGATGCAATTTCAGCTTTTAAGGAGGCTCAGAAAATCAAACCTTCCGAAACACTGCCTCCTCAAAAAATCAATGAGATTCAGCTGATTATTGATGGCTTAGCTGCAAAGGCACTTGAAGATCAAAAATTTGCATCTGATAAAAATCTGAACATTAACGAGAAATCCTATTTGGAGAAGATTAAAATCGCAGATGAAAACTATAAGAAATCGCAATGGTCTGTTGCTCGCTTCTACTACATTGAGGCGTTGAAAATCAAACAGGCTGATAACTATTCACTCGACAAGGTGGATGCCTGTGATAAGATGATTGATTCGGGAATCACCGATGAAAAGATGCAGGATTACAAAAATAAAATCTTGAGGGCTGATGCCGAAATGAAAGCAAAGAATTATAGTTCTGCGAGATTTTATTACCGTAGCGCTTCCGACATTCTAAAGTGGGAAGCCTATCCAAAGGATCAATTAAAAGAGATTGACAGACTTGTTGCCGAAAAATTAAATGAATCGGATCAGAAGCTGTTTGCAGAAAATCAGAGCAAAGCTGACGAAGCATTTAATCGGCAGGAATACCCGGTTGCCCGTTTCTATTATAATAAGGCGATTGAAATAAGTCAAAGTGACCATGTTGCGTCGCGTCTGAAAGAGATTGAATCAATTGTAAATGGATCTGAAGCGAAAAAAATTGATGCTTCTTATGCAGATTTTATCAAAAAAGGTGACGATGCTGTCAAACAGAAAAATAACTCAATTGCCCGCTTTTATTATCAAAAAGCGATGACATTAAAACCAAATGAGAGTTATCCGAAGGGTGAACTTCAAAAAATTGATTCGGGAGTCGTTAACCCTTAGGCCGGGAATTGATTTTGTTTCCTGAATACTTTTATACTTTAATAATTGATATTTATGAAAAATTTATATATCCAGTTGGCGGAAGGATTTGAAGAAACTGAAGCCGTCACAATTATCGATGTTTTACGTCGTGCCGGGCTGAGTGTATTTTCAGTCTCCGTTACCGGAAACCGGATGGTAAAAGGATCTCATAATATTGAGATAAAAGCAGATATTCTGTTTGAGGAAGTTGATTTTACAACAGGGGAAATGATTATCCTTCCGGGAGGTATGCCCGGATCGAAGAATTTGAATGAACATGAAGGATTAAGAAAACAGATTCTTGACTATCAGGAGCGTGGAAAGTATCTTGCTGCTATTTGTGCAGCGCCAATTGTATTTGGAAATCTCGGAATACTGGAAGGAAAGAAAGCCGTTTGTTATCCGGGATATGAGTCTCATTTGGTCGGAGCAGATGTCCGGAGTAACCCTTATATCGTTGACAGTAATATTATAACAGGTCGTGGAGTGGGTGCTGCGCTTCAGTTTTCTCTTGAAATAGTCAGAATTCTGAAAGGAGAGGAGAGCGCAATACAGCTCCGGAAGGCAATGTTGGTTGAGTAGAAGTAATATAAATCAGGTTTTTAACCTATTAATTCCTTATAATGGCGAAGTCGAGAAGTTCATTGACCGGTCTGCAGTTGAGTGTAATGGTTATTCTAAGGGTGGCAATAGGCTGGATTTTACTTTATGAAGGGATTGGAAGAGCAATGAATTCAAGTTGGTCATTGTCTGGCTATTTGTCTGGTTCAAGGGTTTTTCGCCGGGTATTTTAAATCGCTGACAACTCATTCGAGTCTGATGTACGCTTTTGATATCATCAATGATTGGGGATTGATATTGATAGGGATGGGATTGATATTTGGTTTGTTTTCACGATTTTTCTCACTTGCAGGGTTGGTCTTTGTTTTAATTGGTTACCTGTCGCATCCTCCATTTTTTGGTCTGAATTATACTTCGATCGTACAAGGCAGTTATCTTATCGTGAATGAGTTATTTATTCTTTTTTTCCTGTTCCTGTTGTTCGTTTTGTTTCCGACATCTCACCTCGTTGGTCTCGATCGGTTGATTTTCGGGAAAAAATAACTGGTTATTAAAATATTTTGGAATCCCTGCCGTTCAATAAATCTTTCGCACACCTTACACGGAAATCCGGCGGGGATTCCTTTTTTTATAAAAGTCAGCAACCTTCAATTTCTGATTTTTAGTGGCGTTTATTTTGCATTTTAGATTAATTGAAATACTTTTAACAAAAATAAAATCAACCGTTTTATCCAAAATGTAATTCTTAATAAATATGGTAAACAGACGTAATTTTCTTAGATCAACGGCGGCGGTCGTTGTTGGTGGTTTAGTCGCAAATCAATTAATCACTTCATGTACTGCTCCGGCACCTAAAAAGAAAGTAGGACTTCAGCTTTATTCTTTGCGTGATGCAATGAAAGAGGATGTTAAGGGAACTTTGAAAAAAGTGGCAGATATGGGTTATTCTACTGTCGAAACTGCTGGTTACAATGATGGCTTAATCTACGGGTTGGCTCCCCTTGAATTCAAAAAAATTGTTGAAGGTTTGGGAATGAAGGTAACAAGCGCTCATCTTGGACAAACTTACTCGAAAGAGAAGGAAGTTGAAGTGATGGAGTGGTGGAAAAAAGCCTGCGGAGCTCATGCTGCCCTTGGTGTGAAATATATGGTTCAGCCTTTTATGCCTGTAAATGACCAGACAACAATTGAAGATATCAAAATGTACTGTGATTATTTCAATAGTGTCGGTTTCGAAACTGCGGCTTCCGGTGGAATTGCTTTTGGTTATCACAATCATAGCTTCGAATTCCGTAAGATTGGCGATAAACTGATTTACGATTATATGCTTGAAAACACCAGCCCGAACCATGTATTCTTCGAAATGGATGTTTATTGGCTACAGGAAGGCGGCCAATCACCTGCAGAATATATCAAAAAATACGATGGTCGTTTCCCTGTTCTGCATATCAAGGATGAAAAAGAAATTGGTGTGAGCGGGAAAATGGATTTCAAACCAATTTTCGATGCAGCTTATTCGAAAGGATTGAAAGAGTATTATGTTGAAGTTGAGCAGTATACCAATAACGATCCTTTTGCAAGTGTGAAACAAAGCTTTGACTATCTTGCTAAAGCAGAATATGTAAAATAAGTTTCATCCTGAAATAATAGAAAGGGACCTGTTGAATTCAACAAGTCCCTTTTTTTCTTTAAATTGAAAATTAAAGAGTTACCCCTTTCTTAAATATTGCGATCTCTTTGAATCCTGTTTTCTCGTGATTGAGTTGTTCTCCTTCTGCAACTTTGATGATGTAATTTAGTAAATCTTGGAGTAACCCACTCATCAATTTTCCGTTAAGCAATTCACCTGCATTAAAATCGATCCAGTTCCGTTTTTTCAGGTAGATTGCTGTATTTGTCGAAATTTTCATCGTCGGAATAAAACTGCCAAACGGGGTTCCGCGGCCGGTTGTGAACAAAACCATCTGGCATCCGCTAAAACCAAGCGCTGAAGTGGCCACAAGGTCGTTTCCGGGAGCAGAAAGAAGATTAAGCCCGTTTTTATGAATTCTCTCCCCGTATTTTAATACATCAACCACCGTCGCATTGCCACATTTCTGCGTGCAACCCAGCGATTTTTCTTCCAATGTTGTGATTCCGCCGGCCTTATTACCGGGTGACGGGTTTTCGTAAACCGGTTGATTGTGAGCTGAGAAATAATCTTTAAAATCGTTGATCAGGCTCACTGTTTTATCGAAAACAATTTCGTCTTCAGCTCGTGCCATCAGTATTGTTTCAGCGCCAAACATTTCAGGAACCTCCGTTAATACAGTAGTTCCGCCTTGTGCAACCAGGTAGTCCGAAAAAGCACCAAGCAATGGGTTTGCCGTTATGCCTGAAAATCCATCAGAACCGCCACATTTTAACCCGATCCGAAGCTTCGAAAGTGGTAAGGTGGTTCTTTTATCATTTCGCATCACCTCATAGATTTCGCGAAGGATTGTTACACCTTCGGCGATTTCGTCCGAAACATCCTGTGCTTTCAAAAAGCGGATGCGTTGTTTATCGTATTCGCCCAAAGATTCACGAAATTCCTCCATTTGAAGGTTTTCGCATCCCAGACTAAGCACCAGAACACCGCCGGCATTTGGATGCTTCACAAGATCAGCAAGTGCCGTTCTTGTATTGATATGATCATCGCCAAGTTGTGAGCAGCCGTAATTGTGTTTGAAAACTTCAACCGCATCAATCTCTTTGGGATGGATCAGACTTTTAAAACGGTCAATGATTTGCTGCGCCTGACCATTTACACAGCCAACAGTCGGTACAATCCAGAGTTCATTGCGGATTCCAACCTCACCGTTTTTTCGAAGATAACCCTTAAAACTTTGTTCTTCAATAGATGAAGTGAGTTTACGGAGTTTTTGGATGAACGGATATTGGAGGTTACCCGACAGGTTTGTTTTTAAATTATGCGAATGGAGATGCGAACCTGTTTCGATAGAGCAGGTTGCATGTCCGATCGGTTCACCATATTTGACAACGTTTTCACCTTCGGCAATCGGAAATAAAGCGATTTTATGACCTGCAGGAATTTCTTCATTCAGAAGGATCTCCTGGCCACTGATCGTAATTTTCTCGCCCTTTAACATCGGTTCCAGACAGACTGCGACGTTGTCGCGCGGATTGATTTGAATATATTTGTCCATTCGCAATCTATTTACGGCGTTTAAATGTGTTCATTATTGATTTTTGTAAATACGGACATAACTTACGATTCCAGTCCAATTTTCATTAATGGATTTTTCTCATTCAGAACCGCCTTTACTGCCTTTTTCATTCCAACCTGTTCAATCAAAAACAAGTAGCATGTTACCGAAATCGTCAAGTTTGGAACATCGTTAAGATCCTGTTTCCATACTTTATCCAGTTTCAGTACTTTTTTGACAAGTGCTTCAATTGAAACCGGCCGACCGTCGCATTCCGCCCAGGCTTCCTTGTAAAAATCGAGTATCCATTTATCGTCCTGAACTTTATAGCTCACACCATTCGATTCTCCCTTGAAATAGGCGATCATTGCTGCCAGCGAAAAAACAATTTTCTGAGGAAGCATTTTGTGCGATTCGTAATAATTCAACAAAGTCGGAAGGTTTCGGGTTTCCCATTTCGACATGGCATTTAGCGCAATACTCTGCCAAAGATGCCGGATATATGGATTTCTGAATCGCTCAAGAATCTTATTTGCAAACGATTTAAGCTCTTTCTCTGTTCCATCGAGTACCGGTAAAACTTCATCGTAGACCATTTCCTGCATAAAATGTCCAACCTCCAGATTTTCGAAAGCTTCGCGGACCGTTTCCATTCCACTCAAGTATGATACCGCGTAACTTCCGGTATGACATCCATTAAGGACCTGTACTTTCTGTTCACGAAACCGCTTCATGTCTTTAACGAATTTAACTTCCAAACCAGCTTTTTCAGCGGGAAACTCTTTCTGCACCCAATCCGGACCTTCGATTACCCAAAGATGAAAATACTCCCCAACAACCACAAGATTATCTTCGTACCCCAATTCCTTTTGAATGGCATCAATCTCGTCTTTTGGAAAACCAGGGACAATCCTGTCGACCAATGAGTTGCAAAATGCGCATGATTTATTGAGCCACTGAACAAATTCGGGTTCCAGTTTCCAGTTTGCACTATGTTTGAGAACATATTTCTTCAGAAAATCGGCATTACGATCGATTAATTCACAGCAAATTATAATCATACCTTTGGTTGGATCGCCGTTAAAGGTTTTATAGCGCTGGTAAAGTAAAGCAGTCATCTTACCCGGAAATGAATTTTGCAGATCCATCTCCAAACGATCGTTTTCATCCCAGGCAATTCCTGCCTCGGTAGTATTCGAAATGATAAACCTTAATTCAGGTTTGTCTATAACATTCTTATATTCATTTAACTGAGTATATGGATTTAATCCGCGTGTGATACAATCAACCAATGTAAACTCTTTGATGGGCTGGCCATTTTTGATCCCTTTCAGATAAACGTGATAAAGACCATCCTGCACATTGATCATGTCAACCATACCTCGTTCAATGGGTTGCACAACCACAACACCAGTTTTGAAATCAGCGTTTTGATTCATTTTTGTAACCATCCAATCTACAAACGCTCTCAGAAAATTTCCTTCCCCAAATTGAAGAATTCTTTCAGCGTAAACCGGTAAATTTGGAACTGTACTTCTGTTAAGTTTTAACATTGTTTTTTCTTATTGTTTGATACTTCTCTGCTCTGAGAATTTTTGTGAAAAACAATCCGTGTTCGCACACGGAATTCAACAAAAATAGATATATTTTCGTGGCTAATTATTTTCAAATAGTACGGAGTCTGCTATGTGTTTATTTGCCAGGTGAATGCCTATTGTAGGGCTCAATGATTTAATGTAAAATTAATATTTACCATTATTGGGAACAAATAAACAGCTGTTGCCAGCAAATGAATTGCTATTTTTAGCTTTAAATAGAATCCTGATGTTATGGTGTATGTGATTACCGGCGGCCCTGGGTTTGGAAAGAGTGTTCTGATCCAAAAACTTCATGAACTCGGTTACCCGGCAGGAGGTGAAATTGCGCGGCAAATTATCGAACAACAAATTGCCGATGGGGGAGAGTTGCTTCCATGGAAAGATGCGTTGGGTTTCGAAAAACGAGTCATGACTGAACGAATAGAATTTCTTAAAAGCATTGATAATGAAATAGTCGCATTTAGTGACCGGGGATTGCCCGATCAGGCCGCTTTTTCGAGGTACAAAGGGAAAGCAGTTTCATCGCAATTAAAAGAAGCAATAACTGCGAATTATTATGCAAAAAAGGTATTTTTGACACCACCCTGGCGACATATCTTTCGAAATGATACGATCAGAACAGAAACCTTTGAAGAGGCTGAAAAGATTCATCATTTTATCGTTGAAGCATATCTGGACAGTGGTTATGAATTGATTAATTTGCCTTTTGTTTCACCAGACGAAAGAATTGAATTTATTTTGAAATCGTTATAAACCTATATATTAATAAATTATGAAAATTTCAGATCGCAGGAATTTCTTAAAAAATGCTTTTATTGGAACGGCTGGCCTGGCAGCTTTCCCGGTTGTTTTATCCGCAAACGAATTGGATATGGCTTCACCTTCGCCAAGGATCAATATCAATTCTCTGAAAAACAGCAATGTGATTCTTTTTCAGGGAGACTCAATTACCGATGCCGGGCGAAACCGGGAAGCCAAAGACCCGCATAATCAGGCTGCCCTTGGTGGCGGATACGCTTTTCTGGCCGCTGCCAATCTTTTAAATACATTTCCAGCAAAGAATCTAAAGGTTTATAATAAGGGGATTAGCGGAAATAAGGTTTTTCAGTTGGCTGAGCGTTGGCAGAACGATTGTCTCGATCTCAAACCTGCCGTTTTAAGTATTTTAATAGGCGTGAACGATTACTGGCATAAACACAACGGTAACTACGACGGAACGGTCGAGGTTTACGAAAAGGATTTCACGGTATTGTTGAATAGAACGAAAGAAGCACTTCCGGATACGAAAATAGTTATTTGCGAACCTTTTGCCGTTTTGGGTTGTAAGGCTGTCGATGGAACATGGTTCCCTGAATTCGATAAGTATCGTTTTGCTGCCCGAAAGCTGGCCAGTGAGTTTAATACTATTTTTATCCCGTACCACGATATTTTTGCCAAAGCTTCCAAGGTTGCACCTCCAACTTACTGGACTGCTGATGGCGTTCATCCTTCTGTCGCCGGGGCACAGCTAATGGCTGAAGCATGGATGAAATATGTATTTGGAAAATAAAGTCAATTGAACTGATCATTACATATAATGGCTCTGTGACGTTTGGTGTGAGCAATTGTATTTCGCAATGCTCGCTCCTGGCTATTAGTTTCTGGCAACTGGCAGACTCGTTTAATTAAATCAAGGATTTTCATAATTCTTAAAGGTATAAAGTCAGATAGTTAGCACTGTCATGCCAGCTGCCAGCTGCCAAAAGCCAGTTGCTCATTGCGTAACCTATTTGAAAGCGGAAACAAAATTTACCCACATGATCCGTCACAGATCCACTTTTTATTACTCCTTTTTACTTTTCCCAGATTTAAAAAGTAAAACCTCCACATTTTCGATGGTTACCAGACAGCCATAACGCATTGATTCCAATTGAGGTCGGATGGTTTCGTAAAAATTCCGGACTTTTAAATCTTCGTCGATAATTTCAATAACAATCGGCAACTTATCGGTGACTTCCCAGAATTTATAGGAATGTATGACAGAGCTGGCGCCATATCCAAGTATTCCTTTCAATATAGTGGCCCCTGCAAGTCCTTCCTTCTTAGCCGAAAATACAATTGATTCAGACAGCAGATCCTGCTTGATATGGTCAGTTGAACTGATAAATATCCGGAGCAAGGCGGTTGGAGCGTTGGTTTTCATTTTAGATTGATTTTATTAGGGTACGACCAAGATAGACAGCAACTAATCCAAGAAAAAAGCTCAAAGAGGCATAAAGACTGACTTTAAGCCATTCTTTTTCCTGAAGCAGCATGAATGCATCGTTGGTGAGTGATGAGAAAGTAGTAAATCCGCCACAGATTCCAACGGTAAGAAAAATCCGTATTTCAGGACTTAGCAGATTTCCGCGTTCCGACATCCCATAAAAGATTCCTATCAATAGACTTCCTATAATATTCACAGTGAATGTTCCCCATGGAAAAAGCGAAAAGGTATTTTCCTGAAAGTAACGCGAAACCAAAAATCTTAAGACGGTCCCAATAAATCCCCCTGTTCCTGCAATCAATAATGATTTGAGCATAAACTGTATTTTAGTTAAACCGCTGTAAACGCAGTGAATTGATGGATGACAAATCGCAGATCATACGTGCAATCGCA